>Ga0228701_1001016_pt1 | contig 20290 bp, 20 predicted proteins | sample McNCre117_Aug_MG_2_FD_178017 | JGI IMG/M metagenome (GOLD analysis project Ga0228701, IMG submission 178017) | Freshwater microbial communities from McNutts Creek, Athens, Georgia, United States - 11-17_Aug_MG | ecosystem: Environmental > Aquatic > Freshwater > Creek | place: USA: Georgia...
CGAAACGGGCGGCCAAACGGCGTGAAACGCCCTCGGAGAGCTGAATAAATGCGCAAGTTGCACACGATCCTTGTACTCGCTTCGGCATCCGCGGCACTGGCCGGTTGCGGCTCGGGCGGCGGGCTTCTCAACCGGGCCCGGCCGGACGAATTCGCCGTGCAGCGGCAGGCCCCGCTGGTGGTGCCGCCCGACTTCTCGCTCGCCCCGCCCAAGCCGGGCGCACCGCGCCCGACCGATTCGGGCACGCAGCAGCAGACGCTTGACGCGCTGTTCGGCGGGTCCGCGCAGCGCAGCGCGATTGAACGCAGCGCCGTGAGCCGCGCCGGCACCCCGGCCCCGGGCATCCGCTCGGCCGTGGGCGATGCCGGCACCAACACGGTGGCCAAGGGCGCGCTGACCCGCGACATCATCGCCGCGCCGCAGGGCGACGGGCGCGAGGCGCAGGCGGTCATCGCCGGCTGATCCGGCCGGTGTGCGCCGCCGCGCACCCGATCTCGACATCCCGGAAGGCGGCGGCGCTTGACGCGCCGCCGCTTTTCGCGTTTCGCCCGGTGTGAACCAGCCAACCACGAACCGGAATGGGTGAGGATATGAGCGGAGCGGACGTTGTCATCGTGGGCGCGGGCCATGCCGGGGCGCAGGCCGCCATCGCGCTGAGGCAGAACGGTTTTACCGGATCGGTCGCGATGATCGGGCGCGAGAGCGAGCCGCCCTATGAACGCCCGCCGCTGTCCAAGGAATACTTCGCCCGCGAAAAGCCCTTCGAACGGCTCTATATCCGCCCGCCGCATTTCTGGGGCGAGAAGGACATTGACCTGCGCCTTGGCATCGAAGTGACGGCGGTCGATCCGGCGGCACGCCTGCTGACGCTCTCGGACGGCACCACGCTGGGCTATGGCACGCTGATCTGGGCGACCGGCGGCGACCCGCGCCGGCTTTCGTGCAGGGGCGCGGACCTTGCCGGGGTGCACGCGGTGCGGACGCGGGCCGACTGCGACCAGCTGATGGGCGAGATCGACGGCGGGGTGAAGAACATCGCGGTGATCGGCGGCGGCTATATCGGGCTGGAAGCGGCGGCGGTGCTGACCAAGCTGGGCTGCACGGTCACGCTGCTGGAGGCACTGCCGCGCGTGCTGGCGCGGGTGGCCGGGCCGGAATTGTCGGCCTTCTACGAAGCGGAGCATCGCGCCCACGGGGTGGACCTGCGCACCAGCGTCGCGGTCGACAGCCTTGAGGGCGAGGGCCGCGTGACCGGCGTGAAGCTGGCCGGCGGCGAGGTGATCCCGGCGCAGGCGGTGATCGTGGGGATCGGCATCGTCCCTGCCATCGGCCCGCTGATCGCGGCGGGGTCAGCGGGGGGCAACGGGCTCGACATCGATGAATATTGCCGGACCAACCTGCCGAACGTCTATGCGGTGGGCGACTGCGCGGCCTTTGCCTGCGACTATGCCGACGGCGCGGTGATGCGGGTCGAATCGGTGCAGAACGCCAACGACCAGGCAACCTGCGTGGCGAAAGCGATCTGCGGCGAGGCCAAGCCCTATCACGCCTTCCCGTGGTTCTGGTCGAACCAGTATGACCTGAAGCTGCAGACCGCGGGGCTTTCGGTCGGCCATGACCAGACGGTGGTGCGCGGGCGGCCGGAAGACCGCTCGTTCTCGGTGGTGTACCTCAAGGGCGGGCGGATGATCGCGATCGACTGCGTGAACGCGGTCAAGGACTACGTGCAGGGGCGCAAGCTGATCGAGGCGCAGGCCTCGCCCGATGTGGCGAGCCTTGCCGATGCGGGCGTGCCGCTCAAGGAACTGATGCCGCAGTAAGCCGGGCAAGCGCCCAGCGCGCGGCGTCGGCGACCACCGGGTCAGGGTCGTCCGCGAGGGCGCAGACCTGCGGCACATGGGCGGGATCGGCGCTGTTGCCGGCGGCGTAGAGGCAGTTGCGAACGAAGCGGCTGCGCCCGATCCGCTTGACCGGCGAGCCGGAGAACAGGCGGCGGAAGGCGGCATCATCCAGCGCGAGCAGATCGCCGAGGCGCGGGGCGGCAAGTTCGGCGCGGGGAAGGAACGCGCGGTTCGTGGCAGCCGCGGCGGCGAACTTGTTCCATGGGCAGACCGCGAGGCAATCGTCGCAGCCGTAGATGCGGTTGCCGAGCGCGGGGCGCAGATCCTCGGGCACGGGGCCGGCGTGCTCGATCGTGAGGTAGGAGATGCAGCGCCGCGCATCGAGCCGGTAGGGCGCGGGGAAGGCGCCGGTCGGGCAGGCGCGCTGGCAGGCATCGCACGAGCCGCAGCGATCAGCGCCGGGCGCGTCGGGGACGAAATCCAGCGTGGTGTAGATCGCGCCGAGGAACAGCCACGAGCCGTGGCTCTTGCTGACGAGGTTGGTGTGCTTGCCCTGCCAGCCGAGCCCGCCGGCCTGGCCGAGCGGCTTTTCCGGAACCGGGGCGGTATCGACGAAGACCTTGACCCCGACCGCGCCGAGACCGCGCGTCTCGCATTCGGCGACCAGCCAGCGGGCGAGCGCCTTCAGCGCCTTTTTCACGGTGTCGTGATAATCGGCCCCTTGCGCATAGACCGAGATGCGCGCGCGCTCCGCATCGCCGGCAAGGGCAAGCGGATCGCGCGCCGGAGCATAGCTCATGCCCAGCGCGATCACGCTGCGGGCTTCCGGCCACAGTCCCTGCGGGCTGCGGCGGTGGTGGGCGCGGTCTGCCATCCACGCCATCGTGCCGTGCATTCCCTGGGCCAGCCATTCGCCGAGCCGGGCGGCGGTGCGCGCATCTTCGGCGGCGGGCGCGATGCCGCAGGCGGCAAAGCCGAGGCGGCCCGCTTCATCGGCCAGCGCGGCCTTGAGCGCGGCAAGCTGTGCCATCCTGTCCGCCTCGTTAACCAAGCTCGCCTATGCTCCTCTTCACGAAAGCGGTTTAACCGCCCACAAGCATGAAGATGGACCTAGGTGAATGGAACGCGGGCGGCAACGCCGCGCAGGATGATCCGGCGATGCCGGACCACCGCCCGCTGGCGATCGAGGCGCGCGGGCTGGTCAAGCGGTTCGATGGCTTCACCGCCGTCGACGGGGTCGACCTGTCGGTGCCGGAGGGCGTGATCTATGGCGTGCTGGGGCCGAACGGCGCGGGGAAAACCACGACCTTGCGGATGCTGCTGGGGATCATCGACCCGGACGCGGGCCTGCGCCGCGTGCTCGGGTCCGAGCGGCCGCACGACGTTTCGCACCTGATCGGCTACCTTCCTGAAGAACGCGGCCTCTATCCCTCGATGAAGGCGGTCGATGCGATCGCCTTTGTCGGCGCGCTACGCGGGCTGCCGCTGGCCGAGGGGCGCCGGCGCGGGCGGGCGCTGCTGGAAGAGCACGGCCTTGGCCATGCCGCCGACCGACAGATCCGCCAGTTGTCCAAGGGCATGGCGCAGCAGGTCCAGATCCTCTCCACGCTGGTCCACGAACCGCGCCTCGTCATCTTCGACGAGCCGTTTTCCGGGCTTGATGCGATCAACCAGGGGCGGCTGGAAAAGATGATGCGCGCCCTTGCCGCGCGCGGGACCACGGTGATCTTTTCAACCCACGTCATCGCCCATGCCGAACGGCTGTGCGATGGAATCGCGATCATCGCCGGCGGCAAGGTGCCGTTCGCGGGGTCGGTCGACCTGGCGCGCGACCGCATTCCCGCACAGGTCCGGCTGGAGACGCGGCAGGCGGACGGGCCGTGGCGCAGCGCGCTGCCCACAAATGCGCGAGCCGAGACCAAGCGCGACGGATCGACCTTCTTCTATTTTCCGCTGCCCGAAAGCGGGATCGAGCCGCTGCTCAAGGCGCTGGTCGAGGGCGAGGCGGGCATCCTGTCGCTGTCGATCGAGCGGGCCGGGCTGCATGATGCCTTTGTCGCCATCGCCGGCGAGGCGGCGGCGCGCGCGCTGGAGGAAAACCCCGAAGAGGAAGGGCGGCGATGAGCGGCGGACAAATGGCGGGCGGGCGGCTTTCCCTGCTTTCCGCCGCGCTGGTGGTGGCACGGCGCGATTTTGCGGCGATCCTGCTGAGCCGCAGCTTCATTTTCTTCCTGATCGGACCGCTGTTCCCGCTGGTGGTGGGGGCGCTGGCCTCGGGCGTGGGGCAGCGGGTCGAGGCCAATGCCGCCCGCCCGGTGCTGGGCGTCGCGATGAGCGAGAGCGAGGGCACGGCGATCACCGGCGCGGCGCGGCGCCTGGCCCCGGAGCTCGGCGAGGCCCTGCCCGAACTGGCGGTGATCGCGGTGGTGCCGGACGGCACGCGGATCGATGCGGGCGCGGTGCTGAAACAGAAGCAGGCGCAGGTCAGCGCGGTCCTTTCGGGCACCCGCGCGGCCCCGGTGCTGACCGGACCGAAGGAGCTGATCGACGACTGGCGCGGCCCGGTCGCGCTGCTTGCGGCGACGGCGCGCGGCGAAGGCCCGCGGCATTACCCGGCAGTCACGCTGGCCGCGTCGGCGAGCGTGCCGGTCGACAACCGGATCGGGCGGATGCGCACCGCGCAGGCCGGGCAAACCCTGCTGTTCCTGCTGACGATGGTGCTGGCGGGCATGGTCCTGTCCAACCTGGTCGAGGAAAAGGCGAACAAGATCATCGAGATCCTTGCAGCCGCCGTGCCGATGGACGCGGTGTTCCTGGGCAAGCTGTTCGCGATGCTGGCGATCTCGTTCGTGGGCATCGCGGTGTGGGGGGCGACGATCGGCACGGTGATGCTGATCGGCGGGCGCTCGCTGGCCGAACTGACCAGCCCGGCGGTGGGCTGGCCGCTGTTCATTGCGCTGGGCATCGCCTATTTCGCGATGGCCTATCTGCTGCTGGGCGCAGTGTTCCTCACCATCGGCTCGATGGCCGCGACGGTGCGCGAGGTACAGACGCTGTCGATGCCGGTGACGATGGCGCAGCTCATGGTGTTCTTCTTCGCCAGCTATGCCGTGGCCAGCCCCGGCAGCGCGCTGGAGCGGACGGCGGCGGTGGTGCCGTTCTCCTCGCCCTTCACGATGCTGGCGCGCGCGGCGCAGGACAGCGACCTGACCCAGCACGCGATTGCCCTGTGCTGGCAGGCGGCGTGGGTGGCGCTGATCGTAAAGCTGGGCGCGGGGCTGTTCCGCCGCCGGGTGATGAAAAGCGGCCCGGCGCGGGTGCGGCCCGCGCGCAAGGGGCAGGCGGCCGCATGAGGGGCGCTGCCATTTTCCGGTCATCCTGAAACAGGTTCAGGATGACGAAAGGCATCTGGCCATATGCGCGATGCCGCAGCCTTCCGCTCGCGGGTTTGGCCGCAAAGCGCTATGATCGCCATACCCAGCCAACCGAGTCCCTCGCCCATGGCCGACCGACCGCATTTCCACAACCGCCGCACCGTGCTGGGCTGGCTTGGCACCGGCAGCGCCGCGCTGGTGCTGGCCGCGTGCGGGGCGGGCAATGCCAACGCGCGGACCTATCCGGTCAGCTATTCGACCGCAGAATGGCGCAGGCGCCTGACGCCGGCACAGTTCCACATCCTGCGCGAGAAAGGGACCGAATACCCCGGCACTTCGCCGCTGCTCGGCGAGCACCGCAAGGGCACGTTCTGCTGCGCGGCGGACGGCAATCCGCTGTTTTCCTCGGCGACCAAGTTCGAGAGCGGGACCGGCTGGCCGAGCTTCTGGGCACCGCTGAAGGGCGCGGTCGGCCTGTCGACCGACTGGGATACCGGCGCGCCGCGCACCGAGGTGCATTGCCTGCGCTGCGGCGGGCATCTGGGCCACGTCTTCGATGACGGGCCGCGCCCGACCGGCAAGCGCTATTGCATGAACGGCGATGCGCTGGTGTTCCGCCCGGGCTGAATCAGGCGCAGCGCACCGCAGCCCCGCCCTCGCCTTCGGCCTTCTGCAGCGCCAGCATCAACCGCGCGAGTTCGTCGAGCCGGAAGGTCTGTTCGAAGACCAGCCCGATTGCCGCCGTGCGGCGCCAGCGGACCTTGGCGATGATCGGGCGGACGCGGGGAATTTCGAGCCTGACCTGCTGGTCGACCGCCAGGTGGGCATCGCAATCGAGCCGCGCGCCCTGAAGCGAGATGTCGCGGATCGTGACCGCCGCGGTTTCCCGCCCGGCGACGAGCAGCGCGGGATGGGCGAGGCGCAGGCGGACCGGGCGCTTGCGAAAGGGCCCTTCCTCGTTGAGCAGGTAGGAAACCGGGACCTGGGCCAGGAAGCGCAGGCCCGCGTGCTCGTCGCGTTCCCACACGCGCTCGACCTCGTAGCGATCGCCATTGCCGAGTTCGAGCACCATGGCGCCTTGCAGCGGCAGCGGGTGAAACAGCCGCACCTTGCATCCACCGGGCGAAACATCGCGCAGGACACAGAGATATTCCGCATCTTCGCCAACCAGCTTGGCCGGACGAATCAGCAGGCTGTAGCGGGCACCGTCGCGCTGTTCGTTGTCACGCGGGGCAACGGGGCGGGCGCTGCTGTACTCCTCGTCACGCATTGGCGGTTCCTCGGCGGACGACGGGCCGGGCCGCATCCTTGCCCAAAAAGGAATATATTCAGGACCTTGAATCGCATTGACCAAACAAGGTTACGCACCCGGTAACATTTTGCCTCGGCGGTGCACGGATCGGGCGCGCGATCCCTAACGCCCTCCACGGGACATTCCCCTAGGCCGCGCTTTGCCGCAGCTAAACCCGCCGCTTCCTATGGCTGGGGCCCGAGGAAGTGCGAGGTTCATGGCCAGGCGATGCTGAAGCGTATCGATGTTACCGATCTCGAACTCGGGATGTTCGTCCACAAGCTGGAGGGGAACTGGTTCCGCCATCCGTTCTGGAAGGCAAAATTCGTCCTTACCGACGAGCGGACGCTCGATACCCTGCGCGGCAGTGCGGTGCCGGCGGTCATCATCGACACCGCGCGCGGGCTTGACCTCAGGCCAGTGCCGATCGCCCGCAGGAGCGAATCCGATGCGCGGGCCGGCGGGGCAAGGATGCTGGCCCCCGGGGCGCGGCGGGCGGCGCGGATAGTGGCGGGTTCGAGTTCCGCGGCCAGCCGCTTCGACCTGCGCTCGACCCTGCCCCAGCCGCTTTCGCGCGAATTCGGCAATGCCGCCCGCGCGGCCGACCGGTCGCGCAAGGTCATCAGCCGGGTGTTCCTCGAGGCGCGGCTGGGCAAGTCGATCAAGGCCGCGGTGATCGAGCCGGTGGTCGAGGACATCTTCGCCTCGATCCAGCGCAACCCCCATGCCTTCAACGGGCTGATGCGGTGCAAGCGCGACAACGAATTCGTCTATCGCCACGCGCTGGCAGTGAGCGCGCTGATGATCTCGCTCGCCCGGCAGATGAAGCTTTCAGCCGGCGACGTGCGGCTGGCGGGGATGGCGGGGCTCTTGCTTGACCTTGGCGTCGGGCACCTGCCGGTTGACCTTGCCGCGCTGGGCGGGGACTTTCGCTGCATCGACGAGCGGATCTTCGCCGAGCACGCCCAGCTGGGCCACGACCTGCTGCGCGCCGGTGGCATTCCCGAAGCGGTGGCGCTGGCCAGCCTTCAGCACCATGAGCGGATCGACGGCAGTGGCTATCCGCAAGGACTCAAAGGCGAGGAGATAGGCCTGTTCGGGCGGATGGCGGCGATCTGCGATACCTATGACTGGCTGGTCAACGACAGCGTCGAAGGCGCCGGGCTGGACCCGGCCTCGGCGGTGGCGCAGCTGAGCGGGCTGACCGGCTTTTTCGATCCCGCGATCCTGCGCCACTTCACCGACGCGCTGGGAATCCATCCGATCGGTTCGGTGGTGCTGCTGGCTTCCGGCCGACTGGCGATGGTGGTGGGGCAGGACCCGTCCGACCAGACCCGCCCGCGCGTGCGCACGTTCTGGTCGGCAGCGGCGCGCGGGCCAGTGCCGGCGCTCGACATCGTGCTGGCGGAATGCTTCGGCGAGGACCGGATCGAAGGCACCGCCAACCCGGCCGAGCACGGCTGCGACGATTTTCCCGCGCTGCGCGAACGGCTGTTCGCGCTCGCCTGCGCGGCGGATTGATCCCGTGCTGGTGCGGACGGTGGGACTCGAACCCACACGAGCTAAGCTCAAGGGATTTTAAGTCCCCTGCGTCTACCATTCCGCCACGTCCGCCCATGGCCGGGATCGCTCCGGCGGGCGGTGACCGGATGGCAGATTGGCGCAGCCGCCGCAACGAGGTTGCGGCCCCGGCAGGACGGCCGGGGCCCTTGCGCCTCAATCCGCGTTGAGGCGGACGCGCATTTCCTTGCCGGGCTTGAAATAGGGCACGCGCTTTCCCGGCACGTCGACCGTGGCGCCGGTGCGCGGGTTGCGGCCCTTGCGAGCCTGGCGTTCGCGGGTGGAAAACGCGCCGAAGCCGCGCAGTTCCACGCGGCCGCCCTGCGCAAGGCGCTGGGCGATTTCATCGAAGAACACATCGACCACACGCTCGACCTCGTCGGCGCGCAATTCGGGATTTTCCTTGGCCAAGGCGGCCAGCAGCTCGGATCGGATCATCAATTCATCTCCCGTCGCCGGCACGCAGCCGGCTCCCCAAAAAGGCCACGGACGGAACGACCCCCATCCTTCCCTTTCAAGCCCTGCGCGAGATGTCTTTTCGGGCAGGGCAAGGTCCGTAACAGGGCGAGATCGTGCCAGAAATGGATGGTTTCCACAATAACGATACCCGGTTCACTATCCATTTCGTCCCGAAACGGAACAATCGAGCGCTGCCAATGACTTACTCCTCCCCGGCAAGGACGGCGAGCGAAATTCCGAGCAGGGCCATGCGTTCGCGCAGGGCGGGCCATTCCGCCGCGAGGAAGGCTTCGCGCTCGGCCCGGCGCAGGCGTTCGGCCGCCCCCCGCGCGACGAACAGGCCGACGCCGCGCTGGACCTCGATCAGCCCGTCGCGCTGGAACTGCTGGCAGGCTTTGGCCACGGTAAGCGGGTTTGCGCCGTATTCTGCCGCCAGCGCGCGCACCGAGGGCAGCATGGTTCCTTCGCGGTAGGTGCCGCGCAGGATCGCGGCGGCAATCCGGTCGCGCAGCCTGAGATAGAGCGGGCGGGCGGCAGAGGTCACGGAGCCAATGCCTACGCCTGTGCCCCCGCATCGGCAAGAAACGCCTTTTGCCCTTCCCCTTGGCGGTTTCGGCGGTAGGTTCACCCGCTGGGCGACTTGGCAGGGAACGGCGCATGAAGGACATCGCGAGCTGGAACGAGGGGGACTGGATCGCGGCCATCGCGGCGGTGGCGCTGTTCGCGTTCCTTGGCATCGGCGCAGTGATCGCCTCGCGCCGCAGCCAGGAGGTGGTCGGCCACCCGCGCGGGCTGTTCGTGCTGTTCTATGCCGAGATGTGGGAGCGCTTTTCCTATTACGGGATGCGTGCGCTGCTGGTGCTGTACCTGACCAAGTTCTGGCTGTTCGGTGATGGCAAGGCAAACCTGATCTACGGCGCCTATGGCAGCCTGGTCTATATCACCCCGGTACTGGGCGGCTATGTCGCCGACCGCTGGCTGGGCCAGCGCAAAGCGGTGGTGTTCGGCGGGGCGCTGCTGGCGCTGGGCCACCTGTTCATGGCGGTGGAGGGGATGCGCGGGGTGAGCGACCCGCTGGTCAAGCAGGCCGACCCGGCGATCAATGTGTTCTGGCTGGCGCTCAGCCTGATCATCGTCGGCTCGGGCTTCCTCAAGGCCAATATCTCGGTGATCGTCGGCCACCTCTACCGGCTTTCCGACACGCGCCGCGACGGGGCCTATACGATCTTCTACATGGGGGTGAACGCGGGCGCGGCCTTCGGCACGATCCTCGTCGGCTACCTTGGCGAGACGATCGGGTGGTCATGGGGCTTCGGCCTTGCCGGCATCGGCATGGTGCTGGGCCTTGCCATCTTCCTGACCGGCAAGGCCGCGCTGGCCGGCAAGGGTGAACCGCCGGCCCCCCTTTCCCGCGCCACGGAATGGCGGATCTATGGCGTCGGCCTTGCCGCGGTCGCGGTCGCCTGGGGGCTGATCCAGTACCAGGGCGCGATCGGGCGGCTGCTCGGGCTGAGCGGGGCGGTCATGCTGGCCTATACGCTGTACGAGGCGTTCAAGCTGCCGAAGGAGGCGCGCGAGCGGATCTTCGCGATCCTGTTCCTCGTCGCGGTCAACCCGATCTTCTGGGGCCTGTTCGAGCAGGCGGGGGGCAGCCTCAACCTCTATACCGACCGCTTCGTTGACCGGCAGGGCGTGCCGACGAGCCTGTTCCAGTCAATCAACCCGATCTACATCATCCTGTTCGCGCCGGCCTTCGCGGCGCTGTGGCAATGGCTGGGCAAGCGCGGGCTGGAGCCGTCAGCCCCGGTCAAGTTCGCGCTCGCGCTGGTGCAGGGCGGGCTGTCGTTCCTCGTCTTCGTCTGGGGGGCCGAGAGCGTCGGGGCCGCCGCGCTGACCCCGGTGCTGTTCGTTTTCCTGATCTACCTGCTGCAGACCACCGGCGAGCTGTGCCTGTCGCCGGTCGGACTGTCGGCGATGACGCGGCTGGCCCCGGCGCACCTTGGCAGCTTCATCATGGGGGCATGGTTCTATACGACCGCGCTCGGCCAGTTCGTGGCAGGCAAGATCGGCGAGGCGACCGGCGGTGAAAGCGGGGCGATGGACAAGGAGCTGACCCTGGCGATCTACCAGCAGATCGGCTGGATCACGCTGGGGATCGCGGCGGCGGTGCTGGTGCTGGCCCCGCTGGTGAAGCACTGGATGCACCTCGATACGCTTGGCGGGGACGAGCCGGACCGCGCGAACGCCGAGCCGCAGGGGCTTGACCCGGGGGTAGCGCCAGCCGCATCTGGCTGATACAAAACGAAAAAAATGGGGCGATCGAGACATGGATCAGGGGCTGTTCCAGTTGGCGCTGGCGTGCGGGGCATTTGTCGGCACGCATCTGGCGCTGTCCAATCCGCTGCGCGCGGTGCTGGTCAGGGGGCTGGGCGAGCGGGGATTCCTGGCGTTTTATGTGCTGGTGTCATTTGCCACGCTGGGCTGGACGATCTTCGCCTTTCACCGTGCCGCCGCCGGCTGGCCGCTGTGGGACGGAACCGCGCCGCTGCCGTGGCTCGCCGCCAGCATCCTGACCTATGCCGCGATGGTGCTGGTGATCGCCTCGCTTGGCGGCAACCCGGCCCTGCCGCAGGCCAACCTTGCCGGCCTGTCGGCGCGGCGGCCCTGGGGGGTGTTCCGGGTGACGCGCCACCCGATGATGATCGGCATCGCGTTGTGGGCGGCGGCGCACATCATCATCGCGCCGACCCAGCGGACGATCCTGCTGTCGCTCTCGCTCATCCTCCTCGCGCTGGCGGGTTCGTGGCTGCAGGACAAGCGCAAGCTGGCGCGCAATGGCCGCGAATGGAGCGCGTGGATGGCGCGGACCACGTTCTGGCCTGACCTGCGCCAGCTTGGCGCACTGGGGACGACATGGGTGGTAGGCCTGGCGCTGTGGCTGGGCGCGACGGCGGTGCATTCCTATGTCGCAGGGGTGCCGGCGGGGGTGTGGGTGCTGGCGCGTTAGGCCCTCTTGGCCAGACCCGCCGTAATTTCAGCTCTGATCACTTCGGCATCTCGCTGGGCAGCGAACAGCAATTGCTCAATCTGATCGAGCTGCTTCCAATAGCGTTCCCATAGTTCCGGCTTAACCAAGCCAGCCAGATCGACAGGTTTCAGAGCCAATTCGGATTCGAGTTGCTCAAGACGACGAATCCTGGCGGCGATGTCAGCAATCGCGCGGGTTGCGGGAGAACCCTTTGCCGGCCCGCTGATCCATGTCCGCCAAGGCGCGCCGCTCTTGGAAGTGTTGCACGGACCGCAGGCGGGAACGAGATTTCGCGCCTCGTTCAGATATCCACTTGGCCGCTTGTTGCGGACATAGGGATTGAGGTGGTCCCAATGGTGAGCGGGATCGCCACAATAGGCGCAACTATGCCAATCCGGATCTATCTCCAGTATCTGGAGGACGCGTGATCGTTCGGACAAGTTCAGCGCAATGTCAGGGGTTATGGCTTGCACGAAGCCATTGGTAACTGACGAGACCCGGCTTGTTATCTTGCGCGGCCGATGATGTTTCACGCCCGCGCCTCGCTCACCCCCGCGCTGTTGTGGCGCAGGGCCTTGAGCACCGTGTCGACGATCTGCGGGGCGTTGAGCCCGGCGGCGTCGTATTGCCGGTCTGGCGTGTCGTGGTCCTGGAAGACATCGGGCAGGCGCATCGTGCGAATCTTGAGGCCCGCATCGGTTAGCCCTTCGTCGCTCGCCATGGTGAGGACGTGGGCGCCGAGGCCGCCGATCGAGCCTTCTTCCACCGTGACGATCACTTCGTGCGTGGCCATCAGGCGGCGGATCAGGTCTTCGTCGAGCGGCTTGGCGAAGCGCAGGTCGGCGACCGTGGTCGACAGGCCCTTGGCATCGAGCACGTCGGCGGCCTTCAGCGCTTCGGCAAGGCGGGTGCCGAGCGAGAGCAGGGCGACCTTGGCCCCGGTGCGCACGATCCGGCCCTTGCCGATCTCCAGCCGTTCGGGAACCACCGGAAGCGCAGCGCCCGTGCCGTTGCCGCGCGGATAGCGGAAGGCGATCGGACCGCTGTCATGAAGCGCGGCGGTATAGGTCATGTGGACCAGTTCGGCCTCGTCCGCCGCGGCCATGACGACCATGTTGGGCAGCGAGGCGAGATAGGTGATGTCGAACGAACCGGCGTGGGTGGCGCCGTCCGCGCCGACCAGCCCGGCGCGGTCGATCGCGAAGCGGACCGGCAGGTTCTGGATCGCGACGTCGTGGACCACCTGGTCGTAGGCGCGCTGGAGGAAGGTGGAGTAGATCGCGCAGAACGGGCGCATTCCCTGCGCGGCGAGGCCGGCGGCGAAGGTGACCGCGTGCTGTTCGGCAATGCCCACGTCGAAGGTGCGGTCCGGGTGTGCCTTGGCGAATTTGTCGACTCCGGTGCCCGAGGGCATGGCGGCGGTGATCGCGCAGATCTTGGGGTCGCTATCGGCCAGACGGGCCAGCGTTTCGCCAAAGACGTTCTGGTAGGCCGGGGCGCCGGGGGTGCTTTTCACCTGTTCGCCGGTGACGACGTTGAACTTCTGGACGCCGTGGTACTTGTCGGCCGCCGCTTCGGCCGGGGCGTAGCCTTTGCCCTTCTGCGTGACGACATGGACGAGGCACGGCCCTTCGGCGGCATCGCGGACGTTTTCGAGCACGGGGATCAGGTGATCGAGATTGTGCCCGTCGACCGGGCCGACATAATAGAAGCCCAGTTCCTCGAACAGGGTGCCGCCCATCGCCATGCCGCGGGCGAACTCGTCGGTCTTTTTCGCGGCACGGTGGAGCGGTTCGGGCAGGCGGCGCGAGACACGGCGCGCCAGCTCGCGGATCGACAGGAACGGACGCGAGGATACCAGCCGCGCGAGATAGGCCGAAAGCCCGCCGACCGGCGGCGCGATCGACATATCGTTGTCATTGAGGATGACGATCAGGCGGTTGCCGGCGGCCTTGGCGTTGTTCATCGCCTCGTACGCCATCCCCGCGCTCATCGCGCCGTCGCCGATCACCGCGATCCCCTTGCCCGGCTGGCCCGCCAGCTTGTTGGCGACGGCAAAGCCGAGCGCCGCGGAGATGGAAGTGGACGAATGCGCGGTGCCGAACGGATCGTACTCGCTCTCGCTGCGCTTGGTGAAGCCCGAGAGGCCGCCCGGCTGGCGCAGGGTGCGGATGCGGCTGCGGCGGCCGGTCAGGATCTTGTGCGGATAGGCCTGGTGGCCGACATCCCAGACCAGGCGGTCATCCGGAGTGTTGAACACATAGTGCAGCGCCACGGTCAGTTCGACCACGCCAAGGCCCGAGCCGAGGTGCCCGCCGGTCTGCCCGACGGCGTCGATCATTTCGGTGCGCAGTTCATCGGCCAGTTGCCGGAGCTGGCCCGGAGCCAGCTTGCGCAGGTCCGCCGGCGTATCGACAGTATCGAGCAGCGGAGTTGCCTGGGTAACGCTCATCCAGCCGCCTTACACAGTTGGCCGGACCAAGTCGATTATAACGAAAGGACAGTTATCGGCCGGCGCGCGCGCCTTATTCGGCCGAGCATTCGCCGCACTGGCCGCGCAGTTCGACCACCGGGCGGACATCGGCGAACCCGGCCCCGCGCGCGGCCGCAACCAGCGCGCCGGTGAGCGCATCGTCGTCGATGTGGACGGCCTTGCCGCACGAATCGCAGATCAGGAAGATGCAGTCATGCTGGCAGCCGGGGTGGCTGTTGGCGACATAGGCGTTGGCGCTTTCGACCCGGCGGGCAAGGTTGGTGCGCACGAACAGGTCGAGGATGCGGTAGACGCTGTTGGCGGCAACCCGCTTGCCGCGCGCGCGCGACACGGCTTCGGCCACGTCATAGGCCGAGGCCGGGCGTTCCTGCCCGGCAAGCGCGGCGAAGACATCGGCGCGCATTTCGGTCCACAGCTCGCCCGAACCGGTGAGCGCATCGCGCGCGGCATCGACCAGCAGCGTGCCGGAATGTTCGTGGTGGTGGTGGGTCAAGGCCATGGCCCCGATATAGGCACGGATCAGCCCCGGGTGAAGGCGGCCTTGTAGAGATCGGGGAACAACCGCGCGAGCGCGGCGACCTTGGGCGCATCCCAATAGCGGATGTAGGGGTGCTGCGGATTGTTGGCGGCGAAATCCTGGTGATAGGCCTCGGCCGGGTAGAACGTCTTGTACGGTTCGATCCGGGTGACGATCGGGCGGTTCCACAGGCGGCTTGCCCGCAGCTGATCGAGATAGGCCTGGGCCACGCGGCGCTGTTCGCCATCGAGCGGGACCAGCGCGGAGCGGTACTGCGTGCCCTCGTCCGGGCCCTGGCGGTTGAGCGTGGTGGGATCGGCACCGACCGAGAAGAATACCCGCAGGAGCTGGTCGTAGCGGATCTGGGCGGGATCGTAGGTCACGCGCACCGATTCGGCGTGGCCGGTGGTGCCTTCGGACACGATTTCATACTGCGCGGTACCGCGCGCGCCGCCGTGGTAGCCGGTGACCGCGCCGGTCACCCCGCGCAGGTGGCTGAACACCGCCTCGATCCCCCAGAAGCAGCCACCGGCAAAGATCGCGACCTTGCGGCCGGGCGCTTCGCGGGCGGGGGCAGTGGCGGCAGGGGCCATGACCGCCGTTTCGGGCGCGGCGGCGACAGCAGGGTGCAGGCCGGCGGCAGCAAGCAGGAGCGCGGCGGCGAAAAGACGCAGCCCGCGCATGGCTCAGTTGCCGGGAGAGGCGGGCGCCGCCACGGCAGGCGGGAGCACGTTGGCCGAGATCGAGGCATCGCCCGTGCCCAGCACCGCCACCAGCGCGAGCGCGCCGAGCACGAAGCCGGCAGCGAAGGAGCGGTAGAGATCGGCTGTGAACAGGCCCATGAAAACGAAACTCGTCGGCAAGGTGCGGCGCACCGGGGAAGTCAGGCCCCCATGCGCTCTTCGCACCTGCAGTAAAGTGAACGGATTACGTATCTGCGACGAACGGCTCAGCGCAAGCGACGAGCCGTTGTGCAGTGCGGGATCAGTGGCGGAAGTGGCGCATCCCGGTGAAGACCATGGCAAGGCCGGCCTCGTCCGCGGCCTTGATCACATCCTCGTCGCGGATCGAGCCGCCGGGCTGGATCACCGCGCTCGCCCCTGCTTCGGCGGCGGCCAGCAGGCCATCGGCGAAGGGGAAGAACGCGTCCGAGGCCACCGCCGAGCCGACCGCGCGGCTTTGCGTCCAGCCGTACTTTTCCGCAGCCTCGGCCGCCTTCATCGCGGCGATGCGCGACGAATCGCGGCGGTTCATCTGGCCCGCGCCGATCCCTGCGGTGATCCCGTCCTTGGCATAGACGATGGCGTTCGACTTCACGTGGCGGGCAATGGTCCAGGCGAACAGGCAGTCCTTGAGTTCCTGCGCGGTCGGCTGGCGCTGGGTGACGACCTTGAGATCGGCCTCGGTAATCGCGCCGTTGTCGCGCGTCTGGACCAGCAGGCCGCCGGTGATCGGCTTGATCATGAGGCCGGCGCGGCGCGGATCGGGCAGATCGCCGGTGATGAGCAGGCGCAGGTTCTTCTTCTTCGCGAAAGCGGCGATCGCCTCGTCCGTGGCGGCAGGGGCCACGACGACTTCGGTGAAGATCTGGCAGATCGCCTCTGCCGTGGGGCCATCAAGCGTGGTGTTCACCGCGACGATGCCGCCGAAGGCCGAAACCGAATCGCATTCAAGCGCGCCGTGCCATGCATCGAGCAGGGTGGCGCCTTGCGCGACGCCGCAGGGGTTGGCGTGCTTGACGATGACGACGGCAGGGGCCTGCCCGGCGAACTCGGCGACGAGTTCGAGCGCGGCATCGGCATCGGCGTAGTTGTTGTAGGACAGTTCCTTGCCCTGCAGCTGCCGGCCCTGCGCAAGACCGTTGATGCGCGGCCCATTGGGCACATAGAGCGCGGCCGACTGGTGCGGGTTTTCACCGTAGCGCAGGGTGGTGGCAAGGCGCCCGGTGACGGCAAGGGTTTCGGGGAAGGTCTGGCCCTGGTCCACGGTGGCGAACCACTGCGAGATCATCGAATCGTAGGCGGCGGTGGCCGCATAGGCCTTGGCTGCCATGCGCCGGCGGAAATCATAGGTCGTGCCGCCGCTCGACTCCAGTTCGGCGAGCAGCGCGGCGTAGTCCGCCGGATCGGTCAGGATGGTGACATAGGCGTGGTTCTTCGCCGCCGAGCGGACCATCGAGGGGCCGCCGATGTCGATGTTCTCGATAATTTCGTCGCGCTCGGCGCCCTTGGCCACGGTCGCCTCGAACGGGTAGAGGTTGACCACGACGAGGTCGATTGCGCCGATCGCGTGTTCGGCCATGGCGGCGGCGTGTTCGGGATTGTCGCGCACGGCGAGCAGGCCGCCGTGGACCATCGGGTGCAGGGTCTTGACCCGGCCGTCCATCATCTCGGGAAAGCCGGTGAGGTCGGAAATGTCGCGCACTGCAAGGCCCGCCTCGCGCAGCGCCTTGGCCGTGCCCCCGGTGGAGACCAGTTCAACCCCGCGCGCGCTGAGCGCCGTGCCGAGATCGACGAGTCCGGCCTTGTCGGACACGGACAGGAGGGCGCGGCGAACGGTTACGGTGGTCATGGGGACAGTCCTGCGGTTTGGCTTTGCCGCGCCCTTAGGGAAATTAGGCGCGAAGGCCAAGCCCGGCGGGCGAATTGGTGAGGGGACCGGCCCGCCCGTTCCCGGCAGCGGGACAGGGGAGGCGGTCAGCCCATCTTCTTCAGCAGCCAGGCGAAGTTGCCGCCGCCGCGGCTGACCATGCCCTGGACCACGATCTGCCTGATCCCGACCGGGCGGCCATGGCCATCGACCCACAGCGATTCTTCAACCGCCACGTCACCCCCGCCGGCACGGAACTGCCAGTAGGTGCCATCGGGGAGGGCAAGGCCGACCCCCTGCCCATCGGGCGAAACGCCAACCTCGATGCCGGGGCCGAGGTGGAAACGGATGGCAAAGGCAACCTTGCCGCGCGCGCCCTTGCCGCGCGCCGGGACGAGCAGGTCCTCGCCGCGCAGTTCGGTGCCGTCATCGCGCAGGATCAGGATGCGGCGGTGGGTCAGCCCGTAGCGCGCGGCATAGCCATCGTGGCTGGCTTCAAGCCGGACCGCGCCCGATCCGCGCTCGCCCGAGATGGTGCGGCGATCGACCTCGACCTCCGATACGCCGCTGCCGATGCGGCCGTTGATGAGCACGGCGGTGGAATTGGCATCGTCGATCGTCAGGGTGGAATGGGCGCCGGTGGCGCGCAGGGCCTGTTCGAGCCGGGCCGGGACCAGCCCGCCGGCAGAGGCCGCACCGCCGCAGTTGACGATGAGCCGCTGGCCGGCGTGGCTGAATTCGAAGGCCAGCGTGGAAGCGCAGCCGGCGCGGGCGTGGCGGGCGAGCGGCGGCGGGGCGGCGTCGAACTGGAGGATCGACTTCATCGCCGAGACGCGCTGATAGCCCCACTGGCGCACGTCGCGCAAAGGCCGGGTGCGCACGCCGCTGGCCTCGACCAGCCGGGCGACATCGGCGGCGGGAATGGCCCAGCCGCCCTGCCACGAGCCGAGCGAGCCATCGCCGTGGGTGAGCGCGAGCAGCGGCGGGACCAGCAGGCCGACCATGCCCTGCAGCGCCTGCGGCGGTTCACTGCGCAGCGCGCGGTAGCAGGCGATCAGCCGCACCAGGAGGGCAATCGCCTCCATCTGAGCGAGCGGGCTGCGCGACAGGGTGCCGCCATCATCGCCAACCAGTTCACCAAGCGTGCGGATCAGCCCGGCCTCGCCATAGAGGCGGCGCGCCTTGCCATCGGGCAGGAGCAGACCCGCAGCGACGATCCCGCACCAGCCGGCAAGCTGGGCGAGCAGGTCCTCGCCCCGGCCGACGTTGGAATCCAGCCAGCGGGCATGATCGGCCATCGCGGCAAGGGTGCGGCTGCGCAGGCCACCCGAAAGGATCAGCGGCGCGTGGACGAGGAACGAGAGCAGTCGGGTCCCGGCAAGCGAGACGCACCACGGCCCGACCTTGCCCGGACGGGCAGGGGCGGCGGGGTTCGCATCGAGCCAGGCCGCCAGCACCCGTTCGGCCACGGGGGTGCCCTGTTCGCGGGTGGCGGCGGCTTCAAGGTCGGCAAGCCAGGTGAAGCCATGAACGTATCGTTCCATCGGCGCGGTCATCCGCGCGACGCCGGCCAGTTCGGCCTGGGCAAAGGGCAGCTTGACCCCGAACAGCAGGAAATGCCCGGCGCGCAGGGCCGTTCCGGCGACCTTGTCCCCCGCCAGCGGATTGAGCACGGTGGCGAGCAGGCGCTTCTTCGCGGGCTTGCGGAAGGCCGCGGCCACCCCGCCGCGCAGGCCCAGGCCATAGGCGAGCCGGACCAGCCGTTCCCCGGCGGAGAGCGTGGGCGCAGAGAAATCGGTCAGCGCGAGCATCCGGCCCGGTTCGACCACCCCTTCGGCGGACGTTTCATCGTCCGCGGCGGCGGTCAGGGCGTGGAGTTCGGCAAGGTCGTCGGGCAGCGGCATGGCCGGATCATCGCCCGCCACGCCGGCGCCGTATTCGGCAGCGGAGCGCGGGGCGAGGTCCGCCATGGTTCAGCCCAGTCCCTTGAGCGCGGCGATATTGGCGGCGTAGCGGTCCGGCCCGCCGCGGAAGGTGGCGGTGCCGGCAACCAGCACATCGGCCCCGGCGGCCACGCACTGCGGCGCGGTGACGACATCGACCCCGCCGTCAACCTCGAGCCGGATGTCGCGGCCGGACTTGTCGATCATCTTCCGCACCGCCTCGATCTTGCGCAGCTGGCTGGAGATGAAGCTTTGCCCGCCGAAGCCGGGGTTCACGCTCATCACCAGGACAAGGTCGATCTCGTCGATCAGGTAGTCGAGCATCTTGGCCGGGGTTGCGGGATTGAGCGAAATCCCCGCCTTCTTGCCGAAGGAGTGGATCAGCTGGACCGTGCGGTGCACGTGGGCGCCCGCTTCGGGGTGGACGGTGATGATGTCGGCCCCGGCCTCGGCAAAGGCCTGGATGTAGGTGTCGACCGGCGAGATCATCAGGTGGACGTCGAACACCTTGGCGGTGTGCGGGCGCAGCGCCTTTACCACCATCGGGCCGATCGTGATGTTGGGGACGAAATGGCCGTCCATCACATCGACATGGATCCAGTCTGCCCCGGCGGCGTCAATCGCGCGCACTTCTTCGCCGAGACGGGCAAAGTCTGCCGAGAGAATCGAGGGCGAGATAAGAGGGATCGTCATGGTGCCCGGATATAGTTGCTCCTCGCCGCGTTAGACACCGCATCTTGCAGCCACAACCGGAGAACATCCCGTTTTCCACACAGTTCTCGGGGAAAACGCCGCGCAATTGACCTGCCTTGGCGAAACGGGCAAGCGAGGCTCGCGATGCTTCCTGACCTGTCCCTGTCCCTCCTCCGGCAGGAATCCCGAACGTGCCATGGCCCGGTGCCGACCTCGGTCGGCGGCGTGGTGGTGCCGCCGGGATGTTCCCACCTGGCCGACGGGGAATTCCTGCTGCGCGCGGATGAAACGCTGGCGTTCCACTATGCCAGGGGGCGCGGCATCACGGTGGAGCGCGGAGCGGGTGCCGATCCGGTTTCGGAGAACCTGTGGCTCAACGGCAGCGTCTATGCCGCGATGGCCGCGATCAACGGCTTCATGCCGATCCATGCCTCGGCGGTGGAGCACGGCGGGCGGGCGATTGCCTTTACCGGCCCATCGGGGGCGGGCAAGTCCACCCTG
>Ga0228701_1001018_pt1 | contig 20264 bp, 22 predicted proteins | sample McNCre117_Aug_MG_2_FD_178017 | JGI IMG/M metagenome (GOLD analysis project Ga0228701, IMG submission 178017) | Freshwater microbial communities from McNutts Creek, Athens, Georgia, United States - 11-17_Aug_MG | ecosystem: Environmental > Aquatic > Freshwater > Creek | place: USA: Georgia...
CACGGCGAACTCACCGCGGCGAGCCACCATATCGACACGCGCATAAGCGCGGTCGACCAACATGCCCGAGAGCCGGTGCAGGTCAAAGCCTCGCTCGCCGGTTGCCAACACGACCGGCTCAATCTCGAGCAGGTTGGCGGCCAGCGGTTGCAGGGCCGCGCGCACGGACGCGAAAACAACAAGCGGCGTTGACTTGTCCCATTGGGCGATGGCGCGCAGAGCGGCAAATCGCTTGCCGACGATTTCGGCACTCGGACTCAACCGCTCGTGCGGGAGGGTCTCCCAGGCAGGAAAATCAACCAGCAGCGGGCTGGCGAGCAGTGCGGCAAGTTCGCTGCGAAGCGAATCAGCTTCACGGCTCGTCGGCGTGATGACGAGAACCCCGGGAGATACTCCCGATTCGCTGCGGCGAGCGAGCATCGCGGCAATCAGCGGGGCGTTGAGGCCCTCAACCAGCGAGAAATCTGCGTTGTGTGCGGACTGTTCGAGTGCCTGCGAAACGCTCGAGGATTGCCCGAGGGCGCGCGAAAGCCCAAGGAAAACCATGAGGCAAGTCTATGCCGGCGAGTGAAAGCGCTGTTGCGCTTCAAGCACGCCATCGGTCGCAATTGCGCAGACGATGTCGGCCGAGCGGTCTAGCACGAATGGCAGTGCCTCACGCTCAGTCTTGTTAAACGGTTGCAGCACGAAGTCGGCAGCGTCCTGGCGGCCAGGCGGGCGACCAACACCAACCCGCACACGCACGAAGTCGGGCGTGCCGAGCGCACCAATGATGTCGCGCAGGCCGTTGTGACCGGCGTGACCACCACCGACTTTGATTCGGACCTCGTCGAAGTCAATGTCGAGCTCGTCGTGAATCACGATGACCTGAGCCGGGTCGACTTTATAGAAGGCGGCGAGCGCGGCCGTGGGCTTGCCCGACAGATTCATAAACGAACCAAGCTTGGCGACCACGAGCTTGGGGCCACCGGGCGCAGTACGCGCCTCGGCGACCAGCGCATTTGCCTTATGCGTGCGAAAGCTCGCTCCGAGATCGGAAGCGAGCTTATCGACGACCATGTGGCCGACGTTGTGACGGTGGTTGGCGTAATCGGGCCCGGGGTTACCGAGCCCGATTACCAACCACGTGTCGGTAGACAGGTTTTAGCCTTCGAACTTCTCAGCCTCGGCGTTTGCACCCGAGAGCTCAGCGTCAGCGGCAGCCTCAGCCTTTTCAGCGTCGTGCTGTGCCTGGTGAAGTTCTTCTTTGTGCTCTGCGTGAGCGGCTTCATCCGCCAGCTCAGCTGCGAGCTCTTCGCCCGACTCGCCCGAGTCCTTGCCCGATGCGGCGTGTACGTGAACGACGAGCTGCTCAGCGTCAGCGTCGATGACAACACCAGCAGGCAAAACGAGGTCACCCAGCGTCACCTTGAAGCCGGGTACAGCACCCTCGATGTCGACCTCAATGGCCTCGGGGATGTGCGTAGCTTCTGCAACCACGTGAACGCTCTTGTGGTCGAGCTCAAGAATCGCACCGGACTGCTGGGTGCCGACGATGTGAATCGGAACCTCAACGTGAACCTTCTCACCCTTGACGACCTCAACCAGGTCCATGTGCTCGATGATCTGGTGCACGGGGTCTTTCTGAACGTCGCGAACGAGCACGAGCTCCGACTTGCCGTCGAGCTGCAGGTCGAGCACAGCGTTCTTCTTACGAATAAGAAGACCAACCTGGTGTGCGGGCAGGGCTACGTGGCGAACCTCGTGTCCGTGACCGTAGATAACTGCGGGGATCTTGCCAGCTGCGCGAAGACGGCGAGCAAAGCCCTTGCCGAACTCGGTGCGCAGGTCAGCGACAACCTTGTTGTCCAATTCAGCCATGAGGCCTCTTTCTTTTGGGAGGCCGTCGGCCTCGTATTCTCAATCAACTCGAACGCATAGCGCGTGAGGAGAGGCCACGAAGCCTTTCGCCACCCGCGTCGATTACGGTTTCTCAATTTCTCGAGCAACCCTCGCCGAAGTTTGCGAGATTGAGTCTAAAACAGGATGCACTCCAGTGCGAAATCGAGCCGGGCGCTCATTCGCCGGTAGCATTGAATAACGCCAATGAGACGGGCGTTTGATACGGGAGCGAGAGAGCATTTACATGGCTGAACAAGCAAATATCGGTGTTGTTGGACTGGCAGTCATGGGGTCAAACCTGGCTCGTAACCTGGCCAGCCGCGAGGGCAACACCGTTGCGATTTACAACCGCACTTTTGCTCGTACCGCGCTGCTTACCGAGGAGCACCCCGAAGCCGGATTCATCGCATCCGAGACGATCGACGACTTTGTTGCTTCGCTGGCCAAGCCCCGCACCGCCATCATCATGGTTCAGGCAGGTGCTGGAACCGACGCCGTGATCGCTGAACTCGCCGAGCGCTTCGAGCCGGGGGACATCATCGTTGACGGCGGAAACGCACTCTTCACCGACACCATCCGCCGCGAAAAAGAGGTCAGCGCCAAGGGTGTTCACTTTGTTGGTGCTGGCATTTCTGGTGGCGAAGAGGGAGCTCTCAAGGGTCCCTCGATCATGCCCGGTGGCACCGCCGAGTCGTACAAGACCCTCGGCCCGATTCTTTCTTCGATTGCTGCTGTTGCTGAGGGCGAGCCCTGCGTAACTCACGTGGGCACCGATGGCGCTGGTCACTTCGTAAAGATGATCCACAACGGCATCGAATACGCCGACATGCAGCTCATCGCCGAGGCCTACGACCTGCTTCGTCACGTGGGGGGATTCACCCCTGCCGAGATTGCTGACATCTTCGGCGAGTGGAACAAGGGCGAGCTCGAGTCGTACCTCATCGAAATCACCGCCGAGGTGCTCAAGCAGGTTGATGCCAAGACAGGCAAGCCGCTGGTCGACGTCATTCTCGACGAGGCCGGCTCCAAGGGCACCGGCGTGTGGACCGTACAGACCTCGCTCAACCTGGGCGTTCCCGTGTCGGGCATCGCCGAAGCTGTATTCGCGCGTTCGCTCTCGAGCCAGCGCGCCCAGCGTGATTCTGCCAACGGCCTCCCGGCACACACCACCCCGTTTGAGGTGACCGACAAGGCCGCCTTCGTTGAAGAGGTTCGCCTAGCCCTCTACGCATCCAAGATCGTCGCTTATGCACAAGGCTTCGACGCCATTCGCGCCGGTGCCGCCGAGTACGGCTGGAACATCAACCTCGGAGCAGTCTCCAAGATCTGGCGTGGCGGTTGCATCATCCGCGCGCAGTTCCTCAACCGCATCGCCGAGGCCTACGGCAAGAACGATGGCCTGCTCTCGCTGCTGCTCGATGGTTACTTCACGGATGCTGTGGCGAAGTCGCTCGGCGCATGGCGCCACATCGTTGCCGGAGCATCGCTGGCCGGCATCCCGGTTCCGGCCTTCGCGTCATCGCTGTCGTACTACGACGGTCTGCGCGCGGAGCGCTTGCCCGCCGCGGTGGTTCAAGGTCAGCGTGACTTCTTCGGTGCGCACACCTATAAGCGCGTTGACATGCCGGGCGTGTTCCACACCCTCTGGTCGGGCGACCGCTCAGAAATTGAAACGACGCCGAGCAGCCACTAGCACCACACCCAGGGCGAGGAGCATGGTTGCTCCCCCAATGAGCGATCGCGAGTCGATGCCGGTATCAGGCAGCGGAGCCGGCATGGGCATGGGCACCGGTTTATTCACGTAGATGCATGCTGACCCGATCTGCCCAGTCGAACTGGTCACGCTGACCAGCCACTCGGTTGGGTCAACCTCAGTCGCCGGGGTTCCCGCAATAACTCCCGTGACGGGATTAATCGTCACGCCCGTGGGTGGGTCAACACTCAACCCGTAGGTCACCGTGCCGTTCATGCCGGTCGTCGATAACGGTTTCGACTCCATGGGCTGTCCTTGTTCGCACGAAATCGACTGCTGAGCCGGGGTGGTAACCGCATCGATGAGATTGAAGTTCAATTGCACAATCGTTGCCCCGTCCTCGGTGGGGTCGTCGTTGCGGGCCAGCACACGCCAGGGTGTCGTGGCAGTGGTTGATTTGGGAGCTGTAAAAATGCCATCAGCGAATCGAACCGTCAGCGGCTGGGTCACAGTCAGGGGTACCGAGGTAACGGTGGGATACACCGAAATGTAGTTGGAAAAAGACGACGAGCCGTTGGCCTTGTACTTGCAGCTAAAGCTGCCGTCAAAGGGCACTGACACTCCAACGCCGTCGGTCATCGATTCGATACCGCACTGGCCCGAAGCCGTCAGGGTGCGACCGCCGCTCGGGGTTTGCGGGGCGGGATTCATCGACCAGGTATCGAATACCTGGAAGGTAGCGCCTGAAATTGTGTTTGGCGGGTTCGTGTAACCAACGGTGACCTCGAAGGCCGGCAAGACATTGCCGCGGGCGATGCCGGTGACGTTGGTGGTAACCGAGCTAGTGCCCCCCGCGAGGGCAGCAGGAACGCCAAACCCAAGTACTGAGAGAACGGCAATCGCCACAGAAACGAGGATTCCGATGATTTTGCGTTGCACAGGCCACCCTTTCATTGCGCTCGAGCCTAGCTGAATCAGCGTCAGATTACAGTCCGGTCTGAATAACGAGGAGACCCGGAAATATGGCAAAGGCGATGGTGACTGGCAAAATCACGAAGATGAGCGGGATGAGCATCACGACTTCACGCGAGGCAGCTCGTTCCTGCAGAACGCGGCCAGCCTCAGTGCGCACCTCGGCCGCCTGCGTCCGCAAGACTCCAGCCAAAGGGGTTCCCCGTTCGAGCCCATTGACGATGTGATCGACGGTTCGGGCAAGCGGAGAAATCGACAGCCTGTCGGACATCCGCAGCAAACAGTCGCCCAGGGGCAGGCCAGCCTCGGCCTCGAACTGGACGCGTCGGAGTTCGTGTGCGAGCGGGCCTGTGCCGTGGGTGCATACCCGCTGAAGCGCGTCTCGGAACGGCTCTCCGGCGGTGAGCGAAACCGCGAGAAGGTCGATGAGCACGGGAAGCTCAACCAGCATGAGCGAAACTCGACGATTTACTGCCCGACGCAAGACATAGCGCCGCACGCCGATTCCGAGCGCAAGCCCGAGCACGGCACAGCCCAAAGCAGCGGTCCACGAAATCACGCCGCTGGTGAGAGCCGCGACTGCCGCGAGCACCCCCGCACCGGCGCCGAGAATGCCACTCTCGACCAGGCGAGTATTCCACCAGACCGTTCCCCCTTCGAGACCCGCTTGGCGAAGCGCCAATTCGATTGCGGGCGAAACCGTCGTTCTGCGCAGCGCATGCACCAGAACTGCTTTTGTGTTTGCCCAGCCGAGGGATTTATCCGAGGAGCGAGCGAGAACCAACTTGGCCGCGGAGTCAGACTGATCGGCAATCCACGGGGTCAACCGATTCGTAAACGATCGTGACGACTGTTGCCGAGGCAGTGAGAACACGAGGCCCAGCCCCAACGTGATTCCGAGTGCCAATGCAGGCAAGCCCCAGGTACTCACGAGGCGAACACTCGTGACGCGTGAGGCGGACGCGCGATGGCCAGCATCACCCAGTACGCGACCACAGTGAAAACCAGGCCGACGACGAGTACGCCAATACCCGTGGGTGAGTTGTACGCCTCCACCGCCTCGGAACGAAACGACAGAAATATGAGCACAACCCAGGGCGCGGCAACGCCCACACGTGCTGCGACCTGCACCCAGGTTTGTTTGGCTTGAATATCCCGACGCAGAGCCAAGTCACGCCGAACCTGATCGGCCAACTCGCGCAAGACAACGAGCGTGTTTGCCCCGCCAGTGAAGTGCGCCACCCGGATGCTCTCCACCACTACATCGCCAATGCTCGATGACCAGGCTGTTTTGAGCTCATCGAGACAGACATCAGCGTTACCGGTGTGACGGTAATTGTCGGCGAATAACGCGAGCGGGCGGGATACGCGCGATGGCGCATCCGAGCCAGAACGACCCAGGGCGCCCAGGAGGTTGTCGCCCGACCGCACTCGGGAGATGAGCGTCTCGATGATTTCGGGAAACGCTGCAACCGAGGTGGCATCGAGCCGCCTCCTCGCTCGAGCTCGAAACCAGGGCAGGATGCTCGCGCCGAGACCCGCGATTGCTATGGCCAAACCGATAACGCCAGTCAGCATGAGCGCGAGAACGCCAGCGCCCACAGCGATGGCAAAGCTCAGGACGACCACGCCCCAATCCCGCGGGTGGGACACCCGTTTTCGCGCTCTGGCTGAGGGGGTGACGAGCAGAAAAAGCCCTGCACCGAGGGCGAGACCCAGCGCCAGGGCGAGTAACTCATGGGAGTTCATCAGACTTGTGGCCATCACAAACTCACCTTGCGAGTCACGATGGAACCAGCACTGACTTCGCCTGTGACTTCAACAATTTCGGCAACACGGCGATCCCCGGCGAGACTGCGCTGGCAGTGCACCACCAGATCGATGCAGGAAGCCACGGATGGCACCACGAAAGAGGAATCGATATTGCGCCCGGCAAGGAGCGGCAGAGTGCAGAGTTTGTTGAGGGCGTCCGCAGCAGAGTTGCCGTGAATTGTGCACGCACCGGGCAAGCCCGAATTGAGGGCGATGAGAAGGTCGAGACTCTCGGCCTCGCGCACTTCGCCGACCACGAGTCGATCCGGGCGCATGCGCAGCGCCTCCTTAATCAACCGACGCAGTGTGACTTCACCGCCGCCTTCCAAGTTCGCCTGGCGACACTGGAGTGAAACCACATCGCGAGCCGGAATGTTGAGTTCAAAGGTCTCTTCGACCGTCACGATGCGCTCGCTCGCTCCCACGCAACCCAGAAGGGCACCGAGCATTGTCGTTTTACCGGCCTGGGTGGCGCCAGAAACCAAAATATTCGAGCCTGCACGCATGCGTGCATCCAAGAAATCAGCCGCCTTCTGAGTGAGAGATTTGTTCGCGACCAGTGCATCGAGACTCGTGATCGTGCGCGAGAACTTTCGGATGTTGATGGACCAGTGCGCTCGAGTGATGTCGGGAATGACGACGTGTAGGCGTGAACCATCCGGCAGTGAGGCGTCAACGAATGGGCTCGCCACATCGACACGGCGCCCGGCACTAGCCAACATGCGCTCAACGAGGTTGCGTATCTGCGAAGCCGAAAGGTCAAGCGGGATGCGCTCGGCCTCACCTCCACGAGAAATGAACACGACATCGGGCTCATTGATCCAGATTTCTTCAATCTGCTCATCGTCGAGAAAGGGTTGAAGGACACCGTACCCGTGGACTTCGGCGAGCACTGCCAGGCCGAGTTGCTCCTCTTTAAGAGCTATTGGCACGCCGAACTTTTCAGCATGATGCCGAGTTTGTTCGCGCACCAGCTCCGCAACAGACGATTCATCACGGCCGAGCTGAGCGCGCACCGCGCCAGCCACGGACTCCACCAGGGTTTTCATAGGCACAGTCTCTGCCCAGATGCCGACAGCTGCGCTACTTGTCCACAGGCATACGCCCGACCACGCGCTTGCCCCACTTCTGAATGGGTGCTTCGACGAAGCGACGAGCCAGGTATGTCACCGCGATCGAAAGCGCCGTGATGCCAATGATTTGGTAAGTCGAGACGAAAATTTTCGAGGGCAGAGTGGCTACCGAGGGGGCGCCAAAGAGCAGCCAGACCGAACGAATGGGGCCGTGAAAGACATAGATGCCGAACGAGTAAACACCCAAGAATTCGAGAAAACGACCCCAGCGCGTGCCCGGCAATACATTGAAACGCGTGATCTGAAGAATGAACAGGGCGAAGATCGGCGCCGACCACAGCGTGATGTTGTAGGTGAAAGTTGTGGCGTGCGTGGCAATGACCCAGACCGGCATCGTTGCGATGAGCGCGAGCGAAATGACGAGCATCCACCAGTTGCGCAAGCCGGTCAGCCGATCGAGATACTTGCGCAACAGCAGGCCGAGCCCGAACCCGATGAGCGCTCGACCCAGCGATTCCCAGCCGCGAATCGGGCCCCACGCGACCGGCCCATCAGCACCGTAAATCCAGAACGCATCGGAGTGCAGCCCATACGCGAGCAGCACATAACCCACGACAACCAGAAGCAGGATGCCCAGCCCGTGTTTGACCCAGGCCAGCGGAGTCGCAATCACATTCGCGAACCACTCCGCCGAGAGCGACCACAGCGGAAAATCGAAGAACAGGGCAGGCGTGACAACGATTTGCAAGAGCGCGAAAGCGGCAGCAATCACGCCAACCTGCTCCAGTGGCGGAAATCCATAGGCAGGTGAATCCCATGGCGTCTGCCCAAAGAGCGGCCGGATGCCCGGCAGAACCACCATCGCAAAAACCAACGCGGCAATCACCAGCGGCCAGAACCGAAAAACACGCTTGACGATGAAGCGGCCGGACGAACGCGCAAGTCCAACCCGCTCGTGTGGGATGCTCGGCCACAACACAAAACCGCTCAGCACAAAGAAGAAGTCGACGAGTAGGTAGAACGACTGTAGCCAGACGAATCGACCGCTCGCGACGTGGAATGCCACGATACCGATGGCCGCAACCCCACGGAGTCCATCGAGAGGGATGTACCGATTTGCGGGCGAGGTCTGCACGGTTGTTGATACTACAAGGCGGGAAAGTCACCACGACGCAAGGCGCGTAAACTTGAACCACTCGCGGGAGTGGTGAAATTGGCAGACACGCAGGATTTAGGTTCCTGTGCTTTCGAGCGTGAGGGTTCAAGTCCCTCCTTCCGCACGTGATACTCGCAGCCGCCTTCGATGTACAACTGACCGACTTCTTGAACCAAGTCGGCGCCATCGTCTTTTACCTTGCCGTGTGGGGCCTCGTTTTCTCAGGCACGGGCTTATTCGTGGGGGTTTTCATCCCGTTCATTACCGGCGACTCACTGCTTTTTGCCGCTGGGCTCGTGGCCGCAGCAGCTGGTGACAAAGTCAACATCGTCGTGCTCGCGCTCGGTGTGGGAATCGCAGCGTTCCTGGGCGACCAACTCGGCTTCATTCTCGGGCGTCACCTGGGTCGCCCTTATCTCGACGCCAAAACCGGCCCGCGCATGAAGAAGATGGTGCAGCGCACCGAAGCGTTCTACACGAAGTACGGCTGGTGGTCCGTTGTCGTCGCCCGATTCATCCCCTGGGGTCGCGTATTCGTGCCATGGATCGCCGGTATCGGCCGCATGGACTATTTCAAATTCTTGACGAGCAATTTCGTCGGCGCCCTGGCCTGGGGAGTCGGGCTCACCGTCGTAGGCTACTTCGCAGCGAGCATCCCGCAGGTCAAAGTCGCCGCGTACATCATCGGCTTCATCTTCATCACGCTGTCGCTCATTTTTGGTGTGCGCACTTGGATTAGTGACCGCCGCGAACGTCGCAGCGCTTCACCAGATTCGACCAAGTAGCCTGGACCTATGCTTACTTCTGCACTCGCCGGAGCCATTCCCGGACTTGACGCCAACGCCCTGATTGACGCGTTTGGGCCTTATGCCCTCCTTGGTGTCGCGCTCATCATCTTTGCCGAGACGGGCCTGCTGATCGGCTTCCTGTTTCCGGGTGACACGCTTCTCATTCTGAGCGGCGTGCTCGCAATCGAAGGCGCTTCCGGTCACAACGCTTTCGGCACCAACGTGTGGGTTGTCGCCGGGGTCATCGGCCTGGCTGCCTTCCTCGGCGGTGAAGTCGGCTACCTCATTGGCCACCACTTTGGTCCGCGCATCTTCGAGCGCAAAGAAAGCGGTCTATTCAGCAAGAAGAATGTGGAACGAACCAATGCGTTCTTCGTGCGGTTCGGCCCGCTCGCTGTGATTCTTGCCCGCTTCGTGCCGGTCGTGCGAACTTTCGCACCGATCGCGGCCGGTGTCGGTCACATGCCCTGGCGTCGTTACTCGCTCTACAACCTCATCGGCGCACTCATCTGGGGCGTAGGCCTGACCATGTTCGGTTACGGCATCGGGCACATCCCCGGCGTCGCGCAGTTTGTTGAAAAGTACATCGACGTGGTCCTGATCGGCGTCGTCCTCGTCGTCGCTATTCCAACCATCTGGCACTACGTCTCATCTGTGGTGAAAGCGCGTAAGGCTGCCAAGTCGGGTGCGAGCGCAATCGCGACCGATGCCGAAGTGACGCTCCCGCCTGAGGTGTTCGAACCCAAGCACCACGACGACAACTAAGTCGTCCGCCTCGCCTAACCGACCAGCTCGGCTGCGACCAGCTCGAGTGCTCGAGCACGGTGGCTCTGTGCGTTCTTTTCTGCCGGAGGCATCTCGGCACTGGTGACCTTGTAGCCTTCGGGAACGAAGATGGGGTCGTAGCCAAAACCGTGTGCCCCACGCGGCTCACGCGTGAGCACTCCAGGCCAGCGTGCCTCAACCGTAAACTCGCGGTACTCCTCTGCATCCGTGGCAGGAAAGACCACGGCAATACAGCAAACGAAGGATGCTCCCCGCTCGTGCTCCGGAACCTCGTCAAGTTGCTCGAGCAGTAGTTCCAGGTTTCGCGCGTCAGACTTCGGTTCACCTGCCCAGCGCGCGGAGAGGATTCCCGGAGCCCCCTGGAGTGCATCCACCGCAAGACCCGAATCATCGGCCATGGCCGGCAAGCCCGTGTGTTCCGCCGCAGCGCGCGCCTTGATCAGTGCGTTAGCCGCAAAGGTCTCGCCATCTTCGACCGGCTCAGGGCCGTCGTAGGTCACGAGTTCGAAGCCCGGCACGCGCGCAGCAAGAATCGCGACGAACTCGTCTACTTTGTGCTGGTTGTGCGTCGCGAGGACAAAGGTGGTCATTGCTTCCCTAGGCGCGTCCGAGCACGTCGCGCTGAATCTGTGCGAGACGCTCGGTGCCGCCCACGGCGAGGTCGAGCAGGGCACCGAGTTCGGTGCGGTCAAACGGCGCGCCCTCGGCGGTTCCCTGTACCTCGACGAAGAGACCTCGCCCGGTAACCACAACATTCATGTCGGTTTCAGCATTCGAGTCTTCGCGGTATTCCAAATCGAGCATGGGCACGCCATCGATGATGCCGACCGAGATGGCGGAGACCGAGTCAATCAGAGGCTCTGCCTTGGCCGCGATGAATTTCTGCGCACGACCCCATTCGATGGCATCGGCGAGGGCAACATATGCGCCCGTGATAGCTGCCGTGCGGGTACCACCGTCGGCCTGCAAGACGTCGCAGTCGATGAGAATCGTGTTTTCCCCGAGAGCTTTGGTGTTCACCACCGCGCGAAGCGATCGCCCGATGAGTCGCGAAATTTCGTGCGTACGACCGCCGATTTTGCCTTTGACTGATTCGCGGCTCATGCGATCGTTGGTCGATCGCGGAATCATGCCGTACTCGGCGGTGACCCAACCCTTGCCTGTACCGGTCATCCAGCGAGGAACCCCGCTCGTGAAGGATGCCGTGCACAACACCTTGGTACGACCGAACGAAATCAGCGCGCTGCCCTCGGCTTGTTCGCTCCAGCCTCGTTCAATCGTGACCTGGCGGAGGTCTGCGGGCGTGCGGCCGTCAACACGGATGATTTCTGACATGTTTTCCTTCGGGGTGCGGTACTTAGTTGAGCGGAGGGAGCGTGATCATGCCGGTCGGCGTGTAATCAACACTTTCGACCTGCGGGCCGAGAAAGAGTTTCGCCAGTCGCATGAACTCAGCTGAGTCGCTTCCCGTTTCTTCATAAAGGTAGGTGGGTGGACTCTGTTCGATGCGATCCAGTCCACGCGTGACCAACTCGCGATACACATCTTTGGCGGTCTCGTTGTCGCTCGAGACCAGGCGCACGGTGTCACCCATGACGAAACTGATGGCGCCACGCAAGAACGGGTAGTGCGTGCAACCAAGAACGAGAGTGTCAACATCAGCCTCGATAAGCGGCTTCAAGTACTCGCGCGCAACACGCAGCACATCATCGCCGCTGGTTTGTCCGGCCTCGACAAATTCGACGAACCGGGGCGCTGCAGCACTGAAGACTTCAATCTGCGGAGCAGCGGCAAAAGCGTCGTCATAGGCGCGTGAGGCGATAGTCGCGGATGTTCCAATCACGCCAACTCGGTTGTTGCGAGTCGCGGCGAGCGCGCCACGCACCGCCGGCTGAATAACCTCAACCACGGGCACCTGGTAACGCTCACGCGCATCGCGCAGCATGGCCGCACTCGCGGTGTTGCAGGCGATGACGAGCATCTTCACGCCCTGAGCCACGAGCATGTCGAGCACCTCGAGGGCGTAGGTGCGCACATCCGCTATCGACTTCGTGCCATAGGGCGAGTGAGCCGTGTCACCAATGTAGGTAATCGACTCGTGCGGAAGTGAGTCGCGAATCGCACGAGCGACGGTGAGTCCACCGACGCCCGAGTCAAAGATGCCAATCGGAGCGTTGCGATTCATTGGGCAAGGCTCTCGTAAATTTCTTTGCACTCGGGGCACACCGGAAACTTCTGGGGGTCGCGGCCGGGGGTCCACACCTTGCCGCACAGGGCAATAACCGGCTTTCCCGACAGCGCAGACTCGAGAATTTTCTCTTTCTGCACATAGTGCGAGAAGCGGTCGTGGTCACCCTCGTCGACCTGCTCTGAATTGAGCAGCTCTTCGAGTTCCCGATCGAGTGTGGCGGTGGAACCGCCATCACCAGATTCGGAAAAGTCACCTGACGCGCGCATGCCTCAAGTCTACGAGGCGGGTGGGTTTATAGCGCGTCGAGAGTAACCGAAACAGTGTTGCGCTGACCGTTGCGAAGGAACGTGACCTTGACCGTTGCGCCTGCCGCCTGAGTGCGAACCGCCGCAGTCAGGTCGCTGGCGCCGCTAATCGGCGTTCCGTTGAAATCAATCACGATATCGCCTTTGGCGAGGCCCGCCTTGGCGGCAGCCGAACCAGCGCTCACGGCGCCGAGAACTGCCCCGACCTGGGTGCTGCCCTGCTGCGCCGACTCATCCGAAACGGTGGCGCCGAGCTTGCCGTGCGTTGCCTTACCGGTCTTGATAATCTCACTCGATACCCGCTTGGCAAGGTTCGACGGCAGGGCAAAACCGACACCGATTGAACCAGACTGACCCGATGAGGTGCTTCCGGTTCCCGCAATCGCCACGTTGATGCCAATGAGCTGACCCTGAGAGTTCAACAGTGCGCCACCCGAGTTACCGGGGTTAATTGCGGCATCGGTCTGAATGACCGGAATCGAGATGTACGACTGCGCCTGCTGGGTGTTCGAGCCATTTCCGAAGTCGAAGTTAAACAGGTTCGATCCACCGGACTGGCTGTCCTGTGCGGTGCCGCTCTTGACCGCCGAACTGGCTACCTGAATGCTTCGGTTGAGTGCGCTGACGATACCCGTGGTAACCGTATTGGAGAGTCCCAGTGGCGCTCCCATCGCAATGGTGGTGTCGCCGACGTTGAGCTTGGCGGAATCGGCCCACTCAATCGGAGTGAACCCTGAAGCGCCCTTAATTTTGAGCACGGCCATGTCGACCGTGGGGTCGGTGCCGACAACGGTCGCCTGATAAATGTGACCCACGCTGTCTTGCACTGTGATCGTGGGATTCGCCGTGGCACCATCAAGGGTCGCCACGTGGTTATTTGTGAGCACGTAGCCGTCTGCGGTCAAGATCACGCCTGAACCGGTACCGGATGCGCCACTGCCCGTAGCCGAAATAGTGACGACGCTCGGTGAGGCCTTAGCAATCACTGCCGAGAGCGCGCTCACGTTCGACTTGTCGTTAACGACGATGCCTGCGTTCGCACTCACGTTGCCATTCGTGGCGTTTGAGTTGGACATGAAAGCGGCAACTCCCGCGCCAGCAGCTCCACCCAATAAACCACCCACGACGAGGGCAGCAGCCACGGGCACGATGAAGGGCTTGAGGGCAGCTCGCTCTTTCACCGGCTGAGTCGGTGCTTGAAAGCTGTGGCCAGGTTCGTGCGCCTGGGATACGGGCGGGTTGTCGCCTCCGTCGAGGGGCGATGCGGCGTCAACGTGAGTGGGAATCTCAGTCATGGGGATTTCCTTTCAGGATCGACTCCACTATTCGACCTCTCACTATGCGATTTCTATGACGCCCCTGTGAGAAAGCTGTGCGTTCATCATTGAGGGAAATGAACACATTTGAGGCTAACAGCCCGGACTCAACCGAGCAGCCACGCACGCCCCGGACACGAGCAGCGGCGTGCCTGCATTCGTGACGAGAACTGAGATCTGTGCGCTACGTACAAGCGACCCGGCGACCGACCTCCAGGCGGCCTGGCCAACCCGATACTCGACGGCAAAACTCACGCGCACTCCGACAACGTACCTCCCCGAGCGAGCGAAGGTGTGTGAGGTGGCCGTGGGGCTGAAATCGGGCAGACCCAGCACTCGCCATGAAAACCCGGGCCTGACGGTAGAGTTCACAGCGCCGTCACCGTAGCTCCACCGAAACGTGCGTGGCAAGAAACGGACTTGGGCGGGCGCCCCGAATAGCTTTCCGTCACGCGTATGCACCGTGGAACCGCCGACGAAATTTACGGGCAGGCCGGACAAGCCCCATCCATTGGGCTCGGCCGAGATGAGGGGATTCGCCGGCACGAAGGCGGCCAGGTCGCGAAGGGTCATCGCCGGATGCCCCGGCACCGCCGGGCCAGGGGTACTTAGGGGCGCTGGGCAATACCGAGGCTTAACCCGCAAGAGTGCGCACAGCACGTCCAATCCATTGGCGTCGAGCAGTGGGGTGGGCGGAATGAACGAAGCACTCGAGCCTGAGGTGGACCCAGGCGACGCCTTCGTTGCCCGAGTTCGTCTGGTACCCGTGATGACGGCGGCATCACCCGAGGTAGAACCCGTAACGCATCCCTGCGGAGCGAACAAACAAGTGGCAGCCTGCGCTGCCAACGGCTGAGACAGCCCGACCAGGTCACCAGCACCTACCCAGTCGGACATCACCAACATGCCACTCGCCCCGCAGAGAGCGATGAGGGAGACAACGACGCGAAACCGTAGGGGGAAGGTTCGGCTTCGCGTCGTTGTCATGAAGCAGAAGCTAAATCAACCCGGCAACGTGTGGAGCGAATAATCCACAGGGCAGCGGACTAAGAAATCTGCAGAATCTCCCGAATGCGCACCACGTCGTCATCCATCTGGGTAATCAGCTCATCGATCTTGTCGAACTTGAACATGCCACGCACATAGGCAACGAATTCGACAATCACGGTGTGACCGTAAAGATCGAGCTTCGCGTCGATGACGTGTGCCTCAATGCGGCGGCGGCGCTCCCCCTCGAACGTGGGATTGGTGCCGATAGAAATTGCCGCCGGATAGCGCGTTCCGTCTTCATCGATGAGCCAGCCGGCGTAGGTGCCGTCAGCCGGCATGCAACCGGTCACGTCATCAGCAAGGTTTGCCGTGGGATAACCCAGCAGGCGACCACGCGCCTCGCCGTGCACCACCTCGGCGCGAACCGCGTGCGTACGACCGAGCAGTTCATTGGCCGCCTGCACATCGCCCGATTCGATTAGCTCACGAATCCAGGAAGAAGAAACCCGGCGACCGCTTTCCGGGGCGACGTCAGCAATTTCGGCAACGCTAAACGAGTACTTAGCACCCAGCTCACGAAGCGTGGTCAGGTCGCCGGAAGCCCGGTTGCCGAAACGAAAATCGTGTCCAACAATTACGTCTGATGCGTGCAAGGTTTCGACCAAAACCTGGGCGACGAAAGCCTCGGGGGTGAGGCTCGCCAGCGCCTCGTCAAAGGGCAACACCAGTGTTGACTCGACACCCGCCTCGGCAAGCAGATTGAGCTTGCGCCAGTCTCCCGTGATGTCGGCGGGCACGCGCTCGGGGTTGAGCAGGCTTGCGGGATGACGATCGAATGTCACCACCACAACGCGAGCGCCACTCGTGGCAGCCTTTTCTTGAGCGACCCGAATCATCTCGCGATGACCGATGTGCACACCGTTGAACTTGCCGATGGCTACAACGCTCGGGCCACAATCTGCCGGCACCTCGGCCAGCGATCTGTAAACCTGCACCTACGAGACTCGATTCTTCGTACGTGCCAGCCAAATGATTCCGAGAACGGGCATCACCAGCGGGATAAAGAGGTAACCTCGGCCGAACCACGACCACACCGTGTCGTGCGGAAAGAGCGTCGAGTCGAAGACACTCAGGGTTCCGACGACGAGCACGCCAGCTAGCTCGGTGCACAGTGCTGCCCAGGCAACGGCACGCCAAACCGAACCGTGAGCAAGCAGCGACACGGTGACGAGAACGTAGACCACCGCGGCGAACGCTGAGAGCGCATAGGCAAGCGGTGCTTGATCGAATTTCGTAGCGATTTGAAACACCGAACGCCCGAGAGCCGCCAAGGCGAGAATTGCATAGATGGCGATGAGAAGACGCCCAAGACCTCGTTCGCGGCGAGCAGCTTTGCTCAGCTCATCCGTGTTTTCGGGCGTCATAGTCGTCGATTCTACGCGAAGGCTAGGCGGCCTGAATAAACCAGATAACCGACATGCGCGAGAGCATGATGGCAACCGCGATGCACGCGATTCCGAGAATCACGGTGCTCCAGCGGCTGCGCTCGATCAGCGCCCAGAAGCCGGCGCCGATGGGCACGAAAATTGCCGTCACGAGGTACAAATAGAACTCAAAAAGGCTGCCGGTGGGTTCGTTTCCCATGATGGGTGCGGCAATCGCAACCCCAAGCTGCACGATGAGCAGCAGCGCAACCACGCCCGTAAAGCCCATGCTCAGATCGTTCGGTTTGCGGCCAATGAGACCGAGCACGACACCGAGCACGCCACCGACAACGGCAACGGCAATCTGTAGCCAGGTAAACCACTCAATCATCGGATGCGATGACTCCTCTTACTCGTTGCTCTGGCTTTCAGCGGGAAAATTGACCACGGTTTGGGCGACGCCGTCCCTGATGTTCACCAATCCCACCAGCCTACCTTCCGGATCGACGACTGCTTGAGGACCACCATCGGGACGGTCGAGCTTGATGCGCTTGCCGTGCATGAGGTCAGTGGCCTCGGCGGTCGTGACCTCGCACCGCTCGAATACCGCGCACGCGGCATCGGCCGGGGTACGCAATTCGGGCGCTGCTGCGGTGGGGTCGAAGGGGCGGGCATCCGCAACCGAAAATGGGCCGACTCTGGTTCGTCGCAACGCGGTCAGATGACCACCGACACCCAACTTGAACCCGAGGTCGCGGGCGAGCGCGCGAATGTATGTTCCCGAGGAACAGACCACGCGAACATCCACATCAATCGCGCCGTTGGCATCCACCTGAACGCGTCGCACCTCGCCCATCTCGAACTCGCTCACCGTGATCGGGCGAGCCTTGAGTTCGACCTGTTCCCCCGCACGTACGCGTGCGTAGGCCCGCTCACCGTTGACCTTGATTGCACTCACTGAACTGGGCACCTGTTCGATGTCGCCGGTCAGGGTCGCGATGCCGGCGAGAATCTCTTCGTCGCTGATGCGTTCCATTTGGGCCGCCGGGGCGTACCCCAAAATCTCGCCCTCAGCATCGTCGGTGGTCGATGAAGCGCCGAGGCGAATCGTGGCTGTGTACTCCTTGTCGAGTCCGACCAGGTAGGTCAGCAGTCGCGTTGACGAATTGATGCCGAGTAGTAGCAACCCGGTGGCCATCGGGTCGAGCGTGCCAGCGTGGCCAACCTTGCGCGTATTGAAGAGCCGTCGCGACTTGGCCACCACATCGTGGCTGGTCCAGCCTGGAGGTTTATCGACGAGCGCGATTCCACTGTGTTGTTCGGCTGTCGACATGGTTTCAATTATCGCGCCTGTCGTAGGCTTAGTTGCCGTGCAGCACGAGGTAATTGAGTGGTTCGAGAACCATGGTCGCGACCTGCCTTGGCGCCAGCCCGGTTTCACCCCCTGGGGTTCGTTGGTGAGCGAGTTCATGCTGCAGCAGACGCCCGTCGCACGCGTCATTCCGCGCCTGGATGAGTGGCTTGCGCGCTGGCCAACCCCGGCGCACCTCGCGGCGAGCGCACCGGGTGATGCCGTTCGCGCCTGGAGCAATCTGGGCTACCCGCGCCGCGCCCTGTGGCTCCATGCCTGCGCAGTTGCCATCGTGGAACGACACAACGGTGAAGTACCCCGCGATGTGGATGCGCTCCTCGCCCTACCCGGCGTCGGCCCCTACACGGCTCGGGCGGTCGCGGTATTCGCCTACGGCGCACACGAACCCGTGGTGGACACGAACATTCGCCGCGTGATTGCCCGGCATGAGCACGGTCACGCCGACCAAGATCACCCCCGCGAAAAGCAAGACTTGGCCGACATGGCGGCGCTCCTGCCCGAGCCAGCTCTCTCGCCGCGTTTCAACCAGGGGCTCATGGAACTCGGTTCGCTCGTGTGCACGGCGAAGAATCCTGCTTGTCACGGGTGCCCCATCGCCAGCACCTGCGCCTGGCGCTTGGCCGGTTACCCCGAGACCGCCGCCCGCGGAGTGCCCAAGCAAAAGAAGTACGAGGGCAGCGATCGGCAGGCGCGCGGGGCTGTGCTCGCGGTGTTACGAGCGAGGGAGCATCCGGTGCACGTGAACGAGATTGAAGCTGCCTGGTCAGACGCCGTGCAGCGCGGTCGGGCCATCACCACCCTCCTCAATGACGGGCTGATTATTGCCACGGCCGATGAAACTTTTTCCTTGCCGTAGAAATCTTCACTAGCGACGAACCGCGCCCTCTGCCAGGCTGACAGGACATGTGCTGACAGGGGGTCAGATGTTCTGGTTACCGTTTCTGATTTCGGTGGGGCTGTGCCTGGGGTTGTGGCTCTACTGGTGGTCAAGCAGTCACAGCGCCAAAGTGGCACGAGACCAGGCTCGCATACGAGTACTCGTCACCGGCTCGCGCGGTAAGTCAGGAACTGTGCGCCTGATCCACTCGGTGCTCTCACACAGTGGTATTCCCACCTACGCGAAGATTACCGGCGCTATTGCCGAAGAAATCAATGTCAACGGCGACTCCCGCATGACCTTCCGCATTGGGCCCATCTCGGCAACCGAGATGATTTCTGCGGTCAAACGCGGAAATCGCGACCGCCCACAAGCGCTGGTCTTTGAGTGCATGGCGGTTCTGCCCAAACTCATCACTTTCGTCGTGAACGAAGTGGTCAAGCCGACGATTGTGGTTATTCCGACCATCCGTCTTGATCATCTCGAAGACGAGGGCCACAGCCTCGAGGGCATCACTCGTGGCATCATTGAAGATCTTCGCGGCTTCGACACCCTCATCACCGGCGATACCGACATTCGCGTGCTCGAGACCATGCGCACCCTGGCTCACGAGAACGGCTTTCACCTCATCGAGGCACGCGTGCACGATTCGCAGCCTCAACTGAACGAACAGCACCCGGTCAACGTGGCGATCGCGCTGGCCTTGGCCACCCAGGTGGGTATCGAACACGAGGTCGCGCGCGAGGCTATTTACGGCGCAACGCACGAACCCAACGCTGGCATCGGCTGGTGGATGCACCACCACGACCAGCGCACATTCATCGCTGATCTCGGCTCAGCTAATGATGTTCAGTCGGCCGCCGAAGCCATTCAGGGCGTGAGGGACTATCTGGGCGCCGATGTTCCGCTTATTCCTGTGATCGCGAACCGCTGGGATCGCCCCTTGCGAGGCCGCAGTTTCGTGGCATCTGCCGCACTGACACCTGGTGACTTGCCCGTGGTTTTCTCGGGCGATGCTCACCCGCAATCGCGAGTGGTTGCCCATCGCGAAGGCCTTCCCTTCGCTCGCATGCAGCGACTTTTCTTCATGCCGAGCCTGAGCCGATCTGGAGCGGAGCGTATGTTCCACGAGTGGCAGGGAGACGCCCCCACGGCCGCGGTGCTGTTACTTGAAAACATGCACTCCCCCTCGGTGCGAGCCCTTCGTTCGACGGTGACTAAACATGGCAAAGCGGTGTACCACGACCGCGCCGAGGAGGTGACAACCAATGACTGAGCTCGACCTCGCGCGCATGACGCTGGTGATTGGTCTGGTGATCGCCGCATTCATCTACCAACGCACACGACTCGTCAGTGGTGGTCTGATGACTCCTGCCTATCTGGCGATTGTCATTTCTGCGGGAACATGGTCCGATGTGTGGGGCTGGATCGGTCTGACCCTCGCGAGTTGGATTGTCTTCAAGTTAGTAGTTTACTTTGTCGCTTTGCCTAAAGCTTGGCTCCTCATGATTGCTATCGGGATCTCGACTTTGCTGCACGCAGTCCTGGTGCTGTCCACCGGCGGCAAAGGCATACACGAGACTGTGAGTGTCGGAGCATTCCAACTCATTGTTTCGGGTGGTATGTAC
>Ga0228701_1001019_pt1 | contig 20262 bp, 16 predicted proteins | sample McNCre117_Aug_MG_2_FD_178017 | JGI IMG/M metagenome (GOLD analysis project Ga0228701, IMG submission 178017) | Freshwater microbial communities from McNutts Creek, Athens, Georgia, United States - 11-17_Aug_MG | ecosystem: Environmental > Aquatic > Freshwater > Creek | place: USA: Georgia...
CCGACCCCGGCAAAACTGGCGGCCGCCAGTGCGATGCACACCGGCATGCCCATCGGGTTGCTGCGCAGGGCGTTGATGAGTTTCAAGCCCACGGCCGCGATCAAACCCGCCGATACAGCGCCCATGCCGCGCAAGGCACCTTGCGCCCAGGCGGCGTCGGAAACACCACCAAAAGCCACGGCCAGCAGCAAGACCACCACCAATGGGGCTGTCAACATGCCAGCCAAGCCCGCCAGCGCACCGGGTAAACCGAAGTACCGACCGCCAATCATCAGCGACAGGTTGACCACATTGGGGCCGGGCATGATTTGGGCCACAGCCCAATCCTCGACAAATTGTTCCCTCGTCATCCAGCGTTTTTTCTCGACCAATTCCCGCTGCACCACCGCCAGCACGCCTCCAAAACCCTGCAATGCCAGCAAAGTAAAGGACACGAAGAGGTCGGTTTTGGATTTTGGGTGGTTGAGAGGTTGCTGAGATGACGCGGAAGTGAGGGGCTCTGACATGGCTCAATTATCCGCGTCCAGCCAGACCACTTTGCCCTGGCCGCTTTCATTGAGCCGGTGTACCAGATCGGCGGCTTGTGGTTCAGGCAGGGCAAAACGCAGGCTCACCACGCTGGCGTGTTGCACAGCCAGCAAACTGGCCGCGGCCAATTCCACTTCGCGGCGTACCAGGCCTTCAAGCGCATAGGGCACGGCGCAGGCCAGTTGGGCTTGTTTGACGAGTGGGATCTTGTTGGCCGCCAGAACCGCCTGGGCCACTGCATCGGTGTAGGCGCGCACCAAACCACCGGCCCCCAATTTGACGCCTCCAAAGTAGCGCACGACCGAGGCCATCACACCCTCCAGGTCCTGATGGCGCAGCACCTCCAGCATGGGGCGTCCGGCGGTACCGCCCGGTTCCCCATCATCATTGGCTGCTGATTGCCCACCGGCCAGCAGCGCCCAGCACACGTGTGCTGCATCCGGGTGCGCGGCCTTGAGCTGCGCCACCCGCGCCTGAGCCTCTTCGCGCCCGGCCACAGGCTCGATGCAGGCGATGAAGCGGCTTTTTTTGATGACCAGCTCGTGGTGGGCTGGGGCGGCGAGTGAAAACGGCATGCTTCAAGGATAACTGAGGGCTGAGGCGCACTTTGTCGCTGAGTCAATTCAGTGCAACCCGACAACCCACCAGGCGCAATTTCAGCTTTTCGGCCAAAGTCCGGGCCAGATTTTCCTGCGCGATTTGGTCCAGTGGATCGCTTGAAGTTGCTGCCGTGAACAACATGAGCAAGGGTCTACGGGCTAACAGTTGCCCCTGAGTGGTGTCAGCCCACCAAGCCTTCGAATATCCGAATCCCATGCTGTACGCCCATGTTTGTGCTTTTTGCTGCATTGTGCGATAGCCATCCCGTCAGTAAGCCCACCCCCGACCGCCTACACTAAGGGGTTATCCCGATATTGAGCCCATGAACGCCTTCACCGACGTCTCTTTCTTCCCGCGCGACGCCAAACCGCTGACCAGTTACCGCAAGTACTGGGCGCAGCGCTTTGGCACGGCCCCGTTTTTGCCGATGAGCCGCGCCGAAATGACCCAATTGGGCTGGGACAGCTGCGACATCATCATCGTGACGGGCGACGCCTATGTGGACCATCCCAGCTTTGGCATGTCGGTGATCGGCCGCATGCTGGAAAACCAGGGTTTTCGGGTCGGCATCATTGCCCAGCCCGACTGGACCAGCGCCGAAGCCTTCAAGGCCCTGGGCCAACCCAACCTGTTTTGGGGCGTGACCAGCGGCAACATGGACTCCATGATCAACCGCTACACGGCGGACCGAAAAATCCGCAGCGACGACGCCTACACCCCGGGCGATGTGGGCGGTAAACGGCCAGACCGCGCCGCCATCGTCTACAGCCAGCGCTGCCGCGAGGCCTTTCCCGACACCCCCATTGTGCTGGGCGGCATCGAAGGCAGCCTGCGACGCATCGCGCATTACGACTACTGGTCCGACAAGGTGCGCCGCTCCATCGTCGTGGACAGCAAGTGCGATTTGCTGCTTTACGGCAACGCCGAGCGGGCCATCGTTGAAATCGCCCATCGCTTGGCCGCTCGTGAACCCGTGCAGCAGATCACCGACGTGCGCGGGACCGCCTTTGTGCGCCGCGAGTCACCCGAAGGCTGGTTCGAGATCGACTCCACCAGCGTGGACACGCCAGGCCACGTGGAAGCGCACATCAACCCGTATTTGATGATTTCGGACCAGGCGCGGGCGCAGGGCGCTACTTGCGCCCGTGAGGAAGAAGCCCAAGAAGTGGCTGATGGCCACAACGCAAAAAACGTTCAAACCGATTTGTCCGCCGTGGTGGATCAAGCCAGTGCCATCCAACCGCTGACCTTTGTGCCCAACCCTGCACTGCGCGGCAAAGGCACGCACAAGGTGCCGCCGCGTGACAAAAGCGTGATCCGTTTGCCCAGCTACGAGCAGGTCAAGTCTGACGCGGTGCTTTACGCCCACGCCAACCGCGTGCTGCACCTGGAAACCAACCCCGGCAATGCCCGTTGTCTGGTGCAAGCACATGGGGAAGGCACGACCGCACGCGACGTCTGGATCACCCCGCCACCCATCCCGCTGACCACGGCCGAGATGGACCATGTGTTCGATCTGCCGTACGCCCGCAGCCCGCACCCCAGTTACGCCGATGAAAACGGCAGCCACGACCATGCCACCAAAATCCCCGCGTGGGAAATGATTCGCTTCAGTGTGAACATCATGCGCGGCTGCTTTGGCGGCTGCACCTTCTGCTCCATCACTGAGCACGAAGGTCGCATCATCCAAAGCCGCTCCGAAGACTCCATCATCCGGGAGGTCGAAGACATCCGCGACAAGGTCAAGGGCTTCACCGGCGTCATCTCTGACCTGGGCGGCCCCACGGCCAACATGTACCGCCTGGGCTGCCGCAGCCCCGAGATCGAGGCCGCCTGCCGCAAACCAAGCTGTGTCTACCCCGGCATCTGCCAGAACCTGACCACCGACCACGGCCCGCTGATCAACATGTACCGCCGGGCGCGCAACCTCAAGGGCATCAAGAAGATCTTGATCGGCTCCGGTCTGCGTTACGACCTGGCCGTGCAGTCGCCCGAATATGTGAAAGAGCTGGTGCAGCACCATGTGGGCGGCTATCTGAAAATCGCGCCCGAACACACCGAGGGCGGCCCGCTGTCCAAGATGATGAAGCCGGGCATTGGCACTTATGACCGCTTCAAGTCGATGTTCGACAAGTACAGCGAAGAGGCAGGGAAGAAGCAGTTCCTCATCCCGTATTTCATCGCCGCCCATCCGGGCACCAGCGACGAAGACATGATGAACCTGGCCATCTGGCTCAAGAAGAATGGCTTCAGGGCCGACCAGGTGCAAACCTTCTACCCCAGCCCCATGGCCACCGCCACGGCCATGTACCACTCCACCCGCAACCCGCTGCGCAAAATCACCCGCGACAGCGAAAAGGTGGACATCGTCAAAGGCGACAAACGCCGCCGCCTGCACAAAGCGTTTTTGCGCTACCACGACTCGAACAACTGGCCCCTGCTGCGCGAAGCGCTCAAGTCCATGGGCCGGGCGGACTTGATCGGCAATGGCAAACACCACCTGATTCCGAGCTGGCAGCCGCTGGCGGATGGCGGCTACCAGAGCCCGCGCCGGGCGAACAGCACCCCGGTGTCGGCCAAAACACCTGAGAAGGGCAAGCCCTCAGTGGGTCTCAAAAAGCCAGGTCAGGCACCGCGTAAGGGGGCAATGCTGACGCAGCATACGGGGTTGCCGCCCAGGAAGAAGGGCTAAAAGCTAGACACTCATAAAACCCCTCAAAGTTTGTCCAACTTCAGGGGGCAGTTCAAACCCGGGGCGATTCAGCTCTGAGGTTTTGACTCGTACGCTCGATAGTTTCAATGGCGTCTCCATTGATGATTGAATTGGATGAGGCCCTTGACAGAGGATCGTTCGGCTCAAGCTCGGAGTTGGGCTGATGCACGTCGCAGGGCATGTCTTGCACAGGGGTTGCCGTTTGTGAGTGAAACGGTTTTTCGCATCCCTCCAAACTGGCATTGATGCAAGAGGCCCGAGCGGCGGGTTTTGCTGTCGTGTTGCCGGTGGTGTGCCTGAATGACCCGCAGCAGTTGCTGGGTCGGGTGGCGCAGCGTGTGGCCGAAGGCGGGCACGATGTCCCTGTCGAGCGCATTTTGGCGCGCTATCCACGCACCTTGCGGCATTTGCAGCAGGCTATGCCGCTGGCCGATCTGGCTTTGCTTTATGACACCTCAGGGGTGGGACGAAACGGTATTTCCGGCCCCAAACTGGTTGCCCGCTGTCGGCTAGGCGTCTGGTATTGGCAAGTGCCCAGGCCTCCGGCCTGGGCCAAAAAGGTACAGCCAGACTCGCCCCCCCAGCCCTTTGTCCTAACTCAGACAGCGGCGTCTTGCGCCACCACACACCGCACCCCTTGATCGCTCATGAGCTCAGCCAGCATTGGCTCTGGCTGTAAATCGGTGAACAAGGTGTGCACCACCTTGAGTGGTGCCATCTCGATCATGGCCGGGCGGCCGAATTTGCTTTGGTCTGCCACCAGCCAGACCTGGCGTGACTGTTCGACGATGGCGCGGGCCACCATGACTTCGCGCATGTCATAGTCGCGCAGAGTGCCGTCTTCGTCGATGCCGCTGATGCCGATCAGGCCGATGTCAACCTTGAACTGCCGGATGAAGCCCAGCGCCGCTTCGCCCACCACGCCCAGATCTTCGTGGCGCATGGTGCCGCCAGCCACCACCACTTCGCATTGCGGGTTGGCCGCCAGGATGCGGGCCACATGCAGGTTGTTGGTCACCACGCGCAAGCCGCAGTGGTGAAGCAATTCACTGGCCACGGCTTCCACGGTGGTGCCGATGTTCATGAACAGGCTCGCCCCATTGGGAATGGCCGCGGCCACTTGCCGGGCAATGTCTTGCTTGGCTTGCGCCTGGGTGCGCTGACGCTCGGTGTAGGTGGTGTTGCGGGTGGAGGAATCCGCCGCCCGCACGCCGCCATGAAAGCGCTCCAGTTCTTGGGCTTCGGTCAAGCGCTGAACATCGCGCCGTACAGTTTGCAAAGTGATGCCAAATTGCTCGGCCAGTGCTTCGGTTTTGACGCTGCCTTGCGCACGCACGGCTTGCAAGATGGCGAGTTGTCGGGGGTTGAGGGCCATGAGTGATACCGGTATGAGGTCAAGCTAGGGGTCTTCACTAGGAGGGGCAAGAATACCCCAAAGCATGGAAATTTCATCGATACAATCAAAAACGAATGATTTCAATCATTGATTTTTGATTGTTTGAAGATTTTCTTGACTATTCCAAACGTCATCGTTCCGGTTGATCACGCCCACTGGGACCTTTTGGTCATCGGTGGCGGTGCCACGGGTTTGGGCGTGGCGGTGCAGGCTTCGCTGGAGGGGCGTCGGGTGCTGTTGGTGGAGGCGCGTGACTTTGCCAGTGGCACCTCGTCGCGCTCGACCAAGCTGCTGCATGGCGGTGTGCGTTATCTGGCTCAGGGGCGGTTGGCTCTGGTGCGCGAGGCGCTGCGGGAGCGTGCCACCGTGTTGGGCCTGGCCCCACACTTGGCGCAGCCTTTGTCGTTTGTAGTGCCGGGCAAAGGCTGGTTGTCCTGGGCCTGGACCGGTGTGGGCCTGAAAGCCTATCAACGGCTGGCGGGTCGCATGAGCCTGGGGGCCACGACGGTGCTGAGTCGTTCGGCGCTGGCCAGGGCCTTGCCGGGCTTGTCGCAGATGGTGTCCGGTTGTGTGGCCGGCATGCGCTATTGGGACGGGCAGTTTGAAGACGCGCGGCTGGCGTTGGCTTTGGCCAAAACAGCACGGCAAGCGGGGGCCAGCATCCACAACCATACGCGGGTGACGGCGCTGAATCCGGTGTCCGATGGTTGGCAGGTCAGTTTGCTGGATCAACGTGAAGGGCAGATGCGGACCGTGCGCGCCCTCTGCGTGGTCAATGCCACGGGGGTCTGGGTCGATGCTTTGCGCCAACTGGCGTTGCAATCGGGCAACCTCGTCTCACCGGTGCCGCCCTTGGTCAAGCCCAGTCAGGGGGTGCACCTGGTGGTGGCGCGTGAGCGTTTGCCGGTGAAAGAAGCCGTGCTGATTCCCCACACCGAAGATGGGCGTGTGTTGTTTGCTGTGCCTTGGCTGGGCGCGACCATCATTGGCACCACGGACACGCTGCGTGCCGATGCCCCGTTGGAACCCCTGCCCCTGGAAGAAGAACTGGCGTTTTTGTTTCGCGAAACGCAGCAGTCGTTGGGCGTGGCGCTTTCACGCGCCGATGTGCGCAGTGTCTGGGTAGGGTTGCGGCCTTTGGTGGGGGCATCGGGCGACAAGGCGACCAGCCAGCTGTCGCGTGAGCACCTGATTGCGCGTGAAGCTGCGGGCTTGTTCACTGTCACTGGCGGCAAATGGACGACTTACCGCAGCATGGCCCAATCGGTGATGCAGGCCATTGAGCAGCATGGTGATTTGCCCCTGGGGCCGCATGGCGTGGCCGACACGGCGCACCACCGCCTGGTGGGGGCACCGGATGCCTCGCAGCCCGTGCATGCGATCAGCGAGCCAGCAGGTTTGCATTTGTGGGGCACAGAAGCCCCTCAGGTGCTGGCGCTGCCGGGCGCACAGCACGATTTGGGCATGGGTTTGACCGAGGCGATGGTGCGATTTGCCGCACGCCACGAGTGGGCCTTGACCGTTGAGGACATGCTGGCGCGTCGTTGGCGGGCACTGTTTCTGGATGCTCGACAAGCCGCCACCATGGCGCCAGCGGTGGCGAAATTGCTGCAAGAAGAAACCGGGCACGATCCGCAACTGCAGGCATTTCTCGATTTGTGCCAGCGTTACACACTGACCGATTGAGAGGTCCGTTTTTTGAACAACACCACAGACTTTAAACACCATGACCACCACTTCGATTGACCTTGTCCGCTACGGCATCATTGGCTGCGGCATGATGGGGCAAGAGCATTTGCGCAACATTGCCTTGTTGCCCGGGGCTCGGGTTACTCGCATTTTTGAGCCCGATGCCGAGATGGTGGCCCGCAGTCTGACCCTGGTGCCGGGTGCTCAACGTGCGGCCAGTCTGGCCGATGTGGTCGCAGCGCCCGATGTGGATTGCCTGCTGATTGCCAGCCCGAACTTTTGTCATGCAGACCAGTTGAGCGAGATCGCCCGTTTGCGCCCATTGCCAGTGCTTCTTGAAAAGCCGGCCTGTACCAGCCTGGATGAGGTGCGTCGTCTGGCCGCATTGCGGGCGAACTACCCGGCACCCATCTGGGTGGCGATGGAGTACCGCTACATGCCACCTGTCGCCATGCTGGCGCAAGAGGTGCATGGCCAGCTCAACACGGGGCCTGTCAAGATGCTCAGCATCCGCGAGCACCGGTTTCCGTTTTTGGTCAAAGTGGGCGACTGGAATCGTTTTAACCGCTACACCGGTGGCACACTGGTAGAAAAGTGCTGCCACTTTTTTGACCTGATGCGTCACCTGACCCGCAGCGAACCAGTGCGCGTTTATGCCTCGGCGGGGGTGGATCACAACCACCTCGACGAAACCTATCCGGATGGCACGCCTGACATTCTGGACAACGCCTATGTGCTGGTGGATTTCGCTTCGGGCCAGCGCGCCATGCTGGAGCTGTGCATGTTTGCCGAAGGTGCGCGTTATCAGGAAGAAATCTCGGTCGTGGGTCCGTTGGGTAAGGCTGAATGTTTTGTGCCCGGTCCTGGCCGTTTTTGGCCCAAGCACCTGGGGGATGCACCGGTGCCTAAGCTGGTCGTCAGTCCCCGTGAACCCAAAGGACCGCGTGAGCTGGACGTCCCGGTCGACCCGGTGGCTCTGGCTGCTGGCGACCACAATGGCTCCACCTTGTACCAGCACCAAAAGTTCAATGCCGTGGTGCGGAGCCAGGGGCAGGTCGAAGTTGGCCTGCGAGACGGACTTGCCGCTGTGGTCATGGGACTGGCTGCGCAGGAATCGGCCCGCACCGGGCAGGCCATAGACCTGACTCGGGGTGAGTATTCCTTGCTGGACTTGTTGGGCTGAAGCCCCTAGGGACCCCATGCAGCTCGTCTTGACACCTGTCCATGGCCAACTTTCGCAGCTGGCTGGCCGCTCGCTGCCAGTCCCGCGAGGTCATGGCGTGACCGCCCGCGCGCTCGATGAGGGTGGTGTTGTGCCTCAAGTCTGCTGCATTTTGTTGGGCCACCAGGGTTTCAAAGGCATGTCGAGTGCCTGCGGGGTTGGCCCAGAGGTCATCGTTGGCTTGCAAGATGCACAAGCGGCGCGGCCAGATGGCTTGGAGCAGGGTGGGGCTGTCCAGCGCTGCAATGTGCTGCTGTGCATGGGCCTGGCCGGTGTCTTTGCCCAGCCAGTGCGGGAAGGCCTGTTGCAGCTGTTGCAGAGTTTCTGCTTGCGGCCCCTGAAGCTGGAACGAGGCGGCACCTGCTGTGCCGCTGTTGTGGGCGACAGTCAGGGCGATTCGCTCGTCGATGGCCGCTGCCAGCAGGGCGGCCTTGCCGCTGCGCGAATGACCAACGACCCCCAGCGCACCGGCGTCAAACCCGATTTGCAACAACGCATCCACGCTGCGGCTGATGCCCCAGGCCCAGGCCGAAATGGCACCGAAGCGGCCGTCGGGCCAGTGTTCAAAAACGGCACCTGTGCGTTCGCCGGCAGGGCTGTCATGCGCAATGTCCAACCGGTTGAACGAGGCCAGCGCCACACCGGCTTGCAGCACCTCATCGCGTGCGGCCGTGTCAAGACAATGCGGCCAGCAGGCATCCGGGCTGAGCAAGACGGGGCTAAGCCACGTGCCGTCCTGTGTCTCAGGCCACTCCAGCGACAAACTCCAGCGCAGCCAGCCGGGCTGACCGACTTCGATTTGCCAGGATTGCAACAAACTCCGGGGTCTGCGCAGGCTGTGGGCCAGATGTACCGACACGCAGTCCGCGTTCGGGAGCAGACCTCCGAACAGGGCGTCTATGTAGGTCTGGCAATCGGCCGACGAGGCCTTTTCAGAAAAATTCGTCATTCCGCTTGAATTTCCGGTCATGATCACGTGCCATTTTGTATTTTTTTCACACCACAACGAGGAGACACCATGAAAACTTTCCATATGCTTCCCATTGCCCTGGCTTTCGGGTCGGCCCTGACGCTGGGCCACAGCCTCGCGCAGGCGGGTGAAATCCGGGTCATGTGCTACCAGGATGGCACCGAGTGCGATGTCACGGCCGATCTGGCCAAACGCTTTGAGGCCCAAAACCCGGGCACCAAAGTCATTGTGGACACCGTGCCCTACAAGACCATCGTTGAGCAGCTGCCCGTTCAGTTGGCTGCCGGGCAGGGTCCGGACATCGCCCGCGTGACCGACCTGGGCGGTTTGTCCAAGTTTTATCTGGACATCTCTGCCCACATCAAGGACCGCAAATATTGGGACGCCAACTTTGGCACGACCGCACCCTGGCTGCGCCCAGTGCCGGCTGACAAGGGCGTTTATGGCTTCATGTCCCAGCTGACCATGACCGGCCCGTATGTCAACAAGACCTTGTTTGAGCAGGCCAAAGTACCCATGCCCGGTGCCAAAGCCTCATGGGACGAGTGGATGGACGCCGCCCGCAAAGTGGCCAAAGCAACCCAGACCAAAGCCGCAGTGGCGTGGGACCGTTCGGGGCACCGCTTTGCAGGGCCCGCCATCAGCTATGGGGCCAAAATTTTTGATGCCCAGGGCAACCCGGTGATCGATGATGGTTACAAGGCCACCGTCAACAAGTTTGTCGCCTGGCACAAAGACGGCAGCATGTTGCGCGAGGTGTGGGCAGGTTCGGGGGGCTCCACCTATGCTGATTCGATTGGCGAATTCATCAACGGCAATGTGGTGATGGTCCTGTCGGGCAGCTGGCAAATCAACCGTCTCCAAAAAGACGTGGCCAACAAGTTTGATTGGGTCGCCGTGCCCAATCCCTGTGGCCCGTCCGCTTGCACCGGTATTCCCGGCGGTGCCGCCTGGGCCGCGCTCAAGACCAGCAAGTCGCCCAAAGAAGTGGGGGCATTCCTCGATTTCATGGCATCCGAACAGGCGTATGCCGACTTCAGCGCACGCACCAACAACATCCCCGCACATGCCGGGCTGGCCAAAAAAGGCGTGAACTACAGCAGCGCCCAACCCGGTGCCAAGGCCGCCTTGGGCGTGTTTGGCAGCGGCGTGGCCAGCTTGGCTCCGGTGGCTTACCAATTCCAGGGCTACAAATTCAACCGCGCCATCATGCTGCCCACCGTGGCCCGCGTGACCCAGGTCATCGTGGGTGAGATGGGTTCTGACGAGGCGATCAGCAAAATTAACGCCGACATGCAGGATGCGCTGAAGCAGGCGCAAAAGTAAAGCGTTTGGTGGGTTGAATTCAGCGGGGCAGATCTCTGGTCGGCCCCGCTGATTGTCTCTGTCTGTGTTGGAAAGTTTCTGTGCAATTCCTGTCGTTCTTTTTCAATTTGCTGGAGCCGCTGTTCAAGCTGGGTCAGCGCTGGTTGGGTACATCCCGGCTGGGGTGGCTGTTTGTGGGGCCCAATCTGCTGGTGTTTGGGTTGTTCACGTTTTTGCCCATACTGATCAATCTGGTGTATGCCATCACCGGAGGCGTCAACTTGATGCCAGTTCAACGGCCTTACACAGGCGCGGAAAATTTTCAAATTTTGTTTGAGTGCCAGGATTACTTTGACCTCGCCACTTGCCGCAAGGACGTGTTCTGGCGTGCCATGTTCAACACCCTCAAGTTCAGCGTGCTGCAAGTTGCCTTGATGGTGCTGTTTTCGCTGGTCACAGCGATGGTGCTCAATCGCAAAATCATCGGTCGTGGGTTTTGGCGTGGCGTCTTTTTCTATCCGGTGCTGTTGTCGCCCGTGGTGGTGGCGCTCATCTGGAAGTGGTTGCTACAAAGCCAGGGCGTGTTCAACGCCGGTCTGGTTGCCCTCGACATGCCGCCGGTGGAGTGGCTCACCGAAGGGGGGTGGGCCTTTTTCTGGACCGTGTTCGTGTCCATCTGGGCGCACATGGGTTTTTACACCCTGATTTTGCTGGCGGGTTTGCAGGCCATCCCGAGTGATTTGTACGAGGCCGCGCAAATGGACCGTGCCAGCCCGCTGCGCACCCTCACGCGCATCACCTTGCCGCTGCTCATGCCCAACCTGATCGTGGTGCTGGTGCTGGCCGCCATCCGTGCGGTGCAAGTGTTTGACGAGGTGTTTGTGCTGACCGGCGGCGGCCCGGGTTCGGCCACAACGTTCATCGTGCAGTTCATCTACCAGACGGGCTTTGCCGAGCAGATCCACTTGTACGGGTTGGCGGCGGCAGCTTCTTTGTCGCTCGCCATCTTTTTGATCTTGCTGACTCTGGCGCAGTTGCGCTTGACCCGTGCCAGCCAGGCTGGCCAAAAGGTGAAATGACATGAAAGCGCTTCGTTTTCTCACGCTCACCCGGGGGCGCCAGCGCCTGCACTGGACCGATGTGCTGAGCTATGCGTATTTGTTGGCGGGTTTGTTTGTCATGTTTGCGCCCGTGCTGTGGCTGGTGATGTCCTCGTTCAAGACCGAGTCGGCCATCGGACAGTTCCCGCCCAGCTTCTTGCCTTACAGCCAGAAGACCGTGGTCGTGCAGGGGCACGACAAACCCTTGCCGCTGTTCAGGGTGGCAGGCGAGGGAGGGCAGACCCGTGTACTGGCCCAAGTCAGCCGCATTGGCATCATGGCCACCATGGTTGATCCGGCTCAGCCAGACCAGACGGTGCAGGTCAACATCCGCGAGCGGGTACCGGTCAATGAGCTGAAGTTCGCCACCAGCAACTACACAGACCTGTTTGGTAAATTCACCTTTGGCGCTTACCTGTGGAACAGCGTGTTCATCACCGTGGTGGCCACTTTGTTGACCTTGTTGTTCAATTCGATGGCAGCATTTGCGCTTTCCAAATACCAGTTCAGAGGGCAAAAGGCGGTGTTTCTGTTGATCATCGCCACGCTCATGATCCCGCCCACCATCATCTTGGTGCCGGTGTTTCTGGTCATCAACTCGGTCAGCCTGCTCAACAGCCTGTGGGGCGTGATCTTGCCCGCCGTGGCCACGCCTACCGGGGTTTTTTTGCTGCGCCAGTACATGCTGACGATCCCCGATGAGCTGATTGAAGCGGCCCGCATGGACCATGCCAGTGAATGGCGAATTTACTGGCGCATCGTGCTTCCCTTGTCGGCCCCGGCGTTGGCTGTGCTGGCCATCTTCTCGGTGATGTGGCGCTGGAATGATTTCTTGCTGCCTCTGATCGTCTTGTCCAAAAGTGAGTTTTTCACCTTGCAGTTGGCGCTCAATTCTTTCCAGGGTGAACTCAACACCCAATGGCATTACCTGCTGGCCATGACGGTGATCACCTTGCTCCCGGTGACGCTCGTGTTTGCCTTTTTGCAGCGCTATATCACCACCGGCATTGCCAGTGCGGGCGTCAAATGACGCATTCCTCAGACTTTTTTGAATCGAACATCCGTGTCCACTTTAGAACTGCGCTCCATTGAGAAATCGTTCGACCAGACCCACGTCATTCATGGCGTGGATTTGCAGGTCGCCCATGGTGAATTTGTCGTCTTTGTGGGGCCGTCGGGTTGTGGCAAGTCCACCTTGCTTCGCATGATCGCGGGTCTGGACGCACCTAGCCGGGGGGATCTGCTGATCGATGGCCAGCGCGTCAACGAGGTGGGTGCTGCGGACCGGGGCTGTGCCATGGTGTTCCAGTCGTATGCGCTGTACCCGCACATGAGTGTGTACGCCAACATGGCCTTTGGCCTGGAAAACGCCAAGGTGCCACAGGCCGAAATTGCGCAAAAAGTCAGTGATGCTGCGGCACTGCTGCGCCTTGACACCATGCTCCAGCGCAAGCCCACCCAGTTGTCGGGCGGGCAACGGCAACGGGTGGCAATAGGTCGGGCGATCGTGCGCAATCCGAAAATCTTTTTGTTTGACGAGCCGCTGTCCAATCTGGATGCTGAGTTGCGCGTGTCCATGCGGGCCGAGCTGCGTGAGTTGCACCAGCGCCTGGGCGCAACCATGGTCTATGTGACGCACGATCAGGTGGAAGCCATGACCCTGGCCGACAAGATCGTGGTGCTGCGCGCCGGTCGCATCGAGCAGGTGGGCACGCCTCAGGCGCTGTACGAAGCCCCCGCCAATGTGTTTGTGGCTGGGTTCATCGGCAGTCCGCGCATGAACTTCATCCCAGCTGCTATCGCCCGCATGGCCACCGCTTTGGCCGCAAGGGTGCCAGCGCAGGCACAACAAGTGGGCATTCGGCCCGAGCATTGGCTGCCTGCGGCGGCAGAAGATGGGCTGGCCGTGTTGGTCAAGGGCACGGAATACCTGGGCGCGCAGCGCTTGCTCCACGGCCTGCTGGCTGATGGCACCCGTGTCGAGGTGCTGATCGAGGGGGAAAGGGCGGTGCAAGCCGGAGAAACCATGTATTTGACAACCCAGCCAGAGCGCTTGCACGCTTTTGACGCCAACGAACAGCGCATCGCGCAGGTGACGGCATGACACCTTGGATGACCAAGGGCTGGACGACAGCCTCTGAATGCACGGCCTCAGATCGCTGCCATCCCGATGCATCGGCGGCGTTCACCGCCGGAGGTGCTTTGCAAGTGGCATTTTTATCGCCGACCCTGGCCCGAGTCACGGTGGTGCCCTCTCAGGGTTTTCGGGAGCCACACACCTGGGCAATCGCCCCCCCGGGCGCTACACAAGTGCCTTGGTCTGGTCGTCAGCGCGACCAGCTCAACGGCTTCGATCGGCCTGCGCTCACCGTGACTGGCGCCGCGCAAGGTCAAACCACGCTGTCCACGGCACGCTTGTCGGTCAGTCTGCAGGGCGGAGGCACAGCCCCGGTTCGCCTGCACTGGTTGGACACGGTCACTGGCAAGACTGTGCTGGACGACCGCCCCACCAGCGCCTATTTGCATGAACGCCGAACAGGGCTGGTGCGCCATTGTGTAGTGCGTGATCCTCAAGAGCATTACTTTGGGCTGGGCGACAAAACCGGTCCACTGAACCTGCATGGCCGCCGTTTGCGCTGCCTGGGGCAAGATGCCTTGGGCTATGACCCTCAAAACGGTGACCCGCTTTACAAGCACTGGCCTTTTGTCATCTCGCGCACCGTGGATGGTCTGTGGGTCGGGTTGTATTACGACACACTGGCCACTTGTACCTTTGATCTGGGCTGTGAGCACGACAACTACCATGGGTTTTTCCGCACCGTTGACATCGATGATGGCGATCTGGATTACTACGTGATGTTGGGAAAAACGCCAGCCGAAGTGGTGTCACAGTTTGTCTCGCTCATAGGCGGTACCCACCTGCCTCCGCGCTGGAGCTTGGGTTATGCCCAAACCGCCATGGGCCTGGCTGATGCCCCAGATGCCCAGCATCAATTGGACCAGTTCATTGATGAATGCGCGCGTCATTGCATGCCGATTTCTTCTTTTCACTACGGCTCGGGCTATTCGAGTCGGGGTAAGCAGCGTTATGTGTTCACCTGGAACCGTGACAAGTTTCCCGACCCGATAACCATCAACCGCAAATTCCAGAGCCATGGCATGCGTTTGGTGGCCAACATCAAACCCTGCCTGCTGGACGACCACCCGGCCTACAGCAGCCTGAACGCGCAACATGCCTTCATCGAAAACCATGCCACCGGGCAGGCGGTAGTGGAGCCTTACTGGGATGGGCAGGGCTCACACCTGGACTTCACCCGTCCGCAGGCAGTGGCCTGGTGGCAGGAACAGCTCAAACGCCAAGTGCTCGATCAGGGCATTGACGCAGGCTGGAACGACAACAACGAATACGCCATTCAAAACGAGGACGCCTACAGCCATGCTTGGGGCTCCGGCTTGCCGATGCACCGCAGCCGCCCTCTGCATGCTTTGCTCATGACCCGTGCCACATTTGAGGCGCAGCAGGCCTATGCTGGTGCAAGCGATGAGCCCATGTTTACTGTGACCCGTGCCGGTCCGCCTGGATTGCAGAGGTATGCCCAAACCTGGTCCGGCGACAACACCACCAGTTGGGCCACGCTCAAGTGGAATCTTCGCACGGGCTTGCAGATGAGCTTGTCAGGCATGTTCAACGTCGGCCACGACGTGGGTGGTTTTTATGGGCCTTTGCCCGGACCAGAGCTGTTCTTGCGCTGGGTTCAGGCCTGTTGCCTGAACCCCCGCATGGTCATGAACTCCTGGAAAGATGGGGGCATCAGCAACTTGCCCTGGATGTATCCCGAGGTGACCGATGCTGTGCGTGCGGCGTTGGGCCTGCGGTATCGGCTTATGCCTTACATGTGGACTTGTTTTGAGCAGGCGGCGCAGCAGCATGTGCCCATCATCCGCCCGACCTTTTTCAATTTTCCGGACGACCCGCAGTGCCTCGCTGACGCCGACGAGTTCATGTTGGGTGATTGCTTGCTGGTTTCGCCTGTAGTTGACCCAGGTCAGCTTGAAAAACGCCTGTACCTGCCTCAACTCGAAGGGGGCCGTTGTTGGGTGGACTTTGAAACCCGGCAGTACCTGGCTGCCGGGCAATGGCACACGGTGGCGACCCCGTTGACGCGTTTGCCGCTGTTTGTCATCCAGGGTGCGCAGATCCCGGTGGCAGCACCGGCAGAGGGGCAAGTACCCAGACATGATGATCCGGTGTCCGAAGTCTTGCAATTTTGAAGCGCATGCCTTGTTGGCTGCACCCAGTGAGGTGATTTTCTGATCAGGCCTTTGAATGCAGTCCCTGTGCATCAAAGAAAAAAGCCCGAACAGCACACAGGCTGCACGGGCTTTTGCTTGGGGGCTTCAGCCCGACAGGGCTTGAAATTGCCCGAACTGGCTGCGCTGAAACGCCAACGCCGGGCTGTCTTGCCAACCAAAATCGCACACAGCGCCGAGCACGATCACATGGTCACCTGCTTCGATCAGTTGATGGACATCACAGTCAAACCAGGCAACGGCCCCATGAAGCCGCAGACGGTCGCTGGACTGGCGCGTGACGGGCACGCCCGCAAACCGGTCGGCCATGCTGCCTTTGGCAAATTGCATGGCCAGCGCCTCTTGGCCGTGTGCCAGGACGCTGACCGTGAAACCACCGGATTGCGTGAACGCTTCAAGGCTGCTGGCTTCCTTGCGGATGCTCCACAACACCAGTCGGGGATTGAGCGAGACCGAGCTGAAAGAGTTGCAGGTCATGCCCACGTCCTGTGCCTGGTGCCGCGCGGTGACCACGGTGACCCCGGTGCCAAAGCAGCCGAGGGCTTTGCGGTATTCACTGTGGTTCGGTGCTTCGGTGGTCACAGCAGTGGGCGCAGCGCCCTCGGGGGTGCCTGGTGTCTGTCGCACGTTGTCTTTCATCAGGGCACTTCGTGGCCATTGGCCAATTCGTACAGTTCATACCACGTCTGACGGTCCATCAGCACATGGGTGGCATCGCCAAAGCGGGCTATGCGTTGAGGCTGGTTGCTGCCCATCACTGGCAGGATTTGCGCGGGGTGGTGCATCAGCCAGGCCATCGCCACGGCGGTGGTGTCAGTGCCTGCGGCCAGGGCCAGCTCGGCGAGTTTGGGGGCCAGGCGGGCTGCGGCTGTGCCGGGTGTATGGGCCTGGGCAAGCAGGCGACCTCCGCCCAGAGGCGACCAGGCCATCACCGGCATGCGATGCTGCTGGGCATGGGCCAGCTGGCCGTTGGTGAACGGTGTGGTGCTCAACAAGCTCAGTTCAATCTGGTTGGTTTGCAGCCTGTGCTTCATGCATGACTGCAACAAATCGGTATCCCAGGGCATGAAGTTGGACACACCCACGCCGCGCAGTTTGCCGCTGTCGATCAGGTTGTCCAAGCATGTCCCCAGTGCCCGAGCGTCCATCAATGGGTCAGGGCGGTGGATCAGCAGCAGGTCGATCACGTCCACCCCAATGCGCGAGAGCGAGCGGTCTACGCTGGCCGTGACGTGCGCCGGGCTGGTGTCGTAGTGTTTGACTCGGGTGTCAGGCCACTTGTCCGACAGCAGCATGATGTCGGTCTTGGTGACAATTTCGATTTGGTCTTTAAGGCTGGGACGGGCTTTGATGGCCTGACCAAACAAGTCTTCGCAGCTGTAATTGCCGTAGATGTCGGCGTGGTCGAAGGTGGTGATGCCTTGGGCCAGGCAGGCGTCGATGCGGGCCAGGTTGGCGTTGACTGTGCAGTCTTGGGTCTCGGACAGACGCCACACGCCATAGGCCATGCGGCTCAGGCTGCGGCCATTGGGCAGCGCAAGGCGGCCGACTTGTGTTGAACTCATTTGCGGACTCCTGTGCCCAACGGTGTGGGCGGTGTTTGGGCCGGTACACGGCCATATTCCTGAGCGAGTGACACAGTCTTGAGCTGAGGCAACACTTTGGCACCAAAGATCTCGCATTCGTCCAGGTGAGGGTAACCGGAAAAAATGAACGCTCGGATGCCCATCTTCTGATAAGCCTCGATTTCACTCAGTATTTGGTCCACGTTGCCCACCAAGGCCGCGCCGCAGCCGCTGCGGGCGCGGCCCACGCCGGTCCACAAATGGGGCTCGACATAGCCTTCTGCATCGGCGCGGTCTCGGTTGGCGCTTTGCAAGGACACACCCAGGCTCTTCGCATCCAGGGCGCGTTGGCGGATTTCGCGGCCTTTTTCATCGTCCAGTCGTGATACCAATTCTTCGGCGTACTCGCGTGCTTCGGCTTCGGTGTCGCGCACGATCATGTGCACGCGCAGGCCATAGTCCAGCAAACGACCATGCTTTTCGGCTTGGGCATGCACATCGCGCATGCGTTGGGCCAGCATGTCCTTGGGTTCGGGCCACATCAAATACGTGTCGCAATGTGCGCCGCACAGGGCCAATGCATCAGGGCTGTAGCCGCCAAAGTAGAGCAGGGGGCCGCCATTTTGATAAGGCCGCACAGGGTCGGTGGACAAACCTTTGAGCTGGTAAATCTGCCCGACATAGTTGATCTCGTCTTGCGTCCAGGCTTGCTTGAGGATCTCCACCACCTCCCACGAGCGGCGGTAGCGGTAGGCGCTGTCTTCCTGCTGGCCAGGAAAGTCAGAAGAAATCACATTCAGGGTCAGACGGCCTTCCAGAATGTGGTCCAGCGTGGCCACAGTGCGCGCCAGCATGGCAGGCTGAACTTCGCCGCAGCGGATGGCGGCCAGCAAATTCATACGTCGGGTTTTGTGCGCGACAGCAGCCGCAAATGTCAGCGTGTCCTGCCCCACTTGGTACGACGAGGGGCACAGGATGTTGCGAAAGCCCAACTCATCGGCCCGCTCTACGATGCGGCTGGTATTGGCCCAGTCGCTGCGCAAGTTGCCATCGGGTACACCCAGATGGCGGAAATCATCGGAACACAGCGGTGCAAACCAGGCCACTTCTGCACCCTGAATGTCTTGCCCTTTGACTGGAACAATGCTCATGAAAGCTCCTTGTTAATGGTGTATGAATGATATATGAATTGAATTGTTTCACACCACGGGTTTCCTCGGAGGCCTAGGCAAATTTGTCATACTGCGGGGCATGAATGCTGCCCACCACGCCCAGCCACTGCCTGTTTACCTGCAAATTGCCGAGTTGTTAGCTCGGCAAATCAAAGCGGGTTATTGGCACAGCGGCGAGCGCTTGCCTACCGAAGCCGCTTTGGCCGACACTTTGCATGTGGCCGTGGGCACTTTGCGCAAGTCATTGGCTTTGCTCGAACAACAAGGTGTGCTGGAGCGCATTCAGGGTTCGGGCACCTACGTGCGTCAAGTGCAGGGCACACAGCAAATTTACGAATTGTTCCGGCTCGAATTGCGTGATGGCCCAGGTCTGCCCACGGCGCAGATTTTGGAGTTGAGCTGTCAGCCTCGGCCTGTTCAGATGGGAGGGGCCGATCAGGCACGCCATGGCGCTGGCGACTGCTGGCGTGTACGGCGCCTGCGCTTCCTGAGTGAAGTGCCCGTGGCACTCGAAGAAATTTGGTTTGAGGCCAGCACCTGCCCCGACCTCAGTGCCCAAGCGTTGGGTGACTCGATGTATTTGTTTTACCAGCGGCACCTGAATGTTTGGATTGCCCGGGTAGAAGACCAGATCAGCGCTGCACCGGCCCCTGATTGGGCCGTCCCGCCGAGCGCCCTGGTGCCGGGGGCATCTGCGGGCTACATCGAGCGCCTGTCCTGGACCGCCAGCAACCAGTTGGCCGAATTTTCCAAAACCTGGTTTGACCCAGTGGAGTGCCGATACATCTCTCGCCTGAGCCAGTGAGTGCTCAGGTGGGTTGTAGCACCTGCAGCAATTCGGTTTCGATTTCAATCTGTGCCTTGTTTTGCTGCAAGGCCGCACCGCGGATCAAAAAGGTGTCCTCCACCCGCTCGCCCAGCGTGCTGATTTTGGCCAGTTGCAGGTGAATGCCATGCCGTGCCAGCACGGTGGCGATGCTGTAGAGCAGGCCAATGCGATCGCTGGCCGAAATGCTGAGCAGCCAGCTTTGGGCCTTGTCATCGGGTTTGAGGGTGACACGCGGTGTGACCGGAAAGCTCTTGACCCGGCGTGACACCCGGCCCCGGGTGGGTGCGGGCAGGGGGCCTTGTTTTTCGAGGGTCTGGGTCAGGCCCGACTCCACCATGCTCAACAATTCACGGTAATGCTCGGGCAGCATGGGCGTGACGATCTGGAAGGTGTCCAACGCCCAGCCAGTGCGGGTTGTGTGGATCTTGGCGTCCAGAATGCTGAACCCGGCCTGGTCAAAGTGGCCACAGATGCGGGCAAACAAATCGGCCTGGTCCGGCGTGTAGACCAGCACCTGCAAGCCTTCACCCACCGGCGAGATGCGGGCGCGCACTATGGTGCGCGGGCCCCCATCGCCCGGCAGTGCCACATGGCGTGAGAGGTGACGGGCATGCCAGGCGATGTCCGATGCGTCGTGGCGCATGAAATAGCCCACATCCAGTGTGTCCCACAATGCTTTTTGGCCTTCGTGGGGCTGGGTGTGGCGGGCCAGCTCCACCAGCGCGTCGCGCTTACGCGCTTCCACTTCGGCGTTGGCATCGGGTGCGCGCCCGCCCAGAGTGCGCAGCGTGGCTTTGTACAGGTCTTCCAGCAGCTTACCTTTCCAGGCATTCCAGACCTTGGGGCTGGTGCCCCGGATGTC
>Ga0228701_1001020_pt1 | contig 20243 bp, 19 predicted proteins | sample McNCre117_Aug_MG_2_FD_178017 | JGI IMG/M metagenome (GOLD analysis project Ga0228701, IMG submission 178017) | Freshwater microbial communities from McNutts Creek, Athens, Georgia, United States - 11-17_Aug_MG | ecosystem: Environmental > Aquatic > Freshwater > Creek | place: USA: Georgia...
TGATATAGACGAGACACCTCATTTTATGGCACTCTGTGGTCAGCAGGATTTGTACTTAAATTACATAAATAAATTTTTAGGCGGTCCGATTACAGAGTTTTATTCAAAAACTCGTTATGAATCAATTATTCACGAGAATTACCTAAGTAAAGATCATCCCAATAAATATATACTTGTTCGCAAAGACGAAAACAATGGCGACAACTATGTTATCGAGGACGGTTTACATAGAGCGTCAATTCTTGTACGAAATAACATAAATAAGGTGCTTGTATGCATGAGACGCAAATAAATCAAATTTTATTTGAAGTTTTCAAAAAGATTCATATCATTGAATATGCGTTGATAAAATTGGATCCTATTTTTCCATATCTTACCGCAGGAAGTGATATTGATTTATTAGTAAAGGATCCGGATCAGGCTACTCAATTATTACTTGATTCTTTGAATAATTTTGTCAAAGATGATGCATATGAAATTTACATTCAAAGCATTAGAAGAGAACATATACAAATAGACCTTCTAAAGGATAATGCAATTATAATAAGATTTGATATTCACTCCAAGTTACCCGAATACAAATATTTAGCAATTAAAGATTCGTTATTTGAAAGAATATTGAGTGAATCAAAAGAAAAAGAAATTAAAAATATACATATAAAAGTACCATCTCTGAACCACGAATTAATGATTCGTTACTTTGAATATATTGAATATTACAGCATTAGGCCCGACAAAATTAAACACATTAATTATATTACCGAAAGTCTTGTAGATAAAGAGCATTTTTTTTCTCAAATTCACTTTTACACAAAATTTGATACAAATCGCAGTGAAGTTTTAAATACAAAACAAAGCACCTTCATTAACTATCAACTAATTCGTATTAATAAGGCATTTAAACGTTATGGTCTATTAGGCACTATTAGATTGGCAATATCTAAATTTAGCAAAAATAAATGATTGAATCTTTTGTTGTTTGCATATTGATAGGTATATTTGCGTCCAAAAGTTTTTTGCTGTATAAAAAATTCAATCAACATATTTTTTTCGACCTAAATTTTGTTTTCACTGGACTATTATATTTATATATCGGAGTACCAATAATATTTTACTCATTATTAGGGGATATATTTCAAAACACAAATGTCGCAACTATAAATCTTACGAATTTTACTGGTTTATATTTCCTAACAGTATCTACACTTCTTTTTTGCACAAAAGGAACAATTAAAAAATATTCCCCCATCATTTCTTGCAACATTAAAATAACCAAATTAGCTTTGTTGTCTATAAATTTAATTCTCATAATATTAATATATTTGAACTTTGATGAATTAATTGCCATCACCAATAAATCTATGGGTGCTGAACTTGCCTTAATATTTGATGCATTAAAAGTTAAAGCTCTATTTACAATCGCTGTATGCTTAAGTATCATGCTTTGTATAGCCACCAAAAGTATATATAATCTTTCATATTTAACTATATTTGTTGGATTAGACTTATACTTAAGGAATCGATTTTTTTTATTAACATTTATATTCTCATTAATGATCGTGTTATTTATAGTAAGAAAAAAAATAAACTTAAAGTTTATTTCTATTCTTCTTGTGCTAATGGTTTTAGTAGCTATTTTTAGGGATAACAATGAAACCGATTATTTCGATCATTTAATATTAATAATTGGCGAGTTGTTGTTCACTTGGCAATCAACCTTTATCATTGCAAACTCTTCTTTTGGCGTTAATTTCCTTGATTGGTTTTTAAATTTAATAAGTGGTAATTTATTTGAAATAATTAATAGCCACTCGTTTAACTCTTATAAACAGATACTTGATCAGAGCAATGAAATTGGCTTTGGTTTAGGTGGGTCACTTCTGGCGGAAATAATATCATTTAATAATATAACTGTAACAACATTATCTCCATTTTTTTTGTTTATATATCTTCTGCTTTTCGAAAAACTTAAAACGAAAAATACATTTTTCTTGATTAGTCATACTGTCTTGATGGTTAACATGATCACGATACTAAGAGGTGATTTTTCAAAAATAATTTTCTACAACCTGTATATTGCTTTTTTGCTTTTACCTTTTTATCATGTTCAAAAATTTAAATCTAAAAATCGTTAGGTTAAGAGGTGGTATTGGCAATCAACTCTTCCAATATGCCTTTGCAAAAAAGTTAGAATACTATTCAAATGAAAATATAGTATTTGACATTTCTGATTTCTATGTTAACAAACATCATTCTGGCTTTATGTTAGATCAGTTAGTGCACGATATACATACTACTAATACGAATAGCTTTTTATCCTCTCCTAATTCCGCATATTCAAGAATATTAAGAAAACTTCATTTTAATAACAAATTTATATATTATGAAAAATCTATTGGTTATGACGATATGTCATACAAATCTAGTAAAAGTTATTTTGATGGTTATTGGCAATCGCACAGTTACTTTCATGGGATTGAGGAGATTCTAAAAGCTTCTATTAAATTCTCACCAACATTAGAATCTAAATTTGTAAATTTAATTAGAGAAATTAGTGATTGTACATCTGTATCAGTTCATGTTAGAAGAGGGGACTATCTTATAGCAAAAAATTTGAATATATACGAATCGGTTGGAGTTAATTATTACAAAGAAGTGTTATCTTTACTGATCAAAATGTTTGGGAGAATAAGAATATACATATTTACAGATGACACAAAATGGGTCAGAGAAAATTTTAATTTTATCGATCAGGAAATCGTTATTGTTTCAGAAATGACTAATAGTGCGATTGAAGATCTCTATCTAATGCAATTATGTAAAATCAATGTTATAGCAAATAGTTCATTTAGTTGGTGGGCGGCCTATTTAAACAAAAATGTACATAAAATAGTATACATGCCTTCTAAATGGTATAAAAATCTTTCCACGCCTGTTGATTTGATTCCTTCAAACTGGATTACTGTATGATGCCTAGTATCTCCGTAGTAATTCCTGTTTTTAATTCTGCTACTTATTTAGATGAAGCTTACAATTCAGTAATTAATCAGTCATTTGTAGATTTTGAATGTATTTTTATTTATAGCAATTCAGAAGACAATACATTAGAAAAATTAGAAAATTATGCAAAGTGCGATTCGCGTGTAAAAATCGTTCATTCTAAAAAAATCGGGATATCAGAAGCCCTAAATCTTGGTGTGGACAGCGCAAAAGGTATTTACGTTGCTAGAATGGACGCAGACGATATTTGTGAACACAATCGCTTTCAAGAGCAATTTGATTTATTAGAGCATACAAAAGCAGACATTTGCGGTTGTAGTTTTGAAGTAATCAATGATATTGGGAAGTTTTTATTTATTCATACTGTTCCAACTAGTGCTTCAAACATTCGTTTATATACGTGTGTAGGAACGCCATTTGCCCATCCGAGCGTAATGTTTAGACGATCAACGTTTATTAAAAATAACTTCCGATATGGAATCGGTAAGTATAACTTAGTTGAAGATTATGATCTTTGGGCGAGAATGCTTTCTGTCGATGGTATTGTAGCTGTAAATTCAAATTTGTCATTATTGAAATATAGATTACATGAAAAATCAATTTCTACTAACAAAAAAATTTCTATAATTTTGCAAAGTCATGCGATTAGTAGAGATTATTTTCTTGCCAATAGGCACAAACTTGATAAGGATTTTTATTCTGAAAAATTAAATGATAGGGATTATGACGCAATGATTACTTATTCTTTGTATTCAATTATATATAACTTGAAATTTCATTTTTGGTTTCGAGCACTAGTCACTATGCCTATTAATCAATTAATACTATATCATATCAAATTTTTAATTCGAAAAATCAAATATATTTATTCCAAATCAAAAACCAAGGCCTTTTTATGAATTCTTTAGATTTTAGTATTGTAATTCCAATTTACAATCAAGAAGCTTATTTAAAACAATGTTTAGAATCAATCTTTACACAAAGTTACAGCAGTTATGAGGTTATTCTTATCGATGATGGCTCAACAGATAAATCGCCTTCTATTTGCCTAGAGTATGCATCTAAGTACAAACAAATTAAGTATAGAAAATATACTAATGCAGGACTTGGCGAAGCAAGGAATAGAGGAATTAATGAATCAATCGGTAAATATATAATATTTATTGATTGCGATGATAAAGTAGATTCAGATCTTTTACTAGATTTGTCTGAGCACATTGAATCAAACTACGATTTTATCAATTACGGTTTAGCATTTTCTAGAAAAGATACCATAATTAAAAAATTTTCTGTTCCAGAACCACTAGAAATGAATGGATCATCAATTTTTGAAAATTCTCTTGTCGACAATCTCATTATTACATCGTCTTGTAACAAAGCATATTCTAGAGCTTTCTTAAATTCTTACAATATTAGGTTTGGTGCACTAAGGCGATATGAAGATATATTTTTCACTAGAGTTTGCTCCTTTTATTCTGAAAAAATTAAATTCTTACCTGGAAAAATATATTACTATGCAGACGTCCGAGAAGGAAGCAATATGAGATCTTTTGATAAAAATGTCATTAATCAGATCAATGATTTATTTAAGGCTGAGGACGATTTTTTTGTTACTAAATTATATACTTCTAAGCAAAAAACTCTTTATGAATTACATAAAATAAAACTACTGCTATTTCTTGTTTTTTCTGCAGGTTTTAGATCAAGGAGCTACAGTGATTTTAGACTTTACATACAGGAAACTAGGTTAATTTTAGACAAAATTCATTTACCAATCATTAAACTTCTGATTCACTTACCTTTAAAGCATCTATTTATACTAATTCTCACAAGTAATGCTAGATTATTTTTTCTACTAACTTCAATTTTGCGTCGATTAAATAAGGTTCCTTATTAATAAATATTATGAAAAGTAAGTTTATTTCAATTGAAGCAGCCTCTTCTGAAGAGTGGGATCTTGTAATCGTAGGAACAGGGCTAGGCGGGGCTTCTTTTGGTTTTCCACTAAAGGATACTGATCTGAAAGTACTTTTTATTGAAAAATCATCTGCTTACGAATCTCATAATATAGAACCTCTAGTTTGTTTTATAAATGGTAAAAAAGTTCTGCTAAAAAAACCTCCAATTTATAATTCACTAGGAGGTTCTAGTCGATATTACGCTGCTCATTTAGAGCGAATGAGTCCACATAATTTTTCTGAAACTAGCGACTGGGGCCTATCCTATAAAGAAATTTTACCATACTATTTATATGCTGAAGAAATTTTTAATATCACTGGATCAATTGATCCCTTAGCTGCTACTATAGAAAGTAATCTAAGAAATCCTCCATCTCTTACAGCTGCACAAGCTAAGTTTTTCAAATTTTTACAAAATAAAGGACTTAGCCCCTATCAGCCCCATATGGCTATAGATTACAAAGATGACTGTACAGGATGTGGTGGATTATTATGCAAGCAACAGTGTAAAAATGATGCCTTCAAATCATTAATTGTGAAAATTTTTAATTCAGAAAATAATTTCAAAATAATTTCAGGCTGTGAAGTTTCATCCATTAAATTGAAAAATTCAACTGAGATTGATAGCATATTATGCACTTCTAATGGCGTCAGCTTTAGCATAAAAAGTAAATTTTTTACTTTATCTGCAGGTGCCTTGGGTACCCCCTTGATTCTTTTAAAGTCCCAAAGTGAAAAACATAAAAATGGTATATCAAATTCTTCTGGCATGGTAGGAAAGTGCCTAATGTGGCATACATCTGACATATTCGCGGTTTTTATTCCAAATAAAGATTCTATTTATAATAAATCAATTAAATTTTTGTCGCTTAACGACTTTAATTCAAATTTAAAAATCAAAATCGGCAATATTCAATCAGTTGGCGTTTTACTTTCAGAAAAGATTGTATATGATTTTCTAGTACGAAATTCCATCTTTTCTTATTTGCCAAGCTTATTATTAAAATTATTCTCTAGAGTATTGTATAAGCTTACAAAAAATTTCTATTTTTTCGCCACAATTGTGGAAGATTATCCCACTGTAGATAATAAAATTATCTACGACAAGAATAAAAATGATTTTTATATAAAGTATGATATTGACGACCAGTTGTACAAAAGAACAAAATTGCTTTATTCTAAATTCAAAACAATATTAGGTTTTATTTATCCTAGTTTCTGTTTGACCAACCACAAGACATTGAACTATGGACATGCATGTGGCACATGTAGAATGAGCTTAGATAGAAAAGAAGGAGTTGTTGATCAGTCTGGAAGAAGTCATGATATTTCTAATTTATATATCAGTGATTCATCTGTTTTTTCAACTAGTGCAGGAATTAATCCAAGCTTGACAATCATTGCATTAGGACTGAAGTTTGGTACTGAATTTCGTAAAAATAACGCAAGCAAATGAATTCCCATCCTTTTGAAAATCCATTATTTTGTATTTCTATAGTATCTCATGGTCAAACAGAACTTGTCTATGATCTTGTAAATGACATTAGTAATTCTGACGGCTTCAAATACTTTCAGATTGTTTTAACTTTAAATACTCCGAGTGAATTTTTTGACCTGACTAAATTTCCTAAACTTAATATAACAATTCTTCAAAATTTGTCCCCTAAAGGTTTTGGGGCGAATCATAATCAAGCTTTTCTTTTGTGTAAGGCTAAATTTTTTATTGTTGCAAATCCTGATATTCGAATTGATAAATTAGCACTTAGTTTGCTTTATGATTATTGCTTAAAAGCAGGTGATTTTGGGGCTGTTACACCAAATGTATTATCGAAACTAAATATTCCTGAAGATTATATTCGAGAAAATTTATCTCCTTATTCGTTGTTTAAACGTTATGTTTTTCGAGAAAAAAATGCTTGCATTAATGTCTCTAAATTCTACTGGGCTTGTGGCATGTTTTTGATTTTTAAACCCATTATTTTCCGTGAAGTACAAGGCTTTAATGAGGATTATTTTCTATATTGCGAGGATTATGATATTTGTGGAAGATTATTTTTATCTGGATATAAAATTGAAATCGCTCAAGAAATTTCAGTAACACATTCCGGTCAAAGAAGCAGTCATAAATCATTTAAATATTTATTGATGCATCTTACTAGTCTATACAAAGTTTGGACATCGACTATTTTTTATAGAATTGCCCTTTTCAACTTAAATAGGAATAACTGATGAATTCTTTATCGAACGTATCATTTGTCGCAGGTGGTTGCGGTTTTATTGGCTTTACATTAGTATCAGAACTTTTAAAACTGGGTCATACCGTAGTTGTCATTGACAATTTTTCAAAAGGGAATATCTCTTATTTGACTAAATTGAACAACCCGCTTTTACACATTTACAATTATGATCTTTCAGTTGATGAACAATGCAGAGAAGCTTTTCAAGTAGCTACCTCTCATGGCAAGATTGCTGATGTATGGCATTTAGCGGCTAATTCTGACATTCCTGCTGGGGTTAATAACTATCAAATAGATTTAAAAGATACATTTCTTACCACCTGTCGAATTCTTTCTACTATGAAAGATCTAAATTTATCAACATTTTATTTCGCTTCTAGTTCTGCAGTTTATGGAGATCATGGAAAAGTATTCTTAACTGAGAATATAGGTCCATTGCTACCAATTTCAAATTACGGCGCTATGAAACTTGCCTCAGAAGCAGTAATAAGCGCTGCAAGTGAGTCATTTTTGAAAAAGTCCATAATATTTAGGTTTCCTAATGTTGTTGGAGCCCCGGCTACACATGGTGTCATATTTGATTTTATTCAAAAACTTGGTGTCGACAAAACTGCTCTTCATGTATTAGGTGATGGTAGCCAACGCAAATCATATTTACACGTTTCAGATCTTGTGTCAGCCATGTTGCACTTATCTCGATACCATCACGATGTAAAGTTAGATATTTTTAACATAGGGCCGATTGATACTGGCGTGAATGTATCATTCATAGCTGAACAGGTTATAAGCAGGGTTAGCAAGGACGCGCGTATCTATTATGGAACTGGCAATAAAGGTTGGACTGGTGATGTCCCGCAATTCTACTATTCAACAGAAAAATTACAAAATACCGGGTGGAGGCCTAAATTTAGCTCTTCTGAAGCAATTATCTATTCAATAAATGAAATAGCATTGCAATTTGGACTTTAAAATGACTAAATCAAAAGATAATTTTTTGGCTAGCGTTGCCATCTTAGCAGGAGGCATGGGCACACGATTGTCTGCACGTTCTGGTGATTTGCCTAAATCAATGGTCCCGATTCTAGGTAAATCGGTTTTGGAACATCAAATACAGTTGTGTAAAAAACATGGTTTCAATGATATAGTTATTCTTACTCATTACAAGCATGAACAAATTCAAAGATATTTCGGTGATGGTTCTAAATTCGGAGTAAATATCAAATACTCTAACGAGCAGTCGCCAAGGGGAACAGCTGGCGCATTGTACGATGCCCGCAATTTGCTTTCAAATGACTTTCTTGTTCTATACGGTGATACCTATATTATGGTTGATCTTAGACATTTCTATAATCAGCATATCAATAATAATAATTCAGCCACGCTTTTTTTACACCCCAATGACCATCCTCAAGATTCAGATATTGTTGAAGTAGATAATGATTTTAATATAGTAAAAATACATCCTTATCCTCACCCAGAGGATTTGAATACTAAAAATCTTGTAAATGCTGCCTTATATGTCTTAAGAAATGATCTTAATATCTTCAAAAATATTCTTATGAACAAGTCTGACATTGCTAAAGATTTGTTTCCTTTAATGATTAAAGATGGTTTAAAATTAAAAGGTTATGTTTCTTGTGAATATATTAAAGATATGGGCACGCCAAATAGGCTAGATAAGGTTGAAGCCGATATTAACTTAGGAATACCTGTTCACTTGTCACATTCTGAACAAAAGTCAGCCGTTTTTTTAGATCGAGATGGCACGATCATCAAAGAAGTTGACCATCTTAATTCTATCCAACAACTAGAGCTTCTCGAAAATGCTTCAGACGCTATTAGATTATTGAATACATCAGGTTTTTTGTCTTTAGTTATCACAAATCAACCTGTAATTGCTAGGGGTGAATTAACTATTAGTGAGCTCAATAAAATTCATAACCGACTTGAGTGGATGTTAGGAATTAATAAAGCCTATCTTGATCGAATATATTATTGCCCCCACCATCCAGATAAAGGCTTTATAGGGGAGGTTTCATCGCTTAAGTTTGATTGTTGTTGTCGAAAGCCGGCAACAGGCCTTATTGATTTGGCAGTTAAAGATTTTAATATCTGTAAATCTAAATCGTGGATGATTGGCGACATGACGAGTGATATTGAAGCTGGTCGACGTGCTGGTCTATCTACAATCCTTGTTCGGACTGGTTACGCCGGAACTGACCGCAAATTTGTTTGCAAGCCTGACTATATTGCAAATAATCTTCTTGATGCCGTTAGATGGGTTACTGGTGGCCATTACTCTTTACGCGCTAAATTGCTACCAGTACTTTCTGATATTCTAACTAGAAAAAAGAGAATTCTCTTTGTTTCGGGCCATTCGAATTCAGGTAAAACTTACTCCGCACAAGTGCTAAAGGAATTATTGATTTTTTGCGGTATGCAAGCACACATAATATGCTTGGACGGTTGGTTAAAGCCACTCTCAATTCGTAACGATGGTGACGGCGTCCTTGAAAGATATGATCTCAACTCTGCAAAGAATGATTTGACCAATCTTTTGTATTCAAATGTACGTTTTAATTTTTTAGAACCTATTTATGATCGTGCTTCTCGTACTGTTTTGGATAAAAAAATATCACATTCTATTGGCCCCAATGATTTTATCATTATAGAGGGAGTTCCTTCACTTAATCTGATGTCAATGCTTAATGTTGATGGCTCTACTTCTATTTATGTTGAAACTAATGAGGAAATTCGCATTAGCAGACTAGTTTCTGATTATCAATGGAGGGGGTATAATCACATCGAGATTCAATCCATTATTAATTCTCGAAATGCTGACGAAGTGCCAGTTACTTTGTCAGCAAAAGCTAATGCCGACTATACTCTGAAATTTTAATTTTTATATGATTATTAGTAAAACACCATTGCGCATGAGTTTTGTCGGCGGCGGAAGCGATCTTCCGGCCTTCTATCGTGAAGAGATTGGTGCTGTGATTTCTACTTCAATTGACAAGTACATTTATATTTGTATTAACAAAAAATTTGATGGGCGAATTCGCATTAGCTACACACGTACGGAAGATGTCGCGCATCGGGAGCAAGTAGAGCACCCGTTAGTACGTGAAGCATTGGACTTGGTTGGCATTCAAGGTGGTATCGAAATTGCCTCAATGGCTGACATCCCTTCAAAGGGCTCTGGTTTAGGTTCTTCTAGTACATACACGGTTGGCCTACTTAATGCACTATACGCATATCGCAATCAATTTTCTTCTAAAGAAAAACTAGCACAACAAGCCTGTGAAATTGAGATTGATCGTTGTGGCGAACCCATAGGAAAGCAAGATCAATATGCTGCCGCATATGGTGGCCTCAACCTAATTCGTTTTCATCCAGATGATTCAGTTTCTGTAGACCCGGTTATTTGCAAACCTGCTTTACTACAGGAAATGGAAGACTCCACGTTGGTTTTCTTTACAGGTCGAACAAGAAGCGCGTCTGCCGTGTTAGCAAATCAGTCAGCTGCAATGCAAGAGACTGATCGACGTTCCCTAATGCGCAGAATGGTTCAACTCGCCTTCGAAATGAAAGAACAACTTGAGTCTGGTACACTTGATCATATTGGCGATCTACTAGATGAAAACTGGCGTCTCAAAGCGCAATTAACCTCAGGCATTACAGACCCTCAAATTGATGCTTGGTACGCAAAGGGTATGGCAAATGGCGCTTTAGGAGGAAAACTTTTAGGCGCCGGAAACGGAGGCTTCATGATGTTCTACGCACCAAAAGAGCTCCACCCTACTATTACTGACGCACTTTCAGAGCTGGAACCCGTTAAATTTCGTTTTGATCGGACTGGGGCGCAAATAATTTTCTATCATCCGTGATAAAATTTGTAATATGGAAAATGAATTTAGCATTACAAACTACTTTTCTGCTCATACGCAGCTAGCCCAAAAAATTAATATCAATGCTTTTCAAAATGGCATTGATATGGTTAACACTGCGTTTAAAGACGGTAAAAAGATCATTACCTGCGGTAACGGAGGAAGCGCTTCAACAGCGTCACACTACATTACTGACTGGAACAAAATGGTCAATTTGGCAACGGGCAAAAAATTTCGCGGAGTCTCACTATGTGACAACGTCGGTCTCATAACCGCGTACGGGAATGACCTTTCTTATGATGATATTTTTTCAGGTCAGGTTAATGCATTGATGGACGAAGGTGACTTACTTGTGGCGATCAGCGGAAGCGGTAATTCGCCTAATGTGATCAAAGCCGTAGAGGCTGCAAAACGTGCTGGCGGACGTACATTAGCTGTGGTTGGTTACGATGGAGGCAAGTTGATGCCTTTATGTGATCACGCTGTCTGGGTTGAGTCCTTTGACATGCAATTATGCGAAGATGTTCATCTTATGTTTGGTCATATGGTTATGAAAACACTTTGCTCTTACTCAATCAAATAATTAATTTGTTTAACCCGCATCAAAATGTATCTTTCTAAGGTGCCAATTAATTTTGTTTGATATCATTATGCCTAGCTAATTTAAGCTTCTAACAATAGTTTTAATGCGTATTTCAAGTGGTTTTTTACTATTCGATCTTGATGGCACGTTAGTAGACTCCACTCAACAGATTAGTAACTGCTGGAGGTCGTGGGCAATTGAGAACAATCTCAACCCAGATGTTGTAGATGTGCTTTCTCGAGGAAGAACCGCAAAGGAGACAATAAAGCTTGCCTTTGCTGCTGAGGCGAAGGCGGATGTTGATAAGCTAACTCGTGATTTCATTCAAAGCGAGATCAAAGCCACTTTCAATCTCACTCCTATATTTCATTCGAAACAGTTACTAGCGTCTCTTCCTCCTGATCGATGGGGAGTTGTAACTTCCGCAACGAATTCACTTGCTCTAGCAAGACTCAATTCGGCAGGTTTACCTATACCCAAAGTTCTCGTTACATCCGAATTAGTAGAGCGAGGCAAGCCCAGCCCCGATGGATTTATTTTGGCTGCTAAGTTGTTAAGTGCCAAGCCATCAGACTGTATTGTTTTTGAGGACAGCCTGAGTGGCATCCAAGCAGCTCTTGCAGCAGAAATGCAAGTCATTCAAGTGAATGGCAATACCGCTGTTTCTGGAGTCAGCTGTTCAATTAGTAACTTTGAAGGAGTACGAGTCGAGCAAGACCTCAGCAGTCTGATCGTACTAGTCGAGAAATTAGTGCGTAAATAATAAGAAGCATAGCCCGCTAACTCCTGATATCAGATCAATTTTACTAAGCCCAGGGATCAACTTTTCGTCTATCAGACATTAGAAATATCGGCGCCTTAAACTTTACCAATAGCCGGTAAAAATTGACATAAGCCACAGCAAAAAAACCAATCAAAGCTAAGAGTACATTTGTCTGCTGATAAAGGTAAACAGCCAACACAGCTGGCACTGCTGCAAACCCCCAAACAATCAGCGCCACTTGCGCATTGGCACGGTTCTTACTTTGGCTCGTCGTGTCTAATGCGGGATTGAGAACCAAACGTCTGTAAATGAGGGTATGCAGGTGCAACGCATCTGGATGGTTAACCGGGTGTGAGCGTACAAACTTGCGTCTGTACATACTGTAAAGCGTCTCCAACAAGGGATAAACCCCCACCAATACAGGCGCCATAGGCGAGATAGCATGTGTTCTGTGGGGAAGCAACAACCCTAATTCCACGACCCACAAGCCCAACAAATATGCGCCACCATCTCCTAAAAATATCTTGCCAAATGGCCAATTCCAAACGGCAAAACCAAGTGTGGCAACGGCTGCAATCAAACTTAAACGCAACACTAATCCGTCGTCCACTCGCATTGCCAAGCTCGCTATGCCCAACAGCATGATGATGACTGTGCCAGAGGCTAGGCCGTGAAACCCGTCGATGATATTGACAGAGTTGATAAAACCAGCAACTACGAGAAGCGTCAACACCAAAGCAACGCCTGGGAAGGTAAGCAGCCAATCTAGCGCTGCAATATCAGTTCGGGTGACACCAACATGAAAAATAGCGTACACAAAGCCCGAAGAAATACAGGCAAGCCACAGGCGCATGCGAGGAGACACACGGTGCGTGAGGTCTTCAACCAACCCACCTAGAAATACTGGCAAAGATGCCAGCAGCAACCAAAGGCCAAGGAAACTGTCATTGGGAAAATAGGCTTGAGAACAGACCAAACCGCTGACAAGCCCCATGAATATTCCAATACCGCCCAAACGTGAAGTCGACTTGGTATGGAATTTTTGTACGCCAACGTCTTTGTCAGACCCAAACTGAACTTTAGCCAACGCAAAAAAACCAGTGACGCAAAGCGCCACCAACATGCTAACGATTAAAATGATCCAATTAATAGCCAGCGTTGTTCCTGTAATGCTTGATTGCATTTAAGTTCCTAGCCCTTAAGACTTCCAGCGCCACGCCGCTTTGAGCACCGCCAATTGAGAAGCGCTCTTCGGATCTTCAGACGCTTTGCGCACAGCGCGACGGGCAAATGCAACCAGCACACCTAAGAACAATCCCGCAAAAGCAGAGACGATGACGATGATGGCGCGCTTAGGTTTAGATTTACGCTCTGGAGTAACGGCTACATCCACCTGCTGAATCAGTGGTCCTTCTTTAGACTCGTCGACTCGCGCGGACTCATACTGTGCCACGAGTACGCCCATCATGGCTTCGCGTGCTTTGATGTCGCGGTACGACTTCACAGCCAATTGCTGTATAGGCGAAGACTTTTCATCCCCGCCTGAGCCTTGCTCTAATTTTTTAAGCTGAGAGCGCAAGGCTGACAACTCCCCAGCCAAACGTTGAACATCTGGGTTTTGTGGCGTAGCAAAGTTACTCATAGCAGCCAGCTGCACCTCTTTGGCCGCAATCTGCCCGCGCATTTCTGCACCTGCTCTGACAGCCGTTTCTGCAATAACAGCTGTCACTTGCATGCCTGACTTGTCTTTAGCCGTGCGAAAGTTAGCCTCTGCCTCAGCCAACTCGGTTTGGTTTTTAGTAATAGCTTGCTCAAAGAAGACTCTTCGTTGCTGCGCGTCTGTCACAGCCAAGCGACCCATGAGGCTACGTAACTCTTCTACATGGGTATTGGCCAGCTTGGCAGCAAACTCCGGGTCTTTGTCATCAGCCTCAATGGTGATCAGGCCTGATTTTTTGTCAGATGCAATTTTGACGGTTTGCTTCAAATGCTCACGTGTTTCGAAAAGCGTTTTCTTCTCGTAACGCTCTTGAAGGTCTAACTTTTTAATAACCGCGTTTTGCAAACTCTCGCCTTGCATGAAAGCGATGTACATCTCATCCGGGCTTTTAATACCCGCAGCGCCGCCAGCCAGCCCAGCCAAGGCGCCCAAGCTCGCCAAGGCAGAAGCAGCCCCACTTTGCTGCTGCTGAGGCGGCATCATCACCGTCTTGGCGGTGAAGATCGGCGTCATCAGCAAGCTCACCACAATGGCCAGTGTGGTGGTGATGGCGGGCACCATGAAGAGGATTTTCTTTTCTTCGCCCAGGGCAATCGCCAAGTCGATGAGACTGATTTCGTCATCATCGGCCTCTGGCACTATATTTGCAGTTTGGTTTGGGTCAGACATCTGCAATCCTTAATAACCCAAGGCCTTCAAACCGGCTGCGCCAAGGCCCAGTTGGTAGAAGATTTGGGTGATGTCTTTGGCGTTACGAATGACAGCGCTCCACATAGCCTCGCGGTCCAACTTATCTGGCATGACGATGGAGTCACCAGGCATGACCTTCGCGCTGTTGATCGAGCCAAACCAACTGCCGTTGCTAGTCAACGCAGAGCCGTCAGCACGAATCAAAATCACCGAATCGCGGTCTGCCCCAGAGCCTACGCCCGCTGCGTTCAAGTAGTCTTGCACGGTTTTGCCTGCTTTGAAGATCAAGGCAGATTCGGTATTCACAGCACCGTAGACATACACAAAGTCTGGCCGAGTAGGAATGATCAACCTATCGCCGTTTTGCAAACGGATTTCAGGCAAGTTGTTGATGTAGTTGTACAGCTGCGGGTCTAAGCCCAAAGCAATGCGGCCCTCCGGTTTTAAGCTGCGCACTCGTTCCAGCGCTTGACGCTGCGCTTGCTGCGCCGCCAGAATACGCGCTTGCGAAATGGCTGCGTCAGAGCTGGCACCCAAACTTTGGCTTGCTTGCGCCAGTTGCGCGCTAGATTCCGTTTCTAAACGACGAATCAGTTTGTCAAGGTTTTCCACCTGGCTTTTGCGAACGTCTTCACGGTAGAACGCTGAGCCAAACAAATACGCATCGTGCGTTAAACCGCCTGCCCGCTGAAGCACATCTGCCAAATTTTCACCAGGTTTGACTTGATAGATACCAGGCTGAGCCACCTCGCCCTCGACGCGCACCATGATGCGACGTTTTGCAATCGGCACACGCATGTCATTGACAGAAAAAACGGTGACCACATCGCCAGCTTGTAGCAATTGGTTGTCGGGATCTTTGGCGTCATTCAAAACACGCGCCAAATTGAAAGGCACCAGACTCACATTGAGGTTTTTGCGGTCCACGCGCTCGATGACCGCATAGTCCCAATTGATTTCGTCGTACAGATTACCCACCGACTCGGCGACCGATGGCACGGTGTTGCGCTCGTTGACTTTGATAGGCGCTTGGTTGGAGAACATGCGCGCTTGGCGCGACTCGCGGTAGCCCTCGATGGTTCTGGACTCTTTGTCAATGATGGCTGTTCGCCCGTCATACGATTTCTCGCTGGGCTTGTTACTGACAAGGGCTCCTGGGGCCGTTGCACTTGGGTTAGGCCTATCGGCTGCAGCCATTTCTTTCAGCCTCGCTTCACGCATGCCTTTTTGGTCAATACGTGAATCAAGCACTGGGTCGTCCAGCAAGTCTTCTGACATGAGCTCTCGCTCGCGCAAGGCACGCTCGCGTTGGTTGGCATCGAACAGCACTTCGTTTTGACGGCGAATCGAGTCACGGCTGATCAGCACTTCTTTGTTGGGAATGAGGTCTCGCACGCGCATGCCTTCACGCCAGGCCATGCGCGAGGGTTGTGCCACGTTGCCGCGCAAGGTGACGGCGTTTGACAGTTCTGGGGTGATGGCCAGCACGGTGATGAGGTCGCCATTGAGCAGCTCGGTTTTGAGGCCCGCACCTTCAAGCGCCACGTCTTGCACGCGGCGAGGTTGCGCGTCTTTGGGGGTGAGACGTTCCAGCACGGCGCGGCGCGGATCGGCCACCACGGGCAGCCCGCCAGCAACAGCCAACAAGTCTTCCAGCGTTTCTTTGCTGGACTTCATTTCGTACACGGCGGGGTTGTTGACTTTGCCCACCAAGGCAACATGGCCCACGGCCTGGGGAATCACGATGATGTCACCATCCACGAGTTTGACGTCACCCGCGCTGTTGCCTTGCGCCAAGAACGCATACAGGTCAAATTCGGTGACGATTTGCCCGCCACGCTTGAGCTGCACACGACGCATAGAGCCCGTGGCGTTAGGGCCGCCTGTGGCAAACAGCCCCGTCGATAAGGTGGACACACTGCTCAAGGAATAGCTGCCTGGGCGACGCGCTTGGCCCACCACATAGACGGTGATGGTGCGCAATTGACCGATGGTCACGCTGAGCTGGAAGTCTTTGTAGTACTTGCCGACGGCATTTTTGATCACGCCTTCTGCTTGACCAAATTTCACGCCAGCGAGCGAGACGGTACCCACCTTGGGGATATTGACCATGCCATTGCGGTCCACCACAGCACGCACGTCCACTTCGAGCGAGCCCCAGCCTCGAATCAGAATCTGGTCACCTGGACCCAGCGGATAGTCGGCGCTGACAGGTGAACTCTCGGTGGGCGCAAAGGGGCTGGGCCCCGGCTGGTTGGACAACTGGTTGCGTTGAATGAACTGCAGGTTTTCGAAAAACACAGAGCCGTACAGCGGCAATTTGTAGCCCGTGGTTTCGAGCACAAACTTTTGGAAATCGTTGGCTTTGAGAGGTTCCAAGGGTTGAAACATCCCTTGCATATTGAAATTGGGGTTGATCGGCAAGGGGTCAGATGAACGAATGGCGTTGGCGCCCGCCGAACCCAGGCTCAAGTTGCCAAGGCCTCCGCCGATACTTGCGCCTCCCGAAATACCACCCAAAGCGCCTTGCATGCCCTGAGGCAACTGAAGACTTTGGCTGCCTTGCGGTATCTGGGCGATCAAAGCCGTCGAACTGAACACGCCAACGACAAGCACACACGCGCGGCTGAGAGTTTTTATTCGATCAAAAACCATAGTTACTTTCAAAGTATTTCTCATTGTAGTCAGGGTGCCACGGTGCCAAAGCGCCGTTCACGGCTGCTAAACCAGGCAAAAGCCTGTTGCAGTTGCTGTATATCGAAGTCAGGCCACAGCACATCGGTGAAATACAACTCGGCATAGGCCACTTGCCACAACAAGAAATTGCTGATGCGCGACTCACCGCCGGTGCGGATGAGTAAGTCCACCTCGGGCATGCCTGCGGTGCTGAGTTGCTGGGTCAGGTCGTGCTCGGTGAGGTGCTGGGCGTTCAAGCCAGGGTTGGCGGTGCTCCAGCTTTTCACGGCGTTGACGATGTCCCAACGCCCGCCGTAGTTGGCGGCCACGTTGAGGGTAATGGTGTGGTTGTGCACAGTGGCGCTTTGCGCGGCTTCGATGCGCTGTTGCAACTCAACTGGAAAAGCGCTGATGTCGCCCAGCACATTCAGGCGCACGCCTTCGGCTTGCATGGCCTTCATTTCTTTTTCGAGGTACTGAATGAACAGGCCCATCAGGGTGGACACCTCGTCGCTGGGGCGGCCCCAGTTTTCGGTGCTGAAGGCAAACAGGGTGAGGTAGCGCACGCCTTGGTCGGCACAGGCTTTGACCAGGTCGCGCACACCAGCGGCGCCTTTGGCATGGCCCACGGTACGTGGCATGTGGCGCTGCTTGGCCCAGCGACCGTTGCCATCCATGATGATGGCCACATGCTGCGGCAGGTGGGTAGAGGGAAGAAGTTTGGCGTTGTTCACAACGAAGATGATCTGAATGGTCGGTGGAAAAGAAAACTACGCGTTACTCAAGCGTTGGCAGCGAGCGACTCGATGGCGAGTTTGAGTTTTTGGGGTTGGCCTAAGAGCTCGACCAGCACAAAGGCGCGGGTTTCGCCATCGTGTGCTTGGTACACGCCTTCTAGTCCAGCCAAGGGGCCGTAAGCAATGCGCACATTGTCGCCAGGCACAAACAAGCGGGCTACCGCAGCAGGCGGTGCTTCGCGCAAAAGATGGATGAATTCGGCGGGCACTTTGGCGGGCACATGGCCAAAGCTGACCAATTTGCTCACACCCAAGGTGGAGCGGATGGGCGACCAGTTGTGGTTGACGTCGTTGAGCCGGATAAACAGATAGCGGCTGAACATGGGCTCGGTGACGCGGCTGACTTTTTGGCGGCGTACTTTTTCAACCTCCATCATCGGCAAAAAGCATTCAAAGCCTTGATTCATGAGGTTTTCGAGCGCACGGGCTTCTTGACGGGGCTTGGTGTGTACGGCGTACCAGGCTATGGAGGGCTTGTCAGAGTCGGTCATTTGTTTTACTTTTGAGGAGTTTACTCAAAAACTCGTCCCGACTTGAGGATGCGCCTTCGGCATACACATGAAATGTGCGCTTTAAAGCAAATAAGGCACAAACACCAGCAATCCCACCACCACCGCAGCCAGGCTGGCGAGGAGCACGCCTGCGGCTGCCACGTCTTTGGCTTTGCCAGCCAAGGGATGGTGTTCAGGCGAGGCGAGGTCGACCGCCCATTCAATGCCTGTGTTAAGCGCCTCAGCCACCCACACCAGAGCAATGGCCAGCACCAGCGCCAGCCAGTCGCTGCGGCTGATTTGGCAGTACCCACCCGCAGCCACCACGCACAGCGTGGCCACCGCATGAATGCGCACATTGGGCTGGGTGGCCCACAGGGCTTGCAAGCCTTGCAAGGCAAAACCCACGCTGCGCATGCGGCCCTGCAGGTAGGACATGGTTGGCTTTACTTGATAGGCTGTTGGTACAACAACGAAGCCGAACGCCCGGTCCAGCTCATGCCCAGACGGCGGTCTGAGTTGGCGTCAGTGAAGTAGTAGGTGGTCAACATGCCGGTGCCGGCGCCCGCAGCCACGTCGCGCCAGTGGTGCTTGCGGGCGTCCACACGTGCATAGGCCACATAGCTGGCGGCCAAATAGGCGGGTGCGCCATATTCCCAGCCGCCTTTCATTTGCATGTACTGCGCGGCAGAAAACGCCACGGCCGCGTGCGCAGAGGGAAAGCTCTTGTTGTCGCTGCCATCGGGGCGCATTTGGTGCGTGCTGGACTTGAGCACTTCCACAATACCCAGCGTGACGGCTTCGGACTTGATGAGTTGCACCACGCCTTCGGTGTCGTCGTTGAGAAAGCTCATGCCAGCGGCAAAGGCAGGCAGGCCCATAGCGAGCAAATTGCCATTGCGGGTCGTGCTGTCAAGCGCATGGGATTGGAATGACAGCAATGCGATGCTGCTTGTGATCAGTAATTTGCAGATCTGTTGGAACATGGGTTTTGGGCCTTTCGTTTTGGCATTCTATCGACGCTGTGTGAAGTAAATTTCTTGGACAAACCATAGGGCAACACGTTAAAGTTGCGCTACCGTTTTTATGAAAGCCCACCATGTCAACCAAACCACACTTTGACCCCGCTGCCATGACCGATGCCATGAAAGAGCAAGCCCAGCAAATTTGGTTGGCGGGCTTGGGCGCTTTTTCGAAAGCCCAACAAGAAGGCACCAAGACGTTTGAAAAGCTGGTGAACGACGGCATCACCATGCAGCGCAAGGCGCAAGTGACCGCCGAAGAAAAACTGGCCGAGGCCACTCAAAAAGTAACCCAAGTGGCACACCAGTTCAACGAACGCGCTACAGGGCAATGGGACAAGCTGGAAAACATCTTTGAAGACCGCGTGGCCAAAGCTTTGACGCGTTTGGGCATTCCTTCTGCTGCTGAGCTGCAGGCC
>Ga0228701_1001021_pt1 | contig 20241 bp, 30 predicted proteins | sample McNCre117_Aug_MG_2_FD_178017 | JGI IMG/M metagenome (GOLD analysis project Ga0228701, IMG submission 178017) | Freshwater microbial communities from McNutts Creek, Athens, Georgia, United States - 11-17_Aug_MG | ecosystem: Environmental > Aquatic > Freshwater > Creek | place: USA: Georgia...
GTGACCGTACCAGAAATCATGATAGGCAAACGAACACCGGTTTCATCAAAAAATTCATCAATGGCAAATAAAGCTGCTTTTGCATTTAATGTGTCAAAAATTGTTTCTACTAGAAAAACGTCTGCGCCACCTTCATATAAGCCTTCGACTTGCTCACGATAACTCGTGCGCAATTGGTCAAACGTTACATTTCTTGCGCCAGGATCATTCACGTCCGGCGAGATGCTAGCGGTCTTAGGTGTTGGACCAACTGCGCCAGCGACAAAACGCGGCTTATCAGGCGTAGAAAATTCTTCACAGGCTTGCTTGGCTAACTTGGCTGCAGCAATATTCATTTCTCTTGCAAGCTCAGGCATTCTGTAATCATCCTGTGCAACGCTAGTAGCGCCAAAAGTATTAGTCTCGATTAAATCTGCCCCAGCGGCTAAATACTGTCTATGGATATCCAAAATAATTTCTGGATGCGTTAAGTTCAAGAGTTCGTTATTACCCTTCAAATCGACAGGATGATTTTCAAAACGCTTATTTGTTGGCAACCCACGGTAATCTTGTTCAGTTAACTTTCGCTGCTGAATCATGGTGCCCATAGCACCATCCAAAACCAAAATTCGGCTTTTTAATAACTGGGGCAAAACTGCACCTCGGGTGTAAAACATAGTAGAAACTCTTGGTTTATCCGCAAAAGATTGCGAGAAATGAATTAAACCTATATTTTATCGGTATTAAGCATATTTATCTGATTCCATTAACCTTTTTTGTGTAGGGAGTTCTCATGTTTGGTGCAATGCCTGATTTCAATCAAAGCTTAGAAATGTTCAAAACAATGTGGGGCAACTCTCCTACACCAGGCGATATGACCGGTTTTGGTGCTGGATTAGGTGGAGGAGCTGCCTTACCAACCCTTGATATTGATGAATTAGACAAGCGAATCCAAGACTTAAAAAGCGTAGAAAATTGGCTAAACCTCAATATGAGCGTGCTTAGAAGCACTATTCAAGGCCTAGAGGTTCAACGAGCCACTCTAGCAGCCCTACAGAGCTTTAGTGCGGCCATGACCCCAGAGGCAATGGCTGAAGCAGGTAAAGCAGCTCAAAAAGCTGCGGCGGATATGGCTAAAGAGATGACCTCAACTAGCTTTGCTAGCAAAAAAACCGCGTCACCCCGTCCGAAGAAACCTCGCGCCTCAAAATCCCCTCGCGCCACAGGTGGTTAAGGTGCGCAATGGCTTCGCCCATCGCAAAAGTTAATTGATGTAAATCTAGTTCCCGCTTAAACAAGATGGGAATTAGACCCCTCGCTGTTATTGGCTCTTTTTGGCAAGCCAACTTCGTTTCTGCCAAACGCTCCTGATGATGCTCTTTTAGTTGCCCAATGCGGTAATGCAGGCCTTTAAAAGGCTTACCATGGGACGGCAATACCAATGCATCATGAGATAGGCACATATAACTTTCTAATGAGCTTAAATACAAACCCAAAGGATCTGCATCTGGCTCGGTAGCGAATACACTGACATTAGTAGAAATTCTAGGTAAAACCATGTCACCTGAAATAAATATCTGCTGGGTTTCTGACCATAGACAGGCATGTTCAGGAGCATGACCATAGCCGGCAAAAACTTCCCAAGTTTTACCGCCAATCATGAACTGATCCCCATCCATAATTCTTCGGAAATCCATGGGAACATCCGGCACCATGCGGCTGTAATAATCGGCTCTGGCGCGAATTTTCTCTATGTCGCTTGGGTCACTCAAGCCGTGCTTTAAGAAATGATCCGCAGCGCCTCCACCTCCAGCCATAGATCCTTGACTGGAGCCCGCGGGACTGATTAACCATTTCGCCAAAACATAATCGGTCATGGTCATCCATAAAGGCGCCTGCCAACGATGGCATAACCATGAAGCCAAACCTAAATGATCGGGATGCATATGCGTCACAATCACGCGAACAATGGGTAGGCCATCCAGCTCGTTTTTAAAAATGATCTCCCAAAGGTCTTTTGTGGCAGCGTTTGCCACCCCACAATCCACCAAAGTCCAACCCTCTCTGCCTTCAAAACAATCTCTTATTAACCACAAATTAATATGATCTAAAGCGAAAGGAAGTGGCATACGCACCCACTTAATACCAGGGGCTAATTCTTTTGTCGCACCTGATGCGGGTAAGTCGTCCAAGAAGGGATAATCAATTGTTTGCATGTCGACACAAAATAATGAAACTTGAGATACGATACCTCATATCAATTGTTTTATTCAGACAAGATTTCATAACATGGTATCTTTTACAAATATAGATAGAGCAATTTTTAAACATTGCTCAAAATCACTGTAAAAACTTCAAATAAATAACTATGCAAGAATCAAATAACCCATACCTACTATCTAAGCTTCTTGAAAACAATAAAGACTGGGTCGACTCCGTGACAAAAACGGATCCTGAGTACTTTAGCCGCTTGGCACATCAACAAGCACCTGAATATCTTTGGATTGGTTGCTCTGACTCTAGAGTACCTGCGAACCAAATTACAGGCTTAGCACCAGGTGAAGTATTTGTTCATAGAAATATTGCAAACGTTGTTGTTCATACCGACTTAAATGCTTTATCCGTTATTCAATTTGCGGTTGACCAAATCAAGGTAAAACATATCATTGTGGTTGGTCACTACGGCTGCTCAGGCGTTCGAGCTGCTCAAATTAAAGCTCGTATTGGCATAGCTGATAACTGGATTAGACACGTGCAAGATGTACAGGATAAGCACGGCAAATACTTAGGCGATATCCTAAAACAAGATGAACAATTTGATAGGCTATGTGAGTTAAACGTCATTGAACAAGTCATGAATGTTTGCCATACCAGCAGCGTTCAAGATGCTTGGGCAAGAGGTCAAGAAGTTACCGTACATGGATGGGTGTATGGCCTAAAAGACGGCTTAGCTAGAGACTTAGGTATTAGCGTGAAAAGTGCTGCCGAATTAAACAATCGTTACCAGGCTGTTCTAGAAAAAAACTACCCTCAAAAAAATGGGTAAATCTAGTCAAGAAAGGCCATTATCCCCATGCATTAATTTGTGCCGCATGGATGACGATGATCGCTACTGTCTAGGTTGTTTTAGAACATTAGATGAAATTGCTACTTGGTCAGATTTAGACATTGAAGAAAAAGAATTGGTCTGGCAAGCTCTAGACGAGCGTCGCGCCAAGCGCGCATAAGCGCTCAACTTTCATGCAACAGTATTGAAGTATTCAACTCTTGATGAGTAGCTCTTTGACCACCACCTGCTTTATGCAAAGCAGGTGGTACAAAGCTTATCGATCGATTACTAATTAATTTAGATTAATCAGCGTAAATACCAGCCTTTTTAATGATTGGAGTCCATAAATCAATCTGGGCTTTCAAATGTGCTTTATGACCTTCCGGACTAGCATTTTTTTCGCTAGGCACATTAGCGCCTAACTCAGTCATCTTTGCTTTATAACCTGCATCAGCAATACCCGCTTTAATTGCCGCAGATAATTTATCCGTCGCAGCCTTAGGTGTACCTTTAGGCGCATATACCCCATGCCATACATTAACTTGGAAGTTTTTCAAACCTTGCTCATGTAATGTTGGGATATCTTTAAATGCCGGAATACGTTGCAAAGTTGTTGCACCATACGCTTTTACTGACTTAGCCTTTAACTGACCAGATAAATTAGTTGTTTGGTCGCACATGAGTTGCACTTGACCACCCATTAAATCCGTCAATGCCGGAGCGGTTCCTTTATATGGCACTGTCGTCATATCCTGCTGAATAGTGCTCATAAACAACAAACCACATAAGTGGCTAGCAGAACCAACTCCCGCATTAGCATAAGCAATCTTATTGCCATTTGCTTTGATATAAGCCAATAACTCAGTTAAGTTCTTAGCGGGCAAATCTTTATTACCCACCATGATCATAGGTACATCAGCTACTTGGCCCAAATGCTCATAATCGGTATTTGGATCAAAACCAAGATTCTTATACAAAGCTGGGGCTGTAGACATCCCAATATGGTGAATCAAAATCGTATAACCATCTTTAGGGGCATTTAAAACTTTTTTAGCGGCAATTGTTCCACCAGCACCAGGTGAGTTATCAACAATCACTTGTTGCTTTAATGTCTTACCCATAGAAAGAGCCAACTCTCGAGCCACTTTATCTGTAGGGCCGCCAGCCGCGAATGGAACAACTAACGTAACAGGCTTATCATCAGGAAAAGCCGCTTGAGTTGGAAGGGCTGCAAACCCAGTTAAAACACTCACTGCCAACATCATGTGACGAATATTTTTATTCATATATTTCTCCTCAAAGTCGTCGCCATAGAAAATAAGCAAATCAACGGTTATATTGTAAGTAATTATTAAGGAAATAAAAGCTTCTCCGAATTGAATACTCTTAGCACTTACCCTAATAAACCATCAGCCATTAACAACATGCCCAATCAATACATTCCCAAAGCTTTGCAAGGATTACGCATCCCAGTTATATCCGCTCCAATGTTTACAGTTAGCTATCCGGAGTTAGTCACCGCACAATGTAAATCAGGGATTGTTGGATCTTTCCCAGCGTTAAATGCACGCCCTCCAGAATTACTAGACACATGGCTTGCAGACATCAATGAAAACTTGGCAGTTTTTCAAAAAGATAATCCAGCCACTAAAGTTGGCCCAATTGCTGTCAATCAAATTGTTCACGCATCAAATAGTAGACTCGAACAGGATGTAAAAACTTGCGTCAAGCACCGTGTACCCATCTACATCACCAGTCTTCGAGCCCCTGTTAAAGAAATCATTGATGCTGTTCACAGTTACGGCGGAATCATTTTGCACGATGTCATCAATATCAGGCATGCAGAAAAAGCTCTTGAGGCTGGTGTAGATGGGTTGATCTTAGTTGCGGCTGGAGCCGGTGGACATGCAGGAACCATGTCGCCATTTTCTTTGGTTGGGGAAGTTAGAAAAATATTCAAGGGCCCCATTGCTTTATCTGGCTCAATTTCTAATGGCCAATCTATTCTTGCGGCTCAAGCGATGGGAGCCGACTTTGCGTATATAGGCACAAGATTTATTGCGAGCAAAGAAGCAAATGCCTCTGACGCTTATAAACAAGCCATCATTCGCGCAAATGCATCAGACATTATTTATACCAATTACTTCACAGGTATTCATGGCAACTATATTCAAGAAAGTATTTTGAAGGCTGGACTTGATCCTAAAAATTTACCCGATGCAGATCCAAGCAAAATGGATTTTTCAAAAGCAACTAAACCAGAATCTGGGGCAAAGGCCTGGAAAGATATTTGGGGTGCAGGCCAAGGGGTTGGCTTAATTAATGACGCCCCATCAGTTGCTGAGATTGTTGTTAAATTAGAACAAGAATATATTCAAGCAAAAGCAAATTTATTGTGATCGGATGTAATAACTACATCCTCTTTGATAGCTCGTTTAGCAATTTTAAGAACGAGCTTATCTTTGCTGATTAATATAGCCGGCCTTAAGCTGTACGCCAAATTAATAAAAACTTGATCATCCCGATCTTTACATTTCCAAGGCGCCAACACTAATAAAGCGTCATCAAACAGCCTAGACCAAGCTTGCCATTGGAGACAAATTTCTTCTTGTTGATCGACGCTTAATTTGAATTGAGGGCGCCCAATAACGTCAACAAATTCTTCAATAGTTTTCGCGGTAGCAACTGCATCAATTTTTTTATCAGTTAATGCAGTGCGCAAAGGGTGTGCGCGCTGATCATCAAACACTAAAATATCCAAAAGGATATTGGTATCTAAAATAACAATAGGCCTCACTCGACCGTAACGGAATTAGTTTCGTATGACATATCTCCGTCCCTATATATTTACTGACTTTTTTAATGAATCTAACGGTACAACAAGGTTGTTTTTACCTTTCTTAACCGTATACCCCTTTTTCTTACCTTTTACTTCCTTTTGAACCATTGAATCGTTCACATATGGAACAACAAAATCAAGTTTTAGTTCATGACGTTGTTTATCTAATGTTTTCACATAAATTCTATCTATTACACCTTTTAAGAATTGATACTTCTCCTCAGGTGTGAATTCAGACATTTTATTAATCTTATCCCCAAACTCACCAATCCAATTTACCCACTTTGAACGATTCTCTAATGAAGATATTTGTTGTTCCACATCTTCTTTATCAGACTCAAGTTTATGTCGAACACCTTCTACATTAGTCAGAATCTTTTGTAACTCAACTGGACTTCTACGCTTAAGAATCGTGTCTGTTTCCAATGTAACTATTGATTCGTTTACATCGTTAATCTCTGTTTGGACTTTCTTCAACTTACTTTTTAATTTCTTTATGTCTTCTTTTTGAGATTCTAAAGATTGTTGTTCACCTAGAACCTGTTTTTTTACTTCCTCTTTGAACTGATGTGATTTAGACATTACATCAACTACCGTATCCCAAACCAACTTGTCAGTTTCTTGTATCTTGAGATAACGTCTATTCAAACATTTCTGTGATTTACCAGTATGTTCATTAATAAAGTTTCTCTCAATACGAGGACAGTAATAAATCGAACGATACTGTTTAGGAAAATGTCTACCTGAATATCTAGAACCACATTGTGAACAAAACAAGAACTCTCTCAACAAATAGAAATTCTTTTGATTACTCTCTGAAACTCTTGTTTGTCTAGTTCTTAACTCTCTCTGTTTTTCAACCTTTTTAATTAAGGTACTTGAAACAATAGGTGGACACTGAACTCTCATTACCTCACCAGTCTTGTGGTCTGTTACAACATAATATCCACCGTAATGAGTATTAGTAAGTAACTTCTCAATTGAACCATGAGACCAAACTGTCTTATTTCTTCGAGTGTTAACACCGTTCTTCAACAAATCTGATTTGATTTGACGTACTGATTGACCTGACGAATATTGTTCAAAAATAAACTTTACCCACTTTGATTCCTCTTTGTGAGGTTTTATTTTTTTATCAACAACTTCATAACCAAAAGGTGTCGGACCTCCCATCCAATAACCCTGTTTAATTCTCTTTACCTTACCTAAACGAGACCTTTCAATACGAAGATAGTTGTCGTAAGAACTCACCTCTTGAAGAATTGAAAATAACATCTTATCCAATGGATTATTTAAATCATGGACCTTACCGAGAGAAGTATAGAGTTTGACGTTATTTTTCTTTAACCTCAAACGTATAAACATCCAAGTTTCTTCATTTCTTGAAAGTCTGTCCGTGTTGAATACAAATAGATGTTTTATTTCACCCTGTTCAACCTTATCTAGAATTTGAGTCAATACAGGTCTATTCTGTAAGTCATCTTTATTACTAGATTGACCACCCTCATTCCATACTTTGTAGTTGAACCCAAGTTCTTTAGATACCTTAATACCACCTTCTTGTTGAACCTCAATAGACGTACCTTCTTCCACTTGAGAAGTTGTACTAACTCTTGAGTAAATATGAAGGATTTCAGTCACGATTTATATTTTGATTAACAGTAGATTCATTTTATACATGGTTGACATCCTTTCCTCTACCTGTACCTTCCATATACCGAACAACGTTTTCTGAAAGGTACTACAAAATGAAAAAAGTATGTCTATATGTGAGGGTATCAACCAATAAACAAACTGTCGAGAACCAAATTCATGAACTTACTGAATATTCGAATCGATGTGGTTATGAAATCGTTGAAATCTATAAAGATGAAGGTATCTCAGGTTCCAAAGGTAGAGATGAACGTCCATCTTTAGACAAAATGATGAAAGATGGTGTCAGACGTAGATTCGATATGGTTCTATGTTGGTCTGTAGATAGACTAGGTCGTTCCGTATCCCATCTTGTTCAAACAATGAATGAATTACAACAACTCAAGGTTGATATCTTCTTTCTTCAACAAGGAATAGACACATCTACGAGTACAGGTAGATTGGTATTTGGGATCTTCTCTTGTATCTCTGAAATGGAAAGAACAGTAATAAGAGAACGAGTAATTAGTGGGTTAGAACGGGTTAAAAAACAAGGAAAGAAACTAGGTAGACCAACAAAGATGAATGAAGGTATGAGAAATGGTGTTTTATTACTTCGTGAAAAAGGTATGGGAATAAAACAAATCTCAAAACAACTTCAAATTGGTGTGGGTACGGTTTATTCAGTTCTTAAAACTTGTTCTGTTTAACCTTCTCACATTTACCCGTATAAGTTTTAGACTCTCCAATTTTCGACACACCATTGTAATAATTTTTGTTATACGAAATTACTCCAGACATTCTGTCAATCCTAATTGACTCGGTATGGTGAATATTTTCACCGACATTACTAAAATCACAACCAATGTTTTGTTTATCCCAAACATTACATTTATATATATCGAAGTTATTCAATACGTCAATTTTCTTATTCTTGAAATTCCACGTAACGGTTTCTTTCTTTTTTTCGTGTCCCTTAACTCCATTGATATCACCATTCCACTCTGAATTAACATCACAAACTAAAGTAAAAGTATCGTCATCAAAGTAAGAACATGATGATAAAAATAAAGACAACGTAACAACTAATAATTTAAATTTCATATTTACCTTTTGGGTAATCTTCCACCAGACTTTAAACATTCATCAAGAGTTTTGAAACTCTCGAAATGTTTAGTTTGTTTGTAATAGTGACTGTTTGGTATATGACAGATACCTGAATTTGATTTTTTGACAGGTAAATCTCCACCAAAAACACTTGTGGAAACCAACATCCCCATAAAAACAAAATTAAGTATAGATTTCATAAGAAACAGACTATCATGTTTATATCAATTTGAGAAATTTATCTCATGAATAAAAGTAAACATACCAGTCATCAAAATCTAGAATGAGAGTTATATATGTTGGGATGGACAGTATTCGTTAAAGTAGTATCGGACAAGTTACCAATAAATGATAAACAATCAACTCTTTCACATTGGAGATGTGGTATTGGTGAACCTGAATGGTTAAAACCTTTAGTAGAGAGTGGGGAAATTATTGACTTAGGTGGTAACGGTTACCCGAATAACTACTCAACAACTTTAGAAGTCTTAATACCTTACCTAAATCAAGACACTATCAACAAAGACTTAATTGAATCAGTGGGTCTTAAAGACTCTTTATTAATTGAAATGTGGGATATGAGTTGATATGACAAAAAAATTAATAACACTTATTTTCAGTTTACTTATTACATCAATATCTCATGGACAAAATATTTCAGAAGATGACGTTGATACTGTTAATAGTATGGTCTATGAGAAACTTTCAAAAGAAAGTTTTATCAAATTCAACAGAGTTACATCAGGTGGGAATTTATCCTCTTGTGAACTTGAGTACCAATTCACATATAGAGATTTTAAATTTTTAAAAGGTAAACCCGTACTTGTTGTTGGATCATTTTCAATGATGTATTTCAAAGGGAAAAATGTTGGATATCTTTTCAAAATTATCCCAACGGTCTCTGATGTAAAAACACAAAAATGGTCTTATTACCACCCACAATATTCAGATATATTTTTCAAAAATCAAGGTATTGAAAAATATAAAACAATTGAATTTGAATGTGACCCAAGAGGTAAGTGTGTTGGATACTCTGACCCCGACATTAAATTAACTGAACTATTACTATCATCGTCAATGGATGGAGAAATTAAATTCTCCCTATCTAAAGGTGGTCTTGATAATTCATTTAGGTTCTCATCAATCATGTCTAAACAAGACTCTGATAGAGAAAGAAATAAATTCAATCTATGTATGATTGAAGTATTGGATCAAATTACAAAAGACCTCGAAACAAAAAGATAATCCACATCTCAGGAGTTAAAAAATGGATTCTTCAATAGGAATACTCATACTACTCATAGTTTTCTTCCTTATAGGACGTGAGTTAGTTTGTTGGTACTTCAAGATTAATAAAATCACTACGATCCTTGAAGAAATTAGAGATGAATTAAAAAATAAGTCCTGAAATTAATGACTAGTTACTCATGGATTGTTCTACTGGTTGGGTTCATATTAGGTTATGAACTAAAACGTAGAAACATTCATCGTTTTCAAAACAGAGGGGAAATACTTGTTCGTAAAGTGATTATGGACAATTTCTCATCAGATTCTTGGTACTTGTTTAACAACGTTACATTAAAAACAGAAAACAGTACGACTCAAATAGACCACATACTCATATCCAAATTGGGTGTCTTTGTTATTGAAACAAAACATTACAAAGGTTGGATATTTGGTGACAATAACTCTAAAAAATGGACTCAAGTCATTTATGGGTACAAATATAAGTTCCAAAATCCACTTCATCAGAACTACAAACATATCAAAGTAGTTCAATCAACTTTAGATTTCCTACCTTCTGAACAAATAACTGGAATGGTTGTGTTCACAGGTAGAGGTGTCTTTAAAACTACTCAACCATCAAATGTCTATTCACTTGATAGTCTTATAAGTCATTTAAAGTCACTGGATGTAGAGGTTTTATCTGAAAATAGAGTTCAGTTCTGTGTAGGTCGTATTGAATGTAATAGACTAGAACTTACAAAAGAAACAGATATTGAACACAGAGAAAATATTGAATTAAGGAATTTATACAAATGATTAAAAAACTTACCATCTCATTTCTATTTCTCGTATTTTCAATACCCGTTTACTCGGTAAGTAACCACCCTGTTCGTGGTTATACAAAGAAGAACGGTACTTACGTTCAACCACATCATCAGACTAATCCAAATCACACACAACGTGATAACTGGTCAAGTAAACCTAATGTGAATCCATACACAGGAAAACAAGGAACAAGGACTCCAAAGAAATGAAGAAATTTATCGGTATTTTCCTAACAGTTTTATTTTCTTTCCCAGTGTATGGAGAAACTACTCGTCTTGAGTGTGTTGTTTCAGGTGATATTCAAAGTTCATTCATGGGGAAACTTGATAAAAAATCAAGTAGAGAAATTAGTAATGAACTAATAAACGTTGAAGTTTCTCAAAACAAGAAATCCATGTTTATAGAGATTCAAGGTAGAAAAGAACTCGAATTAATCACATCAACAAATAAAACAAAAAGTACTGTACAAGTTATAGATGGTTCAACATCAAATTCATACCACATTCGTCATATATCAAAAGACAATCAAGGTGAGATTCCAACCACGATTAGTCAAGATGTGAAGATTGATAGAGTTAGTGGTCAAATTTATGTGGAAGAGATTATTGACGGTTCAGGATTAAGTGTATCCAAGACAAAATACTTTGGTAAGTGTCAGTCACTTGGGGATAAGAATAAGTTCTAAAACAACTGATTACTGAACTCTAAAAAATCATTAAATTTATGACTCCAGTCCCATGTTCCATCGTGGGTCTTTTTTATGGTTTTCTGAACATCTACTTTGATGGTAAATTAGTTCAATATTTTCAAATGAAGGTTTAAAAATGGTATTCAGAAAAATCATCATTGATAAGACTCCATCCAAAGATGAGTGTTTGACCATATCAAATGAAAAGTTCTATTTTTCTTCCAAATTTATTATCAATAATAAGTTGTTAGAAAAAAATACTGTGGATTTCTTATGGGATGACGAAGATCCCTATAGATTGGGTTTTGAGTTCTACGATGACGATACAGGTAGTCTTTCAATGATTAGGTCTGGTATCTCAAGAGGTAGAACTGTTAAGGTTCAGGGTATCGTCAAAAAGTCAAAAATCCTTCAATCAATTACATCAGACCCATCAAAAACAAATAGAACATTCAACATCAAAAAAGACAAACAGTCTGGTTTATTTATGGTTGTTTTAAGACCTTCTTTTGAATATAAAGTTTTGTTTGAAAACCGAAATTCAATACCGACTGAGATGACGGGAATTTATAGATACAGGGACAAAAATGGTCTAGTTCTCTATATCGGTAAGGGAAACATTAAAACTAGATTAAATTCTCCAGAGAGAAGTGGTTGGGGTATTAATCAAATTGAATATTCCTCCATAAACTCAGATGACGATTCATTAAAATGGGAGTCATATTACTTACAGTCGTTTCAAGACGAATACGGTGAACTTCCTATGTTCAATCGTATTAAAGGTCATAGTAGAGATGAATAGTGTTTACCAAAACTATCAAACCACCTAAGAAAACCCTTGATGACCTTATGAAAGATAAGTCAGTCATCACAGGTAAAGATGTATTGAAGACTATTGAACTTGAAGAACATAAGAAGAAAGAGTTTCAGGAATCAGTCGAATTTGAAGTAATGAATAGAAGGACAAAGAAATGAGAATATTGATGGTGGTAATAACACTTTTCTTTTTTGGATGTTCAAAAACTGATATTAAAAACGTAACTTTTATTTGTAGTGGGGAACGTATTATAGGAAAAGTTGACTACACAATCGACAAAAGATTTGAAGAATCACCTAAACAAGAAACCAATACATACCAATTGATTGATGGTATGTATGAAAATAATCTATGTGAATTTAAAAATGAATTAATTACCTGTTTCTCATCCAACTCCTCAGATGAGAATGAGTTGGTTTTTGATAGAGTGAAAGGTGAGGTTAAGGAATACAGAACCTATACAACTTACAGGGTTGATAACAACTTACCACTCCTGAGAATATTTCACGAATTTCGTGGTAAATGTGAAACATCAAAAGGTAATAAATTTTAATTACTTATCTACTATTACCAACACCACTAAATTCTTTCGTTTCACCTCTCTCTTAACCACCTTATTCAATTCATTGAGATGTGACTGTATGACTTGGTCTTTGTAGTCAGAACTCAATCTGATTGAATACAGAGATTTCTTCTCTATATGTTCTAGTTCTCTTGTATTCATTGTTCTTCATCGTCCAATACAGGTTCTACTGATATCACTACATCAGAGTTCTTCAACATCTTCAATGTAAGTGGTAATAACTGGTTCATGTAGTAAGTGACTTCTTCTTTGGTCATATCAGAAGATAGTTCAAGTGAATACCATTTCTCTTTTTCTTCCTTGATGAATCTCTTGAATGTTTTTATTGTTGTTTTTTTCATACTTCTTCCATTTCTTTTAGTACTGTTGTAATTCCTTTAGATTCAATCTCATTAATGAACATGGTTATTCCTAGGCGCCCAAGTGTCGACATAGGAATTTTGGTTTTCTTGGATATAGATAAGAACTTGTTATGAAGTTCATGTTCTAAACGAAGTGGATATTGAATCTTTGGTGTTGGATGGTAATTTTCTAGTTTCATTTGTTCCTTATTGATTTGGTTATTAGACTAAGACTTGAACATCACATATATGTCCCGACTTAGTTCCCGTATTAGTTCTTACTTACATGGGATATATGATTATTTATGTCTTTAGGAATCTATAGATTGATAGTGGATATTTAGATTTGTTCCTAGTGTGAACAAGTGGATGACTTCGTCATTTGATACTCGTACCTCGTATCAATTTCTTAATTTTTAATAATTAGTTTTTCCACAAGGACTAATTAGTAACTGTTATCTGAGGTGGGATTGGAAGATACAATTCACCTATCCGAGGATAGATGAACTTACCTGAGTCTGTGACTATCAGATACATTCGTGTAGAAAACCCGATTTGTTTATAAATCAAGGGAGGTACGGTTAGTCGTTTACCTTTACATCTGATTCTATTCTTACGAATCCAACGGTAACAGTCTGACACCACACGAACGATATTCAAACTGTTTCGGGAGTCTTTTCATCCCATCGTAACGATAATCTTTTTAAACACCATTTCGTCTTGGGTGTTCTCATTATGTAAGTGTCTTGGTTTCACAGTTTGATACGACACGGTCCTTAACTTCTGTCATTCCGTAATCAGTGACTGTGTTACATGGGACTTGTATTCACTTGTTACACATATATTTATACAAATTGATACCTGTAAACATCATAAAAAGTGGTAAACATGATTTCACCTCCTGAAAAAATTTTGGAAATAAAAAAACCTCCCAGACTCATAGTTACCAAATAATGAGTTTGGGAGGTGGTAATTTTTTATTTGTTTACTGAAAGATTATGTATTCATAAGTTCTTCCAACTCTATGACCTCTACATCTTTAATTTTTTGTTTGACAGTCAAATCCTCTTCTTCGACCCATCGTCCACTTACAACGTCATATCTTTTACCAGCAAATACTTTATTTCCACTATCTTTTTTGGGAACTTGAACCTCAACAATCTCTTTTTCATACAACTTGTTCAACCCTTTTATAACCAATTTAAGTAATTTCTCATCATCTCTATCTAACTTATCATGATTAAAAATAACTTTGAAGGATGAATACTTCTTGAATTTTTTATTGTTTGTAACCTTATTACCCAATCGTTTGATGTCTTTCAACGTCACATACGAGTGAATCTCGTCATTTTCCATTAACCGTTCAAACAACTCATCATCGAGAGTAGTAATCTCATACAAAGTTGTATATGAATCAGGTAACTTATCAATGTAAGTTCTGAACTTATCTACACAACTACCAATTCGTTCAAATTTTCTGAATGTTGAACCTTCTCTAGTCAATCCTACCGAGAAACAGAAATACTTCATATCAGATTCATCTAATTCTCCTGATTTCTCTTTATCTTTCATCTCAACAATTAGAGAACTTAATTTGAGGATATTCTCAACAGTATCTTTTGTATAAGTTTGATAATTTTTAATGTAACCATCTACAACTTTCTGATTTTTACAATTTGTAGAATATTTCATTAATTTTTGACTATTTGTTTGTTTCATATAAAACTCCGATTAACGATTAATAGAAATGTGTTCTCTCGTGGAACACTCGTCGTGTCAGGAGTCAGAATGACTCTTACGGAATGGACGATATACATAAATTATGTTTTTAATAACACTAATTCATATGTACATAATATCAGTTATCTCATTGAATTTGAACGATATTTCTTTATATACGACATATGTCTGGCGTCCAGTTATGTCGTATTTGGTATAGTGTTCATATGAAGAACAAAGACACCACATTACTCGTCAAAAGAGAGAACTACAGACTATGGTTTGAGTTCTACAAGTTATCTTGTCTATCCAATAGAATAGACATAAAACTAAATCTTAGAAACTCTAGAGAGTTTTACAAATCTTGGGATGATGTGACTACAGTCAAATTCGATGATTGGTGGAAGACACATGACCATCTATTTCAAGAACCTATTATTAAAGTCTTAGATGATTTATCTCTTAGACAAACGACTGATAGTTTGATTATTGAAGTACCTTTGAATCAATCCACTTCTGTTCTTGTTGAAACATTGAAGAAGTTGATTGATGAGAAAAGAGAACAAGTTTCTAAGAAGAGAAAGTCTAAGTTCTCAGGTTCATATCAACTGACTGAGGGTTCTGAACCTAAACTCAAAACGATTCGTAATGTTTTGAATATCTATCGTGATGTTTACCTTTCAAACAATAGACCTAAGATACCTAAACTTCTTCCTATGATTGAACAGTATTACAACAGTAAGAAAAGAATGACGATTCCCACTTCTTTAGATACAAACATTAATGATTTAGATAATGTACTGAGGAATCTTGGTAGGTGGATGAAGTGGGGTGACAGAATTTTGGTTAACGTTTCACAAGGAATGTTTCCAGGGAAATATTAGAATTTTTTACCTTCAACTTTTTCACATATACCAATATAGTAATCAGAATCTCTATATAAAATTTTATGTGATGAGTCATTGAGAGTAGAAATCATAGTCAACTCAATATTAACTTCACCTGTTATTCGATTCAAGAGATAGTCAAACTTAAAGTTATTTAATATCTTGTCACTTAACTTATCTTCTTTTTCATGTGAACATTCAACTCTTTCCTTCGTCCACGTTTGACAAGGTTCATCTAAAAATTCATTTCTCTCGATTGAGAATCTTCTTTTATCCTTGAAACTTAAACTTTGTTCCCATTTATCCTCTTTTTCTTGTAACTTATCATGTATGTAAATCACTTTTTTATGAGTACCTTTACACATTAGATTCAAATTACCTGTATCTATGGAACATGATGTAAGTATCAGTAATAAAAATGGAATAAGTATTCTCTTCATATTTTTAGTGGTCATTTAAATTAAATTTTATTTCCCTTTGATTTTTCACATACTCCTTGGAAATCATCTACGTAATATGTCTTAGTAGACTTACTCCACATTTCATCAAGTGTGACGGTATTCCCAGTTAGTCTATCAACTCTTAAATAATTGTCTATTTTGACTCCATCTTTATCATCTTGTCTTCTACAACGAATAATCTCTTTTGACCATTCACATTTATAAACCCCATATGATTTATTTTCAAATTTGAAAACTTTTTCATAATTCTTTTCAACAGTATCTGTTATTACATCTCCCTTTTCACCATTCACGAATTTGTTTTGAGTGATGTGTAATGTACCTTTACACAATAGGGTCAAGTCATTCTCAAAATACGAACACGATATTAAAGTTGAAATTAGTGGTGTGAGTATTAGTAGTTTTTTCACAATCTCTCCGACATGTTTCTTCTGTTTGATATAAATGTATCTTACTTTTCTTACTGAACTAATTTAGAACCTTTCTAGTTTAATTTTAGATAAGGTTTAATCCTATCTATTACCCATGAACTATCTTTTTCTCTTATTTTTCTATTTTTATATTTTTTTCTCGTTACAAAGACGAGTTCTGGATAGTAATTTAGATTTTGAGGTGTCTTTATGGACTGTTTATTGAGATATTCAGATATTTCCTTATCAGTCATACCTTTTTGATGTAATTCTTCAATTAGAGTCCATCTAGAGGTTCTTTCTTCAGATATTAGGTTTAAAGAAAGAACTCTCGTTACTACTGTTACTTGGAATTTAAGAACAATGTCCCTATAAGAATATGTTATAGGAAACTTATTCCACCGTAACCGATTTCGCTAAATTACGAGGTTTATCGACATCTGTGCCACGAGCACATGCTGTGTGATACGCCAATAGCTGTAGCGGTATCGTATGCAAAATTGGAGACAAATCACCATAATGCTCCGGCATACGAATGACATGTATTCCTTCGCTCGCAACGATAGCAGTATCAGAATCCGCAAATACATATAACTTGCCACCACGCGCTTTAACTTCTTGCATATTGGATTTTAATTTTTCCAATAAAGCATCATTGGGTGCCACTGTCACAACTGGCATTTGCTCCGTAACCAATGCCAAAGGGCCATGTTTTAACTCACCCGCAGGATAAGCTTCCGCGTGAATATATGAAATTTCTTTTAATTTAAGAGCGCCTTCCAAGGCTATTGGATAATGCAACCCACGTCCTAAAAATAAAGCGTTCTCACATTTAGCAAATGCCTCACTCCAGGCAATAATCTGCGGCTCCAAAGCCAATGCAGCATTAATCGCTGCTGGCAAATGCCTTAAACGATTAAGATTGTCGCGCTCAGCCGCATCGGATAACTTTCCACGGTGCTTCGCCAACATCAATGTCATTAAATACAAGCCAACTAACTGCGTAGTAAATGCTTTGGTGGATGCCACACCAATTTCTGTACCAGCATGAGTTAAGAAACGGTACTTTGTTTCTCTAACCATTGCGCTAGTTGCCACATTGCAAACAGCCAATGTTTCAGCATGGCCTAATGATTGGGCATGACGTAATGCGGCTAATGTATCTGCTGTTTCACCAGACTGAGACACCACAACCACTAACGCATTAGGATTAGGAACCGTTTTACGATATCGGTACTCACTAGCAATTTCAACTTGTGTGGCGATTCCTGCAATATCTTCCAACCAATATTTAGCAGTACACGCCGCATAATAACTAGTACCGCAAGCCAACATTAAGATGCTATCAATTTTGTTAAGGTCAGCATTAGTAGCACCAAAAACTTGTGGCTCGATTTTCTCGATATGCCCAACAGTATCGCCAATAGCCCTAGGCTGCTCAAAAATTTCTTTTTGCATGTAATGCTGATAAGGGCCTAAATCAACAGCGGCTATTTGTGCTGGTACTTCTTTTTTAGGCCTCTCTTGAGCAACGCCAGCAGCATTGGTTACCTTCACACCATCCACTGTGAGAACTGCAACATCGCCTTCTTCTAAATAGGTCATAGACTGCGCATGCTCAGCCACAGCCAAGGCATCAGATGCCAAGAAGTTCTCATCCTTACCAAAAGCAACCACCAAAGGAGACCCAGCCCTTGCTCCAACCAAAATACCAGGAGCATCTTTAGCAATCACAGCAATTGCATAAGCGCCATGCAACCGCGGAAGAACTGCTCTTACAGCCTGAGGCAAATCTCTTTGACTCATTTGGGTATAAGTTTGATGAATTAAATGCGCAATAACTTCGGTGTCTGTCTGAGAAACAAATTCATACCCGGCAGCTTTTAGCTCGTCACGCAATATTTCGTAATTTTCAATAATGCCGTTATGCACTAGGCCAATCAAATCACCTGAAAAATGTGGGTGTGCATTAACAGTGTCAGGCCTACCATGTGTTGCCCAACGAGTATGAGCGATCCCCAAGTTACCTGACATTTGTTTGCCTTGCTCGGCTAAATCAGAAACACGTGCAGTAGTTCTCGCGCGCTTCAAACCAGTTTCCGTTAATAAAGCAAATCCGCAAGAGTCATAGCCGCGATACTCTAATCGTCTCAAACCTTCGACCAAGATATCTACAACATTTCTTTTAGCAACCGCTCCAACAATGCCGCACATGGCTATTTCCTATTTATCTTTAATATGTTTTTAATAACTTATTTTGGCTTCTTGGTTGGTCGCTGCCAATTAAGAGAAACTTGTTTTGCTCTTGTCACCGTTAACTGTCCAGCAGGAGCATCTTTTGTCAAAGTTGTGCCAGCCCCCAAGGTTGCACCCTTGCCAACAGTCACGGGTGCAACTAACTGGGTGTCTGAGCCAATAAATGCTTCATCTTCAATGATTGTGCGGTGTTTATTAACACCATCGTAATTACAAGTAATTGTCCCAGCACCCACATTGACTTTTGAGCCAATGGTTGCATCACCAATGTAAGCCAAATGATTTGCTTTACTTTGACTAGCTATCTGACTATTTTTAACTTCAACGAAGTTGCCAATATGCACCTCTGCTGCCAACTCCGTACCTGGGCGCAATCTTGCATAAGGACCAATCACACTTCTTGAGCCAACTTTAGCTTGATCAATATGGGTATACGCATGAATGACTGCGCCAGCCTCGATAACAGCATTGCGAATCACACAATAAGGGCCAACACTCACGTCAGAGCCCAAAGTAACCTCGCCCTCGAAAACACAACCCACATCGATAACAACATCCGACGCGCAAGATAATTGGCCACGTATATCAATACGTGCAGGATCAGCCAAACTGACCCCTGACTCCAATAGCTGACTAGCTAACTCCAGTTGCCAAGTACGCTCAAGAGATGCCAATTGAGCTCGACTATTAACACCAATAGTCTCCCACTCTGCTTGTGGGTTTGCTGTGTAAATCGGTACGCCTTCACTAACAGCCATCTCAATAATGTCTGTTAAATAATATTCGCCTTGCGCATTGTTAGACTTAAGCGCCAACAACCAACGTTTGAGGTGCTTTGTTGGCACGGCCATTAAACCCGTATTAATTTCGTTAATTAATTTAATTTCTGCACTAGCATCTTTTTCTTCAACGATAGCGGCGACATTGCCATCTAAATTTCTAACAATTCGTCCGTAGCCCGTTGGATTAGACATTTTTTGCGTTAACAAACCAAGCGCGCCTTGACCTGCTAAATTAGCTAATGTTTCAAGGGTTGAAGTGCGGATTAATGGCACGTCCCCATAAAGTATTAATGTGTTCTGTGATTCATCCAAAAGATCACTAGCCTGAAGCACCGCATGACCAGTACCTTTTTGCTCGGCCTGAAACACTGTTTTTGCTTGAATATTATTCTTCTCTAAATAATCTTTAACCGCATCACCACCATGCCCAATAACAACAATCGATTGATGTTGGCCTGGGATGGCTTCTGCGCTCGCAATAGCATGCGCAAGCATCGGCTTACCCGCTATGGGGTGCAAGACTTTCGGCAAGGCGGAACGCATACGCTTTCCTTGGCCAGCAGCTAATATAACGATATTCATGATAATAATTATATGTGTTTATGACGCGACCATTTGAATCTAATGAATCCCGACTGG
>Ga0228701_1001022_pt1 | contig 20215 bp, 23 predicted proteins | sample McNCre117_Aug_MG_2_FD_178017 | JGI IMG/M metagenome (GOLD analysis project Ga0228701, IMG submission 178017) | Freshwater microbial communities from McNutts Creek, Athens, Georgia, United States - 11-17_Aug_MG | ecosystem: Environmental > Aquatic > Freshwater > Creek | place: USA: Georgia...
ACTTCGTGGCGGTAAAAAGTGGGCGGTGGCAGTCGCATGCCCATGCCCAGCCCCACGCTGGGCGCAACGTGCCGGCCAACGCCGAGATGGGCGTAAGGCATCCAGCCAGGGGGCAAGGGGCGCCCCCAGTTGTCCGCGAGATAAGACGTGCCTGCAAAGCCCACCTGCACGCTCAGTTGCGCACCGGCATCATCACGCACCATACCGACGGCGGTCATGGCGGCCTCGGCCTGTTGTTCAGCCAAACCTGCTTCAGGCTTGTTGGCTTGTGAAGGCAAACGTTCAAACCGGTATTTGGCCCCTTGCAGGTTCATGCTGGCCGGAGCGGCCACCACCGACACGACATCGGCGTCGATCACGCGCATGGAGGCGCAACCCGACAACAGGCCCATGGCCAAGATCATTCCCGTCAACAGTGTGCGCATGCGTTTCTCCCTTGGGGTGGTTACATCGAGATGACCTGGATGCCGGGCAAAGACGCTTCCTTGAACTCTTCTTCGTCAAACGCCTTGTCACCATCTTCATCGGCGATGCCGGTGATCTTCAGGTCTTTGAAGCCGTGCAGCTTGGGGTCCATCAAATGCGAAGGCACCACATTTTGCAGGGCAGCAAACATGTTTTCAATGCGTCCGGGGTGCTTTTTCTGCCACTCGCGCAGCATGTTGCCCACTTGCAGGCGTTGCAGGTTTTCCTGGCTGCCACACAGCGTGCACGGGATGATGGGGAACTGTCGGTGCTCTGCCCAACGGATCAGGTCGGACTCGGCCACATAGGCCAGCGGGCGGATCACCATGAACTCGCCGTTGTCGCTCACCAGCTTCGGGGGCATGCCTTTGAGTTTGCCGCCAAAAAACATGTTCAGAAAGAAGGTCTGCAGCATGTCGTCGCGGTGGTGGCCGAGCGCCAGCTTGTTGCATTTGAGCTCTCGCGCCACCCGGTACAAAATGCCCCGGCGCAGGCGTGAGCACAGACTGCACATGGTTTTGCCTTCGGGGATCTTGTCCTTCACGATCGAATACGTGTCTTGCGTCTCGATGTGGTATTCCACCCCCAGCTCTTTCAAGTAAGCCGGCAGGATGTGGTCGGGAAATCCCGGCTGTTTTTGGTCCAGGTTGACTGCGACCAGCTCAAAGTCGACCGGGGCGCGGGCCTTCATCTTGAGCAGGATGTCGAGCATGCCGTAGCTGTCCTTGCCGCCCGACATGCAGACCATGATGCGGTCGCCCGCCTCGATCAGGTTGAAGTCACTGATGGCCTGGCCCATCTGGCGGCACAGGCGCTTTTCAAGCTTGTGGGTTTCGCGCTCGATCTTGGCGGCTTTGGCTGCATCGGCCGCTTCGGCGTCGACCCAGGTGTTTTCGGTTGTTGTGTTCATGGGTTTCACCACTGTCCGGTTTCCATGCGAATGGCCACTTCGCAGTCTTCAAAAATTTCAAGTTTGGCAATCTTGACGCGCACGCCCAGCACGCCGGGCAGCTGCATCAGGCGGTTGGAGAGTTTGCCGATCAGCGTTTCCAGCAGGTTGATGTGCTCGGCGGTGCACTCATCGATGATGATCTTGCGCACCTTGCGGTAGTCCAGCACCGCGTTGATGTCGTCGTCGCTGGGCAGCAGGGGTTGCGTGCCCAGGTTGAGTTCGGCATCGACCTGAATGGGTTGCGGATCTGTTTTTTCGTGCTCCAGGATGCCCAGGTTGGCGTCAAAGCGCAAACCGGTCAGCTCCAGGGTCTGGTGGCCAGCAGGGGTTTTCATGTCGGAGATTTGATCTGGAAAATTTCAACCCCGACGGCTTCGCAGTCCGGGTACACATCGGGTTTGCAACTCGACAGGCGCACCGCCTGCACCTGCGGGTGCGCGATCAGCTCGCGCATCAGGTCATCGCACAAGGTTTCCTGCAAAACGATGTGGCCCTGGGCCACACGCCTGGCGATCACCTCGCGGATGAAGTCGTAGTCCACCACCTCGGCCAGGCTGTCTTGCACGGGGGTGGACGCGCTGTAGGGCACGAACAACTCCACATTGAAGACGATGCGCTGGGGCGCGTGTTTTTCAAAGTCGTGCGCGCCGATGCGCACGTCTACGGTGTGGTTGCGCAGAAACAGGCGGCGGCATGTCAGCGCCAGTGTGGTCAGGGCATCGCTCATGAGGAGACCTTCGTGTCGATGTGGTTTGTTGCATCGGCCAGGAACATCACATCGCGCGCCAAAGGCACCAGGTGCTGGCCGTTGTCCACACAGACCGTGGTGCCGGTGATGCAGGGGTTTTGTGCCAGAAAGAGACAAGTTGCTGCCACCTGCGCCGGGTTGATCGGTTCACGCATCAGGTTCACGCGGCTGGCGCGGTCAAAGTTGTCTTGCGTTTGTGGTCCGCTCAAAAACATCAGGCCAGGAGCCACGCCGCACACCCGCAACGCCGGGGCCAGGGCCTGCGCCTGCAAGGCCACCGAGCGTTCCAGCGCCAGTTTGGACACCGTGTAAGAAAAATAGTCCGGGTTCAGGTTGAACACCTTCTGGTCCAGGATGTGGATCACGCTGCGCTGGCCGGGGCGTGCCTCGGGGGCGTTTTGCCGGGCCATGTGCGAGGCCAGGGCCAGCGGCGCGATCAGGTTGACTTCGAGCTGCTGGCGGGCTCCGGGCAGGTCCATGTCGGTGCCGGTGTCGGGCTCGAACAGCGAGGCGTTGTTGATCAGGCAGTCGAGCGGGCCGTGGCTTTGTGCGATGCCCGTCATCATCTGTTCGACTTGTGCACTCTGAGCCAGATCGGCCTGCACGCATTCAACATGGGCCCCTGCCGCTTGCAACTCGACTTGCAACGCTTGCGCCGCCGATTCAGAGCGCTGGTAATGGCACCACACGCGCCAGCCCGCTGCCGCAAATTGGCGGACGATTTCTGCGCCCAGGCGGTGAGCGCCTCCGGTGACCAGAACTTGTTTCATGAATGGGGCAGGGCAGCGCCGCCTGCGCAGACGCATCAAAATGGGAAAGGGAAAGACAAAGGCCTGAATTATCGGGCAAGCCATGAATTCGGCCTCCAGCGCCCTGCCAAAACCCTGAACGCCTTCGGCGACAATCGCCGCGTGACCACGCCAAACCCTAACCTCCCTTCTGAATTGACCCGACGTATCCACCAGGCCATCGCGCAGGCCGGTGGCTGGCTGCCGTTTGACCGTTTCATGGCCATGGCGCTGTACGAGCCGGGCCTGGGCTACTACACCAACGCTCTGCAAAAGTTCGGGACCATGCCGTCTTCGGGCAGCGATTTTGTGACCGCGCCGGGCTTGTCGCCCCTGTTTGGGCACACCGTGGCGGTGCAGGTGCGCCAAGCGCTGCAGGCCACCGGCTCCCACGAGGTGTGGGAGTTCGGTGCAGGCACCGGGGCGCTGGCCTTGCAGCTGCTCGACACCCTGGGCGATGCGGTGCGCCGTTACACCATCATTGATTTGTCGGGCACCTTGCGCGCCCGCCAGGCCGACACCTTGCTGAAATACGCGGACAAAGTGCGCTGGCTGGACGCCTGGCCGGAGGTGATCGAAGGCGTGGTGGTCGGCAACGAGGTGCTGGATGCCATGCCCGTGCAGTTGCTGCAGCGCACCGATGGCGTTTGGCACGAGCGCGGTGTGATCAGCACAGGCGAGGGGTTTGGTTGGCAAGACCGCCCCACCGATTTGCGCCCGCCCATGGAGATTGAAGGCGAACACGATTACCTGACCGAAATTCACCCCCAGGCCGAAGCCTTTGTGGCCAGCCTGGCCGAGCGCTTGCTGGCGGGCAAAGGCGGGGCGGCATTTTTTCTGGATTACGGCTTTCCCGAGGGCGAGTACTTTCACCCTCAGCGCCACATGGGCACCGTGATGTGCCACCAGCTGCACCAGGCCGATGCCGATCCGTTGGTGGCCGTGGGCCAAAAAGACATCACCGCGCACGTCAACTTCACGGGTGTGGCGCTGGCGGCACAAAACGCCGGTTTGAATGTGCTCGGCTACACCAGCCAAGCCTGGTTTTTGCTCAATCTGGGCTTGGCCGAACGCATGGCCCAGGCCTCATTGGCTGAGCGCAGCCAGGCCCAGCGCCTGGTCAATGAGCACGAGATGGGTGAACTCTTCAAGGTGATCGGGCTGTCCACCACCGACCACTGGGCGGCACAGGGCTTTGAGCGCGGTGACCGCTCGCACAGGCTGTAACCATGCTGCGCTGGTTGCTGGTCGTCTTGCTGGCACTGATCATTTTCAGTGGCCTGCAACCCTGGTTGCAAAAGCTGGGTTTTGGCCGTTTGCCTGGCGATTTTCGGTTCAGGCTGTTCGGGCGGGAGTGGTTCATCCCGATCGCCAGCACCTTGCTGCTCAGCCTGCTCGCATCGGCCATCGCCCGGTGGTTGTGATGCGGCCACGTGCAACAAAAAGCATCAAAACTGCGAACGTGGTACAGTGCGGCACGCCATTGGCGACTTATGCCCATTCGCTCTCCCCGAGCCGATAGCGCATCCCGGCAGAGGGATGCCAGTCTTGTCCTCCACTGTGCACATCGCCCGCCATGCTCTGTTCAGAGCTGGGCCCAGACGATTTTTTGGCTTCCTTTTTCGCTCACCTCTGCACGGTGAGGAGTGGTGATCGGTCCTTGCGGGCGGTCACATCGGAGGCGTTTTTTGGCAGCAGGACATGCCAAGACCCGAGCCGCTGCATCAGCCCCCAAGAGGCCAGAAAAAGCGGCAAGACCTCCGTTAGATAAAATCCATGTCGATTCACCATTGTTTTCACAAGCCCGTTGCGATGGGCAAGTACCGTATTCAGCCTTGTTCCCGGGCATTGCCCAACGGGGCTTTTGGCGCGCAAGTGTCGGTGGCCAGTGGTCACGGCAGTGCCAGCACCGACCGCGTGATGCGGTTTGTGCCCGAATTTGCAACGCCTGACGCAGCCAGTCAGTACGCCCTCGATGAAGGCGTGCTCTGGGTGGAGCGCCAGACCGCCAAACCGATTTTGTTTTGAGAAAGACGTTTTTAAATGGCTAAAGAAGAACTGATTGAACTGATGGGCGTGGTCAACGAAGTGTTGCCCGACACACGCTTTCGCGTCACTTTGGACAACGGTCACCAGCTGATCGCTTACTCCGCCGGCAAGATGCGCAAGAACCACATCCGCATTCTGGCGGGTGATCGTGTCACGCTCGAACTGTCACCTTATGACCTGAGCAAGGGCCGCATCAGCTTCCGTCACCTGGCGGGTCGCCCCCCCATGACCCCTCGCGCTCCTCGCTGAGGAGACGCTGATCCGGCGGGCCTGCACGGCTTGCCTGGCTCAGGCGCATTGATCAGGCTCTTGAAGCGCGGCGCATGGCCCCCAGTTGTTGAGAAACACAGGGAATTTCCATGACCATGTCCGCCAGCGCTTTGCACATTGTTTGCCCACACTGTCACACCACCAATCGGGTGCGTGAGGCCGATCTGCACAGCGCGCCCGATTGCGGCGGCTGCCACAAGCCGCTGTTTGATGCCCATCCGCTGGCACTCGATGCCAGCTCGTTTGATCGCCACATCGGCCGCAGCCAAATCCCCGTGCTGGTGGATTTCTGGGCACCGTGGTGCGGTCCATGTCGCATGATGGCACCGGCTTTTGAGCAGGCCGCTGCCTTGCTGGAACCTCAGATGCGACTGGCCAAGCTCAACACCGAAGAGGCCCAGGTGCTGGCCGCCCGCTTCAACATCCGCAGCATTCCCACACTGGCCCTGTTTGTCGGCGGCCGGGAAGTCGCCCGGCAGGCGGGGGCTTTTCGGTCTGCGCAAGACATTGCGCAGTGGGCACGATCACACCTTTGAGCGCGTTCAGCCGTCCACGGGTTGGGTAGGGGTGTCCAGCAGCAGTTGGTAAAACACCAGATCCAGCCAGCGACCGAACTTGAAGCCGACCTGCGGCAAGGTGCCGACGTGGCGGAACCCCAGTCGCTCGTGCAAGGCAATGCTGCCCGCATTGCTTGCATCGATCGCGCCCATCAGGGCGTGCCGTCCATCGTCTCGGGCGGCCGCGATCAGCGCCTGCATGACCTGTGCGCCCAGCCCATGTCCGCGGTGATCCTTATGCACATAGACCGAGTGTTCCACGGTGTATTTGAAGGCCGGATAGGCCCTGAACGTGCCATAACTGCCAAAGGCCAGCAGTGTGCCTTGTGCGTCCTCGATCCCGATCACTGGAAAATTTCCCGACTGCTTGGCCTCGAACCAGTTCACCATGCTGTGCATTTGGCGGGGTTGGTAGTCGTACAGCGCGGTGGAGTGGACGATGGCGTCGTTGAAGATGTCCAGGATCGCGGCAGCATGGCGCTCGAAAGTGCACTGGACGGTGGTGTGTGGATGCATGTGCAACTCCGCAGAAATTTGAAACAGCAGGCTTCCCGCTCAACGGCTGATCACCATGCGCAACCCCAGGGCCACAAAAATGGCACCAGCCGCCCGATCCAGCCAGAGGCCTGCCACCGGACGGTGACTCAACCAGGCACCGATGGCCCCCGAAAAATAGCCCAGCAAACCAAACAGAACCGCCGCCTGCAATGAAAACAGCACGCCCAGCAGGCCCAGTTGCCATTCGACATGCCCTTGGGTTTCGTTCACGAATTGCGGCAAAAACGACAGGAAAAACAGCACCACTTTGGGATTGATCGCATTCGCGATGAGCCCTTGCAGAAACAGGCTGCGCACTGACTTGTTGGCGGCGGCTCGCGCAGGCAGTTGGCCTGTGCCTGCTTTTTTCAACGCCTGAATGCCCAGCCAAAGCAGGTAAGCCCCACCCGCCCATTTCAGCAGCATGAAGGCGGTGGGCGAAGCGACCAGCAAGGCGCTCACTCCCACAACGGCCAACACCGTGTGGCTGAGGCAGCCGACCGCGCAACCCAGGCCAAAGGCGATGCCGGCGCGGCGGCCACCCGAGATACCCATGCTGAGCACCATCAGGTTGTCGGGCCCGGGCGTGGCCGTCAGCAGCACAGCGGTCAACAGAAAACTGAGAATTTGGGTGTCGTTGAGCATGGAAAGGGTCTCAGGAGCGAGGCAGGGATTGAAGCCAGGTGGAGATGGCCGCCGTTCGGGCTGATTCGATGCGTTGCCCGATGTGTCGCCCTTGCAGCCCGTCATGGGCGGCCTGGGCGGCAATGTCGGCCGTGACCACGCTTTGCGCAGCCTGCAAAGCCTGCATCAGGCGCTGTGCCTGCGGGTAAGCCGTTTCTTCAAACCCCAGCCGGCCCCTCGCATCGCACTCGCAGGCTTGCAGCACGCGGCCAAAGCGCTCAGGCTGGCGAATCGCGTCGCAGCGCTCCAGCAGGCGCATCAGGGCTTCGGGTCCCAGGTCCGTGCTGCGGTGGATGTTGCCGTGTTCTCTCGCCACCACCTCGGCCAGTTCCTTGCCTTCGGTGGGCACGCGCAGGCGTTCGCACACCTTTTGCAAGAGCTTGACGCTGCGGCCTTCATGGCCGATGTGGCGTGGCAGCACGTCGGCAGGTGTTGAACCCTTGCCCAGGTCGTGCATCAGGCAGGCCACGCGCACAGGCAGCGGCACGTTCAGACGGGCAGCCATGTCCATCACCAGCATCATGTGGGCGCCCGTGTCCACCTCGGGGTGGTGTTCGGCGCGCTGGGGCACGCCCCACAAGCGGTCGAGCTCGGGCAGCAGCACGCCCAGGGCACCGCATTGGCGCAGTACTTCGAACATGCGCGAAGGCCGCTCGCTCATCAGGCCTTTGGCCAGCTCTTGCCAGACGCGCTCGGGCACGAGGTGGTCCACCTCGCCGTCTTCGACCATCTGGCGCATCAGCGCCATTGTTTCGTCGGCTACGGTGAAGTCGGCAAAGCGTGCCGCAAAGCGGGCCACGCGCAGGATACGCACCGGGTCTTCGGCAAAGGCTTCGGTCACATGGCGCAGCACCTTGTTGTTCAAATCAGCCAGGCCGCCATACGGGTCCACGATCTGCCCGGTCCATTGCGCGGGCCCCGCATGGGCCAGGGCCTCGGGCACGGCCATGGCATTGAGGGTCAGGTCACGCCGGGCCAGGTCTTCTTCGAGCGTGACGCTGGGGTCGGCCTGCACTGCAAAGCCTTTGTAGCCCCGGGCGGTTTTGCGCTCGGTGCGGGCCAGGGCGTATTCTTCGCGTGTCTGCGGGTGCAAAAACACCGGGAAGTCCTTGCCCACCGGCACAAAGCCCTGTGCGGTCATGGCTTCGGGCGTGCTGCCCACCACCACCCAGTCGCAGTCGTTGACGCTTTGGCCCATCAAGGCATCGCGCACCGCACCGCCGACGACAAACACGTTCATGTCTGCGGCTTCATTCAGCGAGCCAGCCGGAAGGGCTCTTCAAAGTCGATGAAGTCCTGCTCGGCCAGCGCGCCATCGATCCAGGCTTTCACGCCGGGCAGGGCGCACACGCGGTCCATGTAGGCGGCCACATCGGCAGGTACAGGCTGGGCGTAGGTTTTCAGGCGCATCACCACCGGGGCAAAGTAGGCGTCGGCCACCGTGAAGTCACCAAACAGCAGGGGGCCACCGTGTTCAGCCAGCAGGCCGCTCCACAGGCTGCATATGCGTGCCAGGTCAGCGCGCACGGCGGGTTTGTCGCGCAGGGCCAATGCACCAACTTCGGGCAGGTGCGCCTCGATGTTCATCGGGCAGGCGCTGCGCAAGCCGGTGAAACCGCTGTGCATTTCGGCGCAGATGCTGCGGGCCCGTGCGCGGGCGGCGCGGTCTTGCGGCCACAGATTCTTGTCCGGGAATTGCTCGGCCACATATTCGGCGATCGCCAGGGTGTCCCACACGGCCAGGCCGTCGTGCACCAGCACCGGCACCTTGCCCACCGGGTTGACACTTTGGAGCGTGGTCTTGAATTGCGAGTCGGACGCGAAGCTGTCAAAACGGACATAGACCTCTTCAAAGGCGATGCCTGCCTGGCGCAGCAGCACCCAGGGGCGCATGGACCAGGACGAATAGTTCTTGTTGCCGATGTAGAGCTGAATCATGGTTTTCTCCCGTTGAGAAAAGCGATGTTAACGGGGATCGGAGCACCCCGGTGGGGATGCGTTGAGGGGGTGAGCGGGGTCACCGCCCGGCGCGGGCACGCCAGTCGTTCAGCCGGCTGCGTGGGCCGCGATGCCCCAGGTAAGTGGGGGCCACGCCAGCGGCTGAGGCGGCCGTGATGCCCAAAGCCTGCAGGCCCGGGTATTGGCCTGTGGCGATGTTGGCCACCTGCATGGACGCCAGGTTGTCCCGGCTCATCAGCGGCTCGCCGGGGGCCATCTCCATGGCCAGCGCTTGCAGCCAGCCCACCCAGCGCGGCAGCGGGATGACCGGGCGACCCCGGCCTTGGTTCACGCCCGCCCATTGACCAGCGTGTTGCACCAGTTGGCCCAAAGTCATCACGTCGGGGCCGCACAGCTCATACGTTTGTCCGATGGTGGCGGGCCTTTGCAGGCAGACCACCACGGCGCGCGCCACATCGGCCACCCACACCGGCGCAAAGCGTGTGCTGCTGCCTGCCAGCGGCATGAAGGGCAGCACGGTCTGCAAGTCGGCAAACAGGTTGAGGAATTTGTCTTCTGCACCAAAGATGACGCTGGGGCGCAAGACCGTCAGCTGCAGCCCCTCGCCCTGCAGCAGGGTCTCGCCCCGCGCCTTGCTGCGCTGGTACATCGACGGGCCTTGCAGGTCGGCACCCAGCGCACTCACCTGCACCAGCCGTTGCACGCCCGCTTTTTTCATGGCGCTGGCGATCTGTCTGGGCAAGGTGACATGCACTTGTTCAAAGCGGTCTTCGTTGCCGTGCAGGACCGCCACCAGATTCACCACCGCATCGTGTCCGGGCATCAGGCGGGCCAGATCGGCTTCGCTGTGCACAGACGCTTCGAGCACCGTCAGGCCCGGCAGGCTTTGCACGCTGGCTGCGTGGGCGGCGCGGCGGGTGGGCACGGTGATTTGCCAGCCCAGCCGGGCCAGTTGTTCACACACATGGCGGCCGACAAAGCCGCTGCCGCCCAGGACCAAAACGCGAGGAGAGTTGTTCATCAGCTGTTCAAGCCTTCGGCGGCCTGGTGCATGGCGTCCATGGCCTGGTCCACGATCTGGGTGCGCCACGCATCGGTGTCGACATAAAACGCGTCCATCAGGTCTTGTTTGATCTGCTGGCGCAGTGCATTGGGGGCCTCGGGGTGCAGCTGCAGCCAATGGTCGCCGCGCAAGGCGTGCATGACCTTGTCGGGCGGGTGCGTGCCGTACTCCAGGGCAATGCCGGTGTATTCGGCTTGAGGGCACTCTTGATAAGCCGACATCCACATGAGGCCCGTGAGCATGGGGGAGGAGGAGGAGCCGTCGTAGATCGATGTGATGCCATGGCCCCACCACACTTTGGCCCGGGTGTAGGCTGCGGCGTCGTCGGCGCAGGCAAAAATGCGCTCGCCCACGCCGCAGGGCCCCAGGCCCGTGTGCAGGTCGATCCAGGCGAGTTTTTGACAGCGCTGGCCATACTTTTGCAGCACTTGGCGCAGTGTGAGGTTGCTCCAGGTGGGGGCTTGGCCGCCAAAGAAGAGACCGTCCGGAAAGTCGTGCTGACCTTGCGAGATGGCCGCCTGAAACGCCTTCATGCCACGCTCGGCGATGTACTGGCCCGTGGCTGCCGCGTTGGCCGCATCGGGTGGCCAGACCTCGGGCAGCAACAAGGGCTGGATTTCTTGGTAGGCCGCATTGACAGCCAGGGGCTTGGAGAAGTCTTGAAAGTTGCGGTTGATGTCCACGTTTTCATGGGTCACGCGCCGAACATGCGAGAACCCGTGTGGGTTGAGCGCGTGGATGTAGAGCACCGCCACGCCCTGGGCTTTGGCTGCCTCGCGCCAGGCCTGGTTTTGCAGGGCATGGATTTGCACGCCCGAGCCGCAGTAGCCCTCCACGCCGTGGCAGGCGCTGCTGATGATCAGCAGCTTGGCGGCATCGGTGGCGCCGTCGGTGGCGCCGTCGAGCACCACGTCCATGGCCAACACTTCGCCGTCACGGCCCTCTAAAGGGTGGAGGTTGGAATCCACCGTCAGACCTGCAGCCTGGGCGGCGTTCAGGAACTTCTGGCGGGCTTCGGCGTAGCTTTTGGAAAAGCTGCTTGGGATCGCAGTCATGCGCGGTTTCGCTCAGGCGGCCTGTGCCGGACGGTTCAGCCACTGTGTGGCCAGCTCCACCCAATAGGTGCCGCCCAGCGGGATCAGGTCGTCATTGAAGTCGTAGCTGGGGTTGTGCAGGGTGCAGGGGCCACCGCCGTGGCCGATCTCGCGGTGGTCGCCTTCGCCATTGGAGATGAAGACATAAGCACCGGGCTTGGCTTGCAGCATGTACGAGAAGTCTTCTGCGCCCATGGTGGGTTCTTGTGCCAGCACCTGGGCTTCGCCCACGATGCCGCTCATGACTTGACGTGCGAAGTCAGCCTCCAATGCACTGTTGATGGTGGGAGGGTAATTGCGGTCGAATTCGAATTCGCACTGGGCGTCAAAAGCCGCGCAGATCGACTCGGCCACCTGCTTCATGCGCGATTCGATCAGGTCCAGCACCTCGATGCTGAAGGTGCGCACCGTGCCCTGCAGTTCGCAAAAGTCGGGCACCACGTTGGTGGCTTCGCCCGCGTGGATCATGGTCACCGAGATCACGCCGGCGTCCACCGGTTTTTTGTTGCGCGTGATGATGGTTTGAAAGCCCTGCACCATCTGGCAGGCAATCGGCACCGGGTCGATGCCGTTGTGCGGCAAGGCGGCGTGGCTGCCCTTGCCCCGGATGGTGATCTTGAACTCGTTGCTCGACGCCATCACGGGGCCAGCACTCACGGCAAACGTGCCCACTGCGCCGCCAGGCCAGTTGTGCATGCCAAACACTGCTTCCATCGGAAACTGCTCGAACAGACCATCCTTGATCATCTCGCGGGCCCCGCCGCCGCCTTCTTCGGCTGGCTGGAAGATCAGGTACACCGTGCCGTCGAAGTCGCGGTGCTGGGCCAGATGCTGGGCCGCGGCCAACAGCATGGCGGTGTGGCCATCGTGTCCGCAAGCGTGCATCTTGCCTTTGTGCTGGCTGGCATGGGCAAAGGTGTTGAACTCTTGCATGGGCAAGGCGTCCATGTCGGCACGCAAACCGATGCCTCGCCCGCAAGCCCCGCCGTCGCGTCCGTGCACGATGCCCACCACCCCGGTGGTGCCCATGCCCCGGTGGATGGGAATGCCCCATTCGGTCAACTGCCGTGCGACCACATCGGCGGTGCGCACTTCTTCAAAGCACAGCTCGGGATGGGCGTGGATGTCTTTGCGGATGGCCGCGATGCTGGCCGCTTGGGTGAGGAGGGAGTCAATCAGCTTCATGCCACCAGTCTAGCGGGAGTTGATGACCCTTGTCGCGGTACCGGCAAGGCGGGCTGGGGTTTTCCCGAGGCGGCTCGGGCGGCCCGTTGCGGCGGGCACAATGGTCTGCCATGACCCATCCGATTTCCTTTTGGCCGCGAAACGCCCGCCCCTGGTGGGGGCTGATGGTCTGGCTACTGGCCTGTGTCCCGCTGACGGCGCTGGCCTCGCCCCGGTTGCACTGCCAGGTCACTTACGCGGGCACCACCCACACCGTGACCGCCAGCCCCCAAGTTGATCCGTACACGGTGCCGTCGGTGGACATCGGTGGCCGTTTCCGGTTCAAGGCGGTCATGGTGGGCTCCGCGTCGCAGGTGGACCGCATCGCCTTGTATGCCTACCGCACTGACGACCTGCCCCAGCCCCTGTTGATTCACCAGGCCAAATACTTGCCGCCGTTTGCGCGCAGCAGCCAGCCGCTGGCGTTGACCGGTGAGCAGCGTTTGTATGCAGGGCCCCTGGAGCGCGAACTGATCTACAGCTGCACCCTGGAAGGGCAGACACCATGACCCAGTGGATGATGCTCTTGACCAGCGTGTGCTTCACGGCTTGCGCGCTGGCGCAGTCGCCGCGCCCGGTCAGCCTGGTGTTTGCCGGGGACACGGTGCTTGACGATGATGCCGGGGCCCTGATTGCCCGGGGGGGTGACCCGTTTGCCGACTTTGCCGGGGTGTTCGCCAACGCCGACATCCGCATCGCCAATCTGGAATGTGTGGTGGCCCAGTCCGGGGACGCCGGTCGGAAAAACTACACCTTCCGAGCCCACCCGCAGGTCTTGCCGGTGGTCAAAAAACACTTTGATGCATTGGCCCTGGCCAATAACCACTCGGGCGATTTTGGCCGTGCGGCGTTTGCAGAGATGCTGGGGTTGCTCCAACAAAACGGCCTGGCCTTCATGGGCGGTGGGCGCAACCTGAGCGAAGCGCACGCGCCTTGGTTGGTCGATCGGGGCGGCTTGCGCATTGCCTTCTTGAGCTACAACGAGTTCATGCCCCGCAGTTTTGAGGCCGACCACGATGCTCCCGGCGTGGCCTGGAGCGAAGACGAACAAGTGGTGGACGACATCCGCCGTGCCCGGCAGGTGCACAAAGCGGATCTGGTCATCCCCATCATGCACTGGGGTTGGGAAAACGAAACCACGGCCAACGCCCGCCAGCGGCAACTGGCCAGGACCATGATTGCCGCCGGCGCGGATGCCGTGATCGGCGGTCACCCCCACGTCACGCAGGACATCGAATTCCATCAGGGCAAGCCCGTCATCTACAGCGTGGGCAACTTTGTCATGAAGGAAACCGACAACGACAACCAGCGGCGGGGCTGGGTGCTGGGCCTGAGCATGGACCGGCAAGGCATTGTGTCGCTGCAGACGCATGTGGCGCGCCTGGGCATGGACGGGTTGCCGCGCCAGGACCTGGACACGCCCAGCCCTTGCTGGCAGCGGGGCGATGCGGGTCTGCGGATGTGCCAGCGCCCCTGATCCGTGCTGTCTTAAACTGGACGCCTTGTCTTGAAGGGAACCCGCTTGTCCTCTGTCACTGTCCGTGGCGCTTGTCCGCACGATTGCCCTGATACCTGTGCCCTGTTGACCACCGTCGAAAACGGTCGTGCCACCAAGGTGCAGGGCAACCCGGCCCACGCCATGACCGACGGTGTGTTGTGCACCAAGGTTTCTCGCTATGCCGAACGCACCTACCACCCCGAGCGGGTGCTGCAACCGCTCAAGCGCGTCGGCCCCAAAGGCAGCGGACAGTTTGAGCCCGTGAGCTGGGACGAGGCGCTGGACGACATCGCTGCCCGCCTGAAGGCGCTGGCAACCTCAGACCCTCAGGCCATCGTGCCCTACAGCTACGCGGGCACCATGGGGCTGGTGCAAGGCGAGTCGATCTCGGCGCGGTTTTTTCACCAGCTGGGTGCATCGCTGCTGGACCGCACCATTTGCGCGTCTGCCGGGGCCGAGGCGCTGGTGCAGACTCTGGGCAACAAGGTGGGCACGCCGGTTCAGCAGTTTGCCCACGCCAAGCTGATCGTGATCTGGGGCAGCAACCCGATTGGCAGCAACCTGCATTTCTGGCGCATCGCTCAAGAGGCCAAACGCCAAGGGGCCAAACTGGTGTGCATCGACCCTCGCCACAGCGAGACCGCCGACAAATGCCATGAACACATCGCGATTCGCCCCGGCACCGATGCCGCGTTGGCGCTCGCTGTGATGCACGAGTTGATCGTGCACGGCTGGCTCGACCAGGATTACATCGACCGCTACACCCTGGGCTGGGAGGGCGTGCACGGCATGCCGGGTTTGCGTGACCGCGCCCTGCAATGGCCGCCCGAGCGCGCCGCTGAAGTCTGCGGCGTGCCGGTGGCGCAAATTCGCCAGCTGGCCCGTGACTGGGGCACGACCACCCCGGCGGCCATCCGGTTGAACTACGGCATGCAGCGCGTGCGCGGTGGCGGCAATGCGGTGCGGGCCGTGGCCTGCCTGCCCGCGTTGACCGGGGCCTGGCGGCACCGGGGCGGTGGTTTGCTCATGAGCAGTTCGGGCCACTTTCCGGTCAATCGGGCGGCCTTGCAGCGGCCCGATCTGCTGGGCTCGCGGCGCCCGCGCACCCTCAACATGAGCACGGTTGGCGATGATTTGCTGCGCCCGGCCTCGCCTGAATTCGGCCCGCAGATCGGTGCCCTGATCGTCTACAACAGCAACCCGGTGGCCGTGGCCCCGCAATCGGGCAAGGTGGTGCAGGGCTTTGCCCGCGAAGACCTGTTCACCGTGGTGCTGGAGCATTTTCAGACCGACACCGCCGACTACGCTGATTACATTCTGCCCGCCACCACGCAGCTGGAGCACTGGGACATCCACACCAGCTATGGCCACACCGATGTGTTGCTCAACCGCCCTGCCATCGCGCCCGTGGGGCAGGCGCGCAGCAACACCGACATCTTCCGGGCATTGGCAGCGCGCATGGGGTTTGACGACGCCTGTTTTTCCGAGAGCGACGAAAGCCTGTGCCGCAGCGCGATCGGTGATGCGAATGACTTTGAACAACTGCTGACGCATGGCTTTGCCAGCTTGCCCCTGGCCGAGGTGCCGTTTGCGCGGGGGGGCTTTCCCACACCGTCCGGGCGCTGCGAGTTTTTCAGCCAGCGCCTGGCCGATCAGGGGCTGGACGGACTGCCCGACCATGTGCCCAACTACGAAGTGGCCACGCCCGGCGGGCGCTACCCGCTGGCCATGATCTCGCCGCCTGCGCGCAACTTTCTCAACTCCAGCTTTGTCAACGTCAAAAGCTTGCGCGACATCGAAACCGAACCGGTGCTGGAGATGCATCCCCAGGATGCGGCGGTGCGTGGCATTGCCGATGGGACCGTGGTCCGTGTGTTCAACGACCGGGGGCAATACCACTGCAAGGTGCGGGTGGGCTCGCGGGCTCGCCCGGGGGTGGTCAATGGCCTGGGCATCTGGTGGCGCAAGCTGGGGCTGAACGGCACCAACGTGAACGAGCTGACCAGCCAGCACCTGACCGATCTGGGCCGTGCCCCGGTGTTTTATGACTGCCTGGTGGAGGTGGCGCTTGACGCATCGCCTGCACCCCAGAAAGCCCCTCATGCCTGATTTGAAGATTGAACGCGCCCACACCTTGGGCATGGCGGGTGCCCGCGCCGTGGCTGAACGCTGGCGCGAGCAAGCCGAGCAAGATTGGGGCATGGCCTGCGCAGTGCAAACGGGTGAAGCGCAAGACCAGATGAGCTTCAGCCGCAGCGGGGTCAGTGGTCAGCTCACCGTGACCGCAGACCGCTTTGACATGCACCTGAAACTCGGCTTTTTGCTGGGGGCCTACAGCGGCAAGATCGAAGAAAAGATCCGCAGCAACCTCGATGAGTTGCTGGGACCTGAACGCCCCGACCTCAAGGCAAGTCGGGGTTGAGTTCGACCTGCTGCGCGTTGCGTGGCCCCACGCTGCCCAGGCGGGCTTTGAGCGACTGCGGCTGCCGGGTCAGGATGGCGGCGTAGTTGGTGGTGTTGGACAGCACCTTCTTCACATAGTCGCGGGTTTCCTGAAAGGGCACATTTTCGGCCCAGATGGCGCCTTCGAGCACCGGGCCGTTGCGCCAGGCACGTGAGCGGCTGGGCCCGGCGTTGTAGGCCGCAGCGGCCATGGGCATCGAGCCTTCAAAGTCGTCCAGCACCAGCTTGAGGTAGCCCGTGCCGATGGTCACGTTGACTTCGCGATCGGTCAGCTGATCGGGGGTGAAGCTGTTCAGACCGATCTTTTTGGCGGTCCACTTGGCGGTGGCGGGCATCACCTGCATCAGGCCCGAGGCCCCCACCTGCGAGCGGGCATCCATGATGAAGCGGCTTTCTTGCCGGATCAGACCATACACATAGGCCGGATCGAGCCGGATGTCGCTGGCGCGGCGCACCACGACCTCGCGCAGTGGCATCGGAAAACGCTGATCAAAGTCGATCACGCCCTTGGTGCGGTCGCTGGTGTTGATGCAGCGGTCCCACACCTGCCGCTGGCAGGCCAGGTCGGCGGCGGCCAACAGTTCTCGGTCGTTCATGCCGCCGGGGGTGTGCAAGTTGGTGCTGTAGTTCCATTCGCGGTTGCCCTCGGCACGCAGACCCAGTGCGATGGCATGCAGGGCCCGCTGCAGACCGGGGTTGTTCTGGGCGGCGGCTTTTTCGTCGGCCATCAGTGGGGCCGGGCGCTCGGGCACGCTGATCGGCAGCCCCAGCTCTTCGAGCGCCAGTTGCTCATAAAAGCCCCGCACGCTGGCGATGCCGCGCAACAGGCCCTGGGCGTCCTGCTTTTGCTGGGCGTCACCCGTGGCCAGCAGGGCGCGGGCATACCAGTACACCCAGGTCGGGTCCTTGCGGGCCTCGGCCGACATGGCAGGCGCTGCGCTCAGCACCTGCCGCCACTGGCCCGAGCGCAAGGCGGCGCGCACTTTCCAGGCCAGCAGGTCGTCGTTCAGGTCGGTGTCGCGCTGCACCTTGGCAAACCAGGTGCTGGCGTTGTCCTGCAGTTTGAAAGCCGCCTGCTTGCCGATCACGCCCCAGGCCCAGTTGCGCTCTTCGCTGTTGAACTGGATGGCCCAGCGGCGCTCCAGCAAGCTGGCCGCCTGATCCGGGTCGGTGGCGGCCACGCGGATCAGGGCCAGCAAAGCCAGTTCCTTGCGTTTGCGGGTGATGGCGAGGATGCGTTTGTCCAGGTAGCTGGCCGGGTCCGCGTGGATCAGCGCCACCTGGGCCGAGACGCCGGGGGCTTCGATGTCCACCGCCGCCTGAGCCACTTTGGGGCGGTTGGCATCCATGGCGATGCGGGCCTTGCGCCACAGATCGACATCGCTGAGTTGTTTGCCTGCATGCAGATGCCCAGCCAGCCAGGTGCAGCCTTCATCGGCTTCGCGCAGGGCATACCACTGGCGTTTGGCTTCTTCGGCCACGCTGGCCTTGCTGTTCATGGCTTCGATGGCCAGGTTGTAGCAGCGCACTTCGCGGTCATCGCGCATGCGGTACAGCGGGTACTGGGTCGCAAAGGTACTCCAGTCGCGGCGTTTGCCCAGTTGCAGCAGCCAGTCGGCGCGCAAGCGGTCTTCGTAATAGGTGCCGGCGTAGCGGCTCAGAAAACCCAGAATTTCGGATTCGGAAGCCGTGTCGAGCCGGGGGCGCAGCTCCCAAAAGGCGGCCAGCGGCTCCAGCACATGGCCGCGAGCCTGCGGCAGCAGGGCCGACAAGCGGGTTTTGTCGTTTTTGCGGAAGGCCTGGTGCATGTCCAGAAGGGTGTCATCACCCTTGTTTTGCGCTTGCGCAGGGAAACCCGTCAGGGCGGCGGCAGAGAGGGCACCAACCAGTGTCAGAATCCGGGTCAGTTGCTTGATGGAATAAGGCATGGGTTGATTATGGACAAAGCGCAAGCCAAGAAAGCCTTGAGGAAGGCCTTGATCGAACAAAGGTTGAATCTGCCCGACCGCCTGGATCGTGCCGAAGCCTTGCAGCGCGTCATGCGCATCTGGCTGTTTGACCGCCCGGACACCGTCATCGGGGCCTATTGGCCCATCAAGGGCGAGTTCGATCCGCTGCCGGTGTTGCACCGCTGGAAAGAAGACGGGGAGCTGCATGGCGAACCGCAGCGCCGACGCATTGGTTTGCCTGTGGTCAACAAGGAGCACAAGACCCTGACCTTCCACACCTGGTACCCCGGCTGCCCTATGGAAGAAGACGCCTATGGCATCCCCAAGCCCAAAGACACCGAAGTCGTCGTGCCCACCTTGCTGTTCGTGCCCTGCGTGGGCTATGGCATCGGGGGGTACCGGCTGGGTTATGGCGGCGGTTTTTACGACCGCACACTGGCCACCTTGCAGCCCAAGCCTTTCACCGTGGGTCTGGGTTTTACCCAGGGTTTTGTGGATGACCTGGAGCCCGAAGACCACGACGAGCCGCTGGACGCCATCCTCAACGACAACGGCGTGGTCTGGCCGGTTTGAGCGATCCGACTCATTTTTTCTGGGCTTTGGCCTCGGCCTTGGCGTTGGTGTGAGCCACTTTGGCGTCCTTGTCACAAGTTTCCCGGGCGGAGCCTGTTTGCTCATTGCAACGCGCTTTCGCCACCGCGTAATCGGCATCGGCTTTGGCCATTTGAGCTTTGTAGCGGTTCTTTTCCGAAGGCTTGTAACGTTCTTCCAGACTGGCCTTGTCCACGTCTTCCTTGCCTCTGGCCTGCGCGATGCAGATGTCCTTGGCATGGCCTTTTTCGCTGTTGCAGGCGGCACGGTCGGTTCTGTAGGTGGCTGAAATTTTGTCTTTTTCGGCTTTGTAGTCGGTTTTGGACAGGCTTTGTGCTTGAGCCGATGGGCTCAAACTGGCCGCAGTGGCCCAAACAAGCAGACTGAGCAGGGTGGTGTGGGTGGTTTTCATGGCATGGCCTTGTTGGGTGGATCGGAAGGGGTAAATCAGCGTGCGGTGCATGCAGTCCCTTGGCAGGGGTGATGCACCGCTTCTGAAGGGCCAGTGTCTTCACGATCAGCGCACCCGTCAGTGGGGTCTTGCACACAAGAGCTGTTGCCGCTGCCTTCAGTCCGGCGATGCCAGAGTTTCCGGGTCAGGTACATCACCAGTTGCAAGAGCTGGCCCCAGCGGTCTGGGCGGCGCAGTGGGCTGGGCGGCGCAGTGGGCTTGGTGCCGCGCAGGGCCGTGGCTGGCAAAATGCCGCCATGGCCCGACCCAAATCAGCAACCCACGACATCAAGCGCGATGCGATCCTGGACATCGCGGCGCAGTGCTTTGCACAGCGCAGTTACCCCGCGGCCAGCATGAACGAGATCGCCACCGCTTGCGGCACCTCCAAGGCACGGCTCTACCACTATTACGAAAGCAAAGAGGCGATCCTGTTTGACCTGCTGGACCGCCACACCCAGCGCCTGCTGGGGCTGATTGCTCAGACCGAGGCCACCGCCCAGCGCAAGAACCTGGACGACCGGGCCGCTTTGCATGAGCTGGTGCGGGCATTTTTGCAGGAATATGAAACTTCGGCCACGCGCCACGCCGCGCTGCTCAACGACACCCAGTTCCTCAGCGCCGAGCCTGATCCGGCGCTGGGCACCGCGCCGGTGTCGCCGCGTGAGCTGATCCTGAACCGCCAGCGCGACATCGTGGCGGCCATGACCCGCTTTTTGAAACGCGCCTATCCTGAGCGCCTCACGTCCACCAACCAGACCGCGCTGACCATGATGCTGCTGGGCATGATCAACTGGACCTTCACCTGGCTGCGCCCCGGGGGGCCGATCAGCTACGCCGCCTTTGCCGAAGAGGTGATTGCGATGCTTGAAA
>Ga0228701_1001029_pt1 | contig 20023 bp, 23 predicted proteins | sample McNCre117_Aug_MG_2_FD_178017 | JGI IMG/M metagenome (GOLD analysis project Ga0228701, IMG submission 178017) | Freshwater microbial communities from McNutts Creek, Athens, Georgia, United States - 11-17_Aug_MG | ecosystem: Environmental > Aquatic > Freshwater > Creek | place: USA: Georgia...
TCACCCGCATCTTGATGACGGTCAAGATCGAATCCAACGAGCAAATCGAACAAGCCGCGCAAGCGCTCGAAGACCAAGCCGAAAACCTGCACAACGTCACCTACACCGCACCCGATGAATCAGGTGTCGCTCAGTCTGTGACCGACCCCGACACCGTGGTGGCACAAATGCCCCCTGTCGGGCGCAACGAACCCTGCCCATGCGGTAGCGGTAAAAAATTCAAGTTCTGTCACGGTCAATTGACTTAAGCGCCATGTCTGTTCATCTCCATCCTCCTCGCGTCGACGATTTGCATCCCATTGCGGGTGTGCGCATTGGTGTCACTCAAGCGGGCATCCGCAAAGCCGATCGCAAAGACCTCACCGTCGTGCTGATTGATGCCGGTGCATCGGTCAGTGGCGTGTTCACGCAAAACCGTTTTTGTGCCGCACCCGTGCAAGTGTGTCGTGAGCATTTGAATGGCGCACAAGGCATACGCGCCATGGTGGTCAACACGGGCAATGCCAATGCCGGCACGGGTGAAGATGGGCTGCAACGTGCACGCGCCACCTGTGTGGCCTTGGCCAAAGCCCTGAACATTCAGCCTGAGCAAGTGTTGCCGTTTTCCACCGGTGTGATCATGGAGCCCTTGCCCCATGAGCGCATCATCGCGGGCTTGCCTGCGGCCATTGCAGCTGCGGGCACAGCGCCCAGCGCCCAACAATGGGTCGACGCAGCCGAAGGCATCATGACCACCGACACGGTGCCCAAAGCGGCCAGTGCGCAAGTGCATATTGCAGGCGCAACGGTTAGCATCACCGGCATCAGCAAAGGCGCTGGCATGATTCGTCCCAATATGGCGACCATGCTGGGCTATATCGCCACCGATGCATGCATTGCCCCGGCTTTGATGAAGGAGCTATCGCTTGCGTTGGCAGAAGGTTCATTCAACCGTGTCACGGTCGATGGCGACACCTCCACCAACGACTCGTTTGTGGTGATTGCCACCCACAAGGCCTCCCACGCACCCATCACCAGCTTGAGCAGTGCTGAAGGTCAGGCTTTGTTCCAAGCCATGTTGCAGGTGGCACGTCAGCTCGCGCAAGCCATCGTGCGTGACGGCGAAGGCGCCACCAAGTTCATCACCATCCAAGTCGAAGGTGGTCGTGACGGCGCTGAGTGCCGTCAAGTGGCTTATGCGATTGCGCATTCCCCGTTGGTGAAAACAGCGTTCTTTGCCAGTGATCCCAACTTGGGCCGCATCTTGGCGGCCGTGGGCTATGCGGGCATCACCGACTTGGACCAAACCGGCATTGACCTGTATTTGGACGATGTGCATGTCGCCATTCAAGGAGGACGCCATCCTGCGTACCGCGAAGAAGACGGCCAACGCGTGATGAAACAATCCGAAATCACCGTGCGCGTGGTCTTGGGCCGTGGCACGGCCAGCGACACGGTGTGGACCTGTGATTTAAGCCACGACTACGTGAGCATCAACGCCGACTACCGCAGCTGATGACTGATTTGACACACCCCCTAGAGCGCTTGGTGCAACGCGCCGAGTTGTTGATGGCGCGTATTGAGGCAGCTTTGCCGCAACCCCTGTCGGCACCCGATTGGAATGCCAGCATTGCGTTTCGCTACCGCAAGCGCAGCAATGGTCGCGGCGGCTTGGAGCCTGTGCGTCACGTGGCGAGTTTGGGTTTGAATGACCTGCAAGAAATTGACGGACAAAAAGAAAAAATCCAGCGCAATACTGAGCAATTTGTAAATGGACTGCCTGCCAACAATGTGCTGCTGACGGGTGCGCGGGGGACAGGTAAATCGTCGCTCATCAAAGCTTGCTTGAACGCGTATGCGCCCCGTGGCCTGCGTTTGATCGAAGTTGACAAAGACGACCTGACGGATTTGCCCGACATCATTGACATGGTGTCGGAGCGACCCGAAAAGTTCATGATCTTTTGCGATGACCTGAGTTTTGAAGACGGCGAGCCCGGCTACAAAGCGCTCAAGTCCATCTTGGATGGCTCGGTGGCTGCTGCAACACCGAATGTGCTGATCTACGCCACCAGCAATCGCCGTCACTTGTTGCCTGAGTACATGAAAGAAAACCTCACCTACACCCACACCGAAGACGGTGAGGTGCATCCCGGTGAGGGCGTGGAAGAAAAAATTTCTCTCTCCGAGCGCTTTGGCTTGTGGGTGAGTTTTTATCCTTTCAGCCAAGACGAATACCTGACCATCGTGGCGCAATGGTTGGCGTCCTTTGGCGTGAGCGCTGCTGCCATCGATGCCGCCAAGCCAGAGGCCTTGATTTGGGCCTTGGAGCGTGGGTCACGCAGCGGTCGCGTGGGCTATCAATTCGCGCGCGATTACGCAGGCAAGCACGCCACTGGGCACTGAGCGGTTCATGTCTGACACTTTGGTGCGTGTGGTCGATGCCGAGCTGCCGCGTTCAGCAGATCGCAGCTTGGTGCAAGTGGCTGTGGGTGTGCTGATCCGCCCCGACGGGGCCTTCTTGTTGACCAGTCGTCCGGCAGGCAAAGCCTATGCGGGCTACTGGGAGTTTCCAGGCGGTAAGTTAGAAGTGGGCGAAACGGTGGCGCAAGCGCTGCGCCGCGAACTACAAGAAGAAATCGGCATCACGATTCAAGATTGCATCGCGTGGAAGACGGAGCAAATCGACTATCCCCATGCCTTGGTGCAGCTGAATTTTTGCAAAGTGACCCAATGGCAAGGTGAGTTGCAAATGCGTGAAGCGCAGTCGTTTGCGTGGCAACAGCTGCCGGTGACGGTGGTGCCTTTGTTGCCTGGTACGTTGCCTGTGTTGGCTTGGTTTGCCGCCGAACGTGGCTTCACGCAGGCCACGCATCACGCCTGATGCGTGTTTATTGCAGCGGCGTGTTCTCGAAATCGGTGTCGTCTTGCGGCGTTTGATCGGGCAAGCGGTGTTCTTCGTTGGCCCAAGCGCCTAAGTCGATATTGCGGCAGCGTTCGCCGCAAAAAGGCCGATACACATTGCGTGCTTCGTAGCGACTGGGGCCGCCACATTGGGGGCATTTGACAATGCGCACCTCATCCATGGCTCACACGCACAACGCCATTTCAAAAGGCACATCGTCGGTGCTGTGCTGCAGTCGGCCATCGCCATCTTGGCGCATCATGCGCACCCAAATCATCAAGCGGTTGCCGCTGATTTCTGGAATGAAGCCCAAGGCAGGGTCAATCGCGACGCGCATCAATTGAAACTTGCCTTGTGCGAGCGACTGCTGAAACTGACCGCCCATGGCCATCATTCTTTGTGTGGTGCCAGTGTCGCGCATCAAAGAGAGCAGCAGATTGACCGATGCATTCATGGGTTGAAACACTTCGGCCCAACGCAAGATGTCACTGCGGCGCACATCGGCACTTTGTTGCTGCCACGCATGGTAGGCCGGTAAATCAAAGCAGCAGGTACCACCGGGAATTGCGACGCGGTTGCGCAAGGCGGTGAGCCATTCGTTGTCGGTGATGTTTTGGCCGATTTTTCCGATGGTGCCGTTGAGGCCTTCGAAACACCGGTCCAGCTGCCCCAAAAACTGTTCCAACGCCACCTCAGACACGGAAGGGTTGCCACGCAAAGCATTGAACTGCTGTTTGTGGCGTTCCAGATCTTTGAGGATGTCTGACTTGAGGTCGGTTCGACCACCGGCTTCAACCAATTCAAACAGCGTGGTGAGCGCAAAGTGGTTGTCAACGGGATGATCGCGCGAAGTCAGTTCTTCAAAACGCTGGAACAAATGCTCCAGGCGCAAATAGGTGCGCACACGTTCATTGAAGGGATGTTCGTACAGAATCACGAAGAAAAACGAATGAATCGAAACCGTTTATAACAAATCTGATCATAACCGCTCCAACCGTCTTTCAACGCGGCTTAGGTGCGATTCAGAGGTAAAGCGAACACTTGGGCACGCAGCTCGTCCAAGGACAGCTGGTCGTTAAAGATCACCCAGTCTGCCGCCGCCAGCCGCTGTGCGCGAGTCGCTTGCGCAGCAATGATGGTTTCAATCGTGTCTTGAGGCAAGCCGTTACGGGCGATCACGCGTTGAATTTGGGTTTCCACCTGGCAGTCCACCACCAACACCACATCGACTTGGGTGCGCCAGCGACCCGATTCGACCAGCAGCGGGACATCAAACACCAAGGCCGCGTGGCCTGCTGATTCGGCGTGCTGCGCCTGGGCTTGTGTTTCTTGTGCCACCAGGGGATGGATGATGGACTCGAGCTGTTTTTTGGCCAAGGGGTGGGCAAACACATGCGCGCGCATGCGGTCACGGTCCAGGGCGCCTTGCGGGTCAATGAATTCAGCACCAAATACCTGGGCGATTTGAGGCATGGCCAGTCCGTGCGGTGCAGTGACGCTGCGCGCGATGGCATCGGCATCGATCACAGCCGCGCCACGCTCCGCGAGGAGTTTGCCAACGGTGCTTTTGCCGCTGCCCATACCGCCTGTGAGGCCGATACGACGTGCAGATGTTGGGAGATGTGACATGGGCTCAAGTCTATGCAAAAAACGACAGCACCCTGTCGCTGCCCAACCAGGCCATCACGGCACCGGCCAAGGCTAAAAAGGGGCCAAATGGCAAGTACCCGTCGGCACGCAATTGACCGCGCCAGAGGAGGAGCAACCCCAGCAGGGCACCGCCCGTGCTGGCCAGCATGACCAAGGGAATCAACGCCAAGGGTCCCAACCAAGCACCCAAAGCGGCGAGGAGTTTGAAATCTCCTGCTCCCATCCCTTCTTTGCCCTTGAGCCACGCAAAGACGGTGGCCACGCTCCAAAGCGATGCGTAGCCTGCCACAGCGCCCCACACTGCTTGTGTGAGCGGTAAGGCCACCCAAGCGTTGGCACTGGCGATCAGGCCCAACCACAGCAAGGGCTGGGTGAGGGCATCGGGCAACAAGGTGGTTTGGCTGTCGATGATGGCCAAAGCAAGCAGGCTGGAAAAAAACAAAGCCCAAGACAGACCTTCCAAGCTGAGGCCCCATCGCCAAGCACATTCCGCCCACAGCAAGCCTGTGGCCAGTTCAACCAGCGGGTAAGTCCAGGCAATGGCTTGGTCACAAACGCCACAACGTCCACGCAAACCGATGAAGCTCAGCACAGGGATGTTGTGCCAAATTTTCAAAGGCGTTTGACAGTGCGGGCAGTGGGAAGCTGGAAAGCACACATCAAAGCGGGAGGTCTGCGACTCTTGTGCTTCATACGCCGCCATCACCATGCGTGGCAAACGGTAGATCAAAACGTTGATGAAGCTGCCCCACAGCAGTCCCACACCGAAGGCCAGTAACAAGTCGAGGCTCATACGACTTGCCCGAGTTGAAAAATAGGCAAATACAAGGCCATCACCATACCCCCAATGAGCACGCCCAACACCACCATGATCAACGGTTCGAGCAAGGTGGCCATGCGCGCCACAGTGGTTTCGACATCGCGTTCGTAATGAAGTGCTGTTTTGTCCAGCATGTGTTCGAGCGCGCCAGACTCTTCGCCGATCGCACACATTTGAACCACCAAAGGCGGAAACAGGTCTTCTTCTTGCGCGAGGGCTTGTGCCAAGGAAAGGCCGCGCATGAGCTGGGTTTGAACCGATTGGGTGGCATGGGCGTAGCGCAGATTGCCCGTGACGCCTTGAACGGCCTCCAAGGCGTCTGTGAGTGTGACGCCCGCAGCAAACAAGGTGGTCAAGGTTCTGGTCCAGCGTGCGAGGCAGGCGTGGCGAATCAGGTGGCCTGCCAGCGGGAGCCGAAGCAGGGTGGCATCGCGCCAGTATTGCCAGCGCAGATGTTGACGGCTGTAGCGATGCGCGGCCCAAACCAAGCCCGCCAAAGCCAACAACACCCACCAGCCCCCCGCTTGCCAGGCCTCGCTCAAAGCAATCACGCCACGGGTGAGTGCGGGCAACTCTGCCCCAAAAGACGCAAAGATGGTTTGAAAAGCAGGCACCACAAAAGACAACAACAAAGCCATAACAACCAAGGCTATCACGAGCACGGTGCAGGGGTAGACCAAGGCCGAGCGCAGCGCAATGTGCAGGGCGTGCGATTTTTCACGGTGATGTGCAATTTGTTCCAAGACGGTATCGAGCATGCCGGCCATTTCTGCTGCCGCGACCAAATTGCAAAACAAGGCATCGAATACGGTGTGCTGGCGCAAGGCTTGGTGTAGCGATTCGCCGCCTTCTACGCGTTGCCGCAGGTCTTGCAGCAAGGACTGGAGCGCTGGTTGACGTGTGCCTTTGGCGATGATGTCAAAGGCTTGCAGCAAGGGCACACCCGACTGTAACAAGGTAGCCAGCTGTCGCGTGACAAAGGTGATGTCTTGCGCGCGAACGCGGGGCTGAGGCATGAGCCAGGTAGGACGCTCGATTTGGCGCCGCACATGCGTGACGCGAATGCGTTGCTGCTGAAGGGCATCCATCACCTCGCGCTTGGAGCCTGCAGTCATCGTGCCGCGCACGACCTGGGCTTGGCGATTGTTGCCTTGCCAGATGAAGGTGTGTTTAGCCACGGGCTGTGAGGGCCATGACTTCTTCGACCGAGGTGATGCCTTGCGCGACTTTGAGCCATCCGGCTTGGCGCAGCGTGCGCATGCCTTCGTGTATCGCTTGTTGTGTCAGGGCCTGGACGTTGTTGCCGCGCAAGATCAGTGCTTGCAAGGCATCGCTGATGGGCATGATTTGGTAAATTCCGACACGTCCTTTGTACCCTTGATCGCACCCGGTGCAGCCTACTGCTTGATAAATGTTGCGCGAAGGCGAACGCGTTGCATGAAAGCTGTGCTGCTCTTGCGGCGAGAGCTTGCTCAAGAACGCTTCGATTTGCGTTGGTTTCAGGGCGCGTTTGCAGCGTGTGCAAAGCCGACGCAGCAAACGTTGCGCAGTGATCAACATGACGCTGGCCGCCACATTGAAAGGGGCAATGCCCATGTGCTGCAACCGAGCCAAGGTACTTGGTGCGTCGTTGGTGTGCAGCGTGGACAACACCAAATGCCCGGTTTGAGCCGCTTGAATGGCAATTTCTGCGGTTTCGGTGTCACGGATCTCGCCCACCATGATCACATCGGGGTCTTGTCGGAGTAATGCGCGCAGCGTGACCGCAAATGTCAGCCCCGCGCGTTCATTCACATTGACTTGATTGACGCCTGGAAGATGAATTTCTGAAGGGTCTTCGACCGTGGAGATGTTCACCTCAGGGCGGTTCAAAAGGTCCAAGCAGCTGTAAAGCGACAAGGTTTTGCCAGCACCAGTCGGCCCCGTCATGAGTACCATGCCATGGGGTTGCGCGATGGCTTGTTTCAAACGCACTTGGTCATCTGGCTCGTACCCCAAGGCGTCAAGATCAGGGCGCTCGCGGCTGAAATTCAAAATGCGCACCACAATTTTCTCGCCGTGCAAGGTGGGCAAAGAGCTCACTCTTAGATCGATGATGTCTGTGCCGTGGGGGTATTGAATCCGTCCATCTTGGGGCAGGCGTTTTTCGGCAATATCCATGCGCGCCAACACTTTGAGGCGTGAGACCATGGCGTCGCGCAGTTGCCAGGGCGGTGTTGCGGCAATTTGGAGGCGACCATCCATTCGAAATCGCACCCGAAAATTCGTCTCTCCACTTTCGAAGTGAATATCTGAAGCACCTTGTCGGAGGGCTTGCTGGAATAAATCATCCAAAGGCTTGATCGCCGAATTTTCCAGAGGCGATGCAGCAAAGGGGGGTGTGGCCATACGGATCCTCAACAGGTTATTGAGGATTTTTCCGTTTCATTTTCATTTTGTGTTTAGCTGTGTATTACAAAAAACGAAAAAGTATCGTGATCATTCGGTGATCTGTGATCGCGCGATTCGACGGATCGTTTTAGAATTCCACCATTCATCACAAGGATCACACACATGGATGAACAAGCCACAGATGCGCCGTTGCCTGCAGCGGAAGATGAAATTCAAACCTTTATTAACAAGGTAAAAGAAACAATTCAGGCGAGTTTGGAAGATCAAGAAATTGATCAAGCCCTGCGACCTCAAATTGAGAAGATCGAAGATTGGGACAAATGGTCAACCCATGCCAAAACGGCCTATTCGCACCTGTTGGCAGCGCAATTGCTGCGTGCTAAAGCCATGACCATTCGTATCACGCATGCCTTGGAGTTCACAGATTCGAATAAGTCTTCTTATGAAGACTTGATGAAATCTTTATCTCGAAACGCGCATTCAAACCTTTGAGTTCAATATAAAAATCAAATTGATTAATATCTAACGGAATCAAATTCGATTCAGAAATTAAATAAAGGTTTATGATCGAGTTGTTTATTTTTATTTCATGGAGTTAATTAATGGCACGTACCACGGTTGCATCACAACTGGCCGCACTTCGTAAACAACGCGAATTGCTGATTAAAAAAGAACAAGCCTTACTGAGTAAATCGCACGATAAAGTGTTGAGCAAGATTGTTCAATTGGCCAAAGATGCGGGTTTGACAGCTGACGATATCACCAAGGCTTTGGGCGCAGGCAAACCTGCCAAAGCAGGCAAGACCCCACGTGTTGCCAAAAAAGGCGCTTTGGCAGGTAAAAAAGTAGCTCCTAAGTACCGTAACCCTGCCAACCCAGAGCAAACCTGGACCGGTCGCGGTGTTTCGCCTTCTTGGGTTCAATCTTTAAAAGCGGCGGGCACTTTGGATTCTGCATTGATTCCAGCTGCTGCTTAATTGATAGTTTGAAAATATTAAAAAGCCCGCATTTAGCGGGCTTTTTTGTGGGTACTTGATTTAAATCATGGCCATGTCATTCAATCTATTTATGATGAATAAATATGCCTTTCAAAGAGTCATGCCATGTCTCATGGTTCATCAAGTCAATGAGATTCAATGAAACTTCAAGTTTTAAAATCACAATTTTGAGAGTATTTGGAAATGATGGAAAACCTCAAACACAGCGCATTTTTTATCTCTCGCTCAACCCTTCGAGGATGGAGTCTGGTGATCGGGATGGTTTTATGTTTTTCAGCCACGGCCAGTCCTTTTCCCACCGTGCCTTTGAGTGAGCTGCCTGATCCTTTGCGCTCGGTGTGGAAAGAGCTCAAGCCTGAAATGACCGAGATGAGTCACTGCGCAGCGGCTTTCGACAGTCATAGCGACGGCGAAAAAATGGCATTTCGCTGTTCTATTCACATCAAGATGTCGGCGGAAGGCGAGCGTCGCGCCATGAAATATTGCGAAGAAAAGCGCGCAGAAAAAAATATCAAGGCGCCGTGTCGCCTGGTGGTGGAATAAACGGCAGTTTCCCTACCAAGGGTGTGATTAGCTGCGGCGTTCTAGCAGTTGCGCGGCAAGCTCATGCAGCGCGTCGCGGTAAGGACCTGCTGGAATGATGCCCAAAGCCGCAATCGCGCGTTCAGCTTCTAGACTGGCGGCGGTGCGCGTGGCTTCGAGGGCGCCCGTGCTGCGCACGATCGCCACGATTTCAGGAAGTGCGTCCATTTCGCCCTGCTCGATGGCATGCTGAATGATCTGGCGCTGCATCTCGGTGCCACGTTGCATGGCAATGATCAGCGGCAAGGTGCTCTTGCCTTCGCGCAAATCGTCTCCTAAGTTTTTGCCGAGTTCACTGGCGTTGCCGTCGTAGTCCAGCACATCGTCAATCACTTGGAATGCCGTCCCAAGCGATTGGCCGTATTCGGCGCAGGCCTTTTCCACTTTGGGGTCACTGTGTGCCAATATGGCTGCAAGTCGTGTGCTGGCTTCAAACAGCTTGGCTGTTTTGGAGCGAATGACACGCAAGTAACCGGCTTCATCCAGCGACGCATCGTGCATGTTCATCAGCTGCAGCACCTCGCCCTCGGCAATCACGTTGGTTGCTTCGGCCAGCACCTCCATGACGCGCATTTCTCCCGTGTCAACCATCATTTGGAAGGCGCGTGAGTACAAAAAATCGCCCACCAACACACTGGCAGGATTGCCAAATGATTCGTTCGCCGTAGGGCGGCCGCGCCGTAAGGTCGATTCGTCCACCACATCGTCGTGCAGCAAGGTGGCGGTGTGGATGAATTCCACAATGGCGGCCACGTTGTAGCGCTGGGCATCTTGGTAGCCAATGGCGCCTGCCATCAACAACAACAAAGCCGGACGAATCCGCTTGCCGCCGGCGGTGATGATGTACTGCGACACCGTGCCGACCAAAGGAACGCCGGAATCGAGCCGTTGGGCAATCACGCGGTCAACTTCTGCCATATCGGCAGCGATCAGGGACAGGGCGGTGGTGTTGGGGGTAGACAAAGTAAGGGGCGTCAAGCGTTGAAAAGCCAGGCAATTATAGGGATTGGCGCTTGTGTTTAAGAACTGGTACAATCTTTGGCTCTGCGGAAATTCGTCCGTAGATATCCACATAGATTCTTATCTAGAGGTCTCACATGTACGCGGTCATAAAAACCGGCGGCAAACAGTATCGTGTTGCTGCTGGCGAAAAAATTAAAGTAGAACAGATTGCTGCGGACGTAGGCCAAGAGATCGTGATCGACCAAGTGTTGGCAGTCGGCAACGGCGCTGAACTCAAGGTTGGCACACCCTTGGTGTCCGGCGCAACTGTGAAAGCCACTGTCGTGGCTCACGGTAAACACGACAAAGTTCGCATTTTCAAAATGCGTCGTCGTAAGCATTACCAAAAACGCCAAGGGCATCGTCAGCAGTTCACTGAACTGCAGATTGCTTCCATCAACGGTTAAGGAGCATTTGACATGGCACAGAAAAAAGGCGGCGGCTCTACGCGAAACGGGCGCGATTCCAAGCCCAAAATGCTCGGTGTGAAAGCTTTCGGTGGTGAGTTGATCACTGCTGGCGCGATCATCGTGCGTCAACGTGGTACCAAGTTCCACCCCGGCACCAATGTCGGCGTGGGCAAAGACCACACCTTGTTCGCTTTGGTGGACGGTCATGTGTCGTTCGGCGTCAAAGGCGCTTTGAACAAGCACATGGTCAATATCACCCCCGTCTGATTCGTTCAAACGGTCGCGTGACAAAGCCCCGACTTGTCGGGGCTTTACTTTTTAAAATACAGCCATGAAATTCGTTGACGAAGCCTATATCGACATCGCCGCTGGTGATGGGGGGAACGGCTGCGTCTCGTTCCGTCATGAAAAGTACAAAGAGTTCGGCGGTCCCAATGGGGGAGACGGCGGACGCGGCGGCCATGTGTTTGCTGTGGCTGACCCCAACCTCAACACCTTGGTGGACTACCGCTACTCACGCCGTCACGAGGCCAAACGTGGCCAGCACGGCATGGGTTCGGACATGTTCGGCCATGCCGGTGACGACATCACCCTGAAAATGCCCGTGGGCACCATCATCACCGACGCTGAAACCGGCGACGTGTTGTATGAACTGCTGGTCCCCGGTGAAGTGATCACCATCGCCAAAGGCGGTGATGGCGGCTTTGGCAATATGCGGTTTAAGAGCGCGATCAACCGTGCCCCGCGTCAAAAAACGCCTGGCTGGCCCGGTGAAAAGAAAGAACTCAAGCTCGAACTCAAGGTGTTGGCCGATGTGGGCTTGTTGGGCATGCCCAACGCTGGCAAGTCAACCTTGATTTCTGCCATCTCCAACGCCCGCCCCAAGATTGCCGATTACCCGTTCACCACCTTGCATCCAAATTTGGGTGTGGTGCGTGTGGGCCCCGAGCAAAGCTTTGTGGTGGCAGACGTGCCAGGCTTGATTGAAGGTGCGTCTGACGGTGCAGGCTTGGGCCATCAGTTCTTGCGCCATTTGCAACGCACCCGTTTGTTGCTGCACCTTGTGGACATTGCACCGTTTGATGAAGGTGTGGACCCCGTGGCGCAAGCCAAGGCCATTGTCAACGAACTCAAAAAATACGACAAAGCCTTGTACGACAAGCCACGCTGGATTGTGCTCAACAAGCTCGACATGGTCGCAGCGGATGAGCGCGAGGCCTTGGTGGCGGACTTCGTCAAACGCATGAAATACAAAGGTCCGGTGTTCCAAATTTCTGCGCTCACGCGCGAAGGCTGTGAGCCCCTGATCAAAGAAATTTACAAACACATCAAGGCGCAACAAGTCTCTGAGCAAGCCCCAGAGTACGTCGACCCGCGCTTTGCTGAGCCCACTCCTGAATAAGCCGCCATGACGCCATCCACCTCTACCGTGTTGCGCGATGCCCGCCGCATCGTGGTCAAGGTCGGCTCCAGTTTGGTCACCAACGAAGGTCGCGGCTTGGACGAACAAGCCATTGGTGAGTGGTGTCGCCAGCTCGGTGCTTTGGTGCGCGATGGGCGCGAAGTCATCATGGTCTCCAGCGGTGCAATCGCCGAGGGCATGAAGCGTTTGGGTTGGACCCAGCGCCCCAAAGAACTGCACGAACTGCAAGCCGCTGCCGCCGTGGGGCAAATGGGTTTGGCGCAGATGTACGAAACCAAGTTGCGTGAAAACGGTTTGGGCTCAGCCCAGGTCTTGCTCACGCATGCTGATTTGGCGGACCGCGAGCGTTATCTCAATGCCCGTTCCACGCTGCTGACCTTGCTCACACACGGCGTGCTGCCTGTCATCAACGAAAACGACACCGTGGTCAACGATGAAATCAAGTTTGGCGACAACGACACCTTGGGTGCCTTGGTGGCGAACTTGGTGGAGGCTGATGCACTGATCATCCTGACCGACCAAAAGGGCTTGTACACCGCAGACCCACGTCGCGACCCGACGGCTACCTTTGTGCACGAAGCACGCGCAGGCGATGCCAAGCTCGAAGACATGGCGGGTGGCGCAGGTTCGAGCATTGGCAAAGGCGGCATGATCACCAAAATCTTGGCTGCTAAACGTGCTGCAGGTTCAGGGGCCTCCACCGTCATCGCCTGGGGACGCGAGCCCGATGCCTTGGTGCGTTTGACACAAGGCGAAGCCATCGGCACCTTGTTGGTGGCGCCCACGCAAAAACAACAAGCGCGCAAGCAGTGGATGGCCGATCACCTCCAATTGCGTGGTGCGATCACGGTCGACGATGGCGCTGTGTCCAAGTTGCGCCATGAAGGCAAAAGCTTGCTGCCCATCGGCATGACCGCTGTCGAGGGCGATTTTTCGCGTGGCGAAGTGATTGCCATTCAGGATGGACAAGGCCAAGAAATCGCGCGTGGTCTGGCCAATTACGCCGCCGCTGAGGCGCGTTTGCTGTGTCGCAAACCTTCGCAAGAGGTAGAGCAGTTGCTGGGCTACATTGCCGAGCCCGAGATGGTGCACCGCGACAACTTGGTGCTCACCAAGCAAGCTTAAAACCGATCTGGCCCCGCAGAGTCAGATCGGTGTACCTCAATCGTTTTGCCGCAAAGCCGCTTGCGGATCGGGGTCAAACGTGGCGCCAGGCGGCAACTCCATGGTGACCGACACACCGAACTGCTTGGACATCGTCACGCCTTCTGATGCATGGTGATTGCCGCCGCGCAAAAAGCGGTTGCGTCCTTCTTGGCGCGGCAAAAAGCGTGACAACTCGGTCAGCGCCATTTCATACACCCCGCGTTTGAACTCCACCACCACGTCCAGAGGAACCCAGTAGTCGTTCCAACGCCAAGCGTCGAATTCTGGATGGTTGGTGGCGCGCAGATTCAAATGGTGATCGGGCGCCACCATTTGCAACAAATACCAAATTTGTTTTTGGCCTTTGTAAAAGCCACGCGCATCGCGCCGGATGAACCGGTCGGGCACCTCATAGCGCAACCAATCACGGGTGCGGGCCACAATACGCACATGCTCTTGTCTGAGCCCCACTTCTTCGTGCAGTTCGCGGAACATGGCTTGTTCGGGAGTTTCACCTCGATCAATGCCGCCTTGCGGAAACTGCCAGCTGTGGGTGCGGATGCGTTTGCCCCAAAACACCTGATTTTTCTGGTTGAGCAAGATGATGCCGACGTTGGGTCTGAACCCTTCTCGGTCAAGCATAATCAAACCTCAAATTTTTGAACTGAGTCCATTATGCACAGAGACGCTGTGCACACCTCCGGATTCACCCTCATTCCCTACTGAAATTTACGATTTTTCACGCGCATGAAAGCCTCTCAGTTTTTAATTTCGACCCTCAAAGAAGCCCCTGCCGATGCTGAAGTGATGAGCCACAAGCTCATGATGCGTGCTGGTCTGATTAAAAAGCTCGGCGCTGGCATCTACAACTACATGCCCATGGGCTTGCGTGTGATTCGCAAAGTCGAAGCCATCGTGCGCGAAGAAATGAACAAAGCCGGGGCTGTGGAGCTGACCATGCCCGTCATTCAACCTTCTGAGTTGTGGCAGGAAACAGGGCGTTTCGACAAGATGGGCCCTGAGCTCTTGCGCATCAAAGACCGCCACGGCCGTGACTTTGTGGTGCAACCCACCAGCGAAGAGGTGGTGACCGACATCGCTCGCCAAGAACTGCGCAGCTACAAGCAGTTGCCCAAGAACTTCTACCAAATTCAAACCAAATTCCGTGACGAACGTCGCCCTCGTTTTGGCTTGATGCGTGGCCGCGAGTTCATCATGAAAGACGCGTACAGCTTTGACCGTGACCAAGCCTCGGCCAAGCAAAGCTACCAAGTCATGGCCGATGCCTACCGTAAGATCTTTGACCGCTTTGGCCTGCAATACCGCGCTGTCGCGGCCGACAGCGGTGCCATCGGGGGCGACTTGAGCGAAGAGTTCCAGGTGATTGCCGCCACGGGCGAAGACGCCATCGTCTATTGCCCCACCAGCAGTTACGCCGCCAACATGGAAAAAGCCGAAGCCTTGGCGCCTGCGCAAACCCGTGGTGCAGCCACGCAGGCGCTGACCAAAACCGCTACACCCGGCAAAAGCACCTGTGAAGACGTAGCCGCATTGTTGAATGTGCCTTTGAACACCACCGTCAAATCCTTGGTGTTGGCAACCGACACCTTGGACGACAAGGGTGAAATCGCCAAGTCGCAAGTCTGGCTCTTGCTCTTGCGCGGCGACCATGACATGAACGAAGTCAAGGTGGTCAAGTTGCCTGGCTTTGAAGGTGGCTTCCGCTTTGCCACCACGGCTGAGATTGATGCCCACTTCGGTTGCAAGCCTGGTTATCTCGGACCTGTCAACTTGAAACAGCCCTTGAAGATCGTGGCTGACCGAGAGGTCGCCGTGATGGCGGACTGGATTTGCGGTGCCAATGAGGCCGACTTCCACATGACCGGCGTGAACTTTGGCCGTGATGTGGCCGAGCCTGATTTGGTCGCCGACATCCGCAATGTGGTGGCGGGTGATGCCTCGCCGGATGGCCAGGGCGTGTTGGCCATCGAGCGCGGGATTGAGGTGGGCCATGTGTTCTACCTTGGCACCAAATACAGCCAAGCCATGAATGCCACCTTCTTGGACGTGAACGGCAAACCCCAATTCATGGAAATGGGTTGTTACGGAATTGGCGTCACGCGCTTGCCCGCTGCCGCCATCGAACAAAACCATGACGAGCGCGGCATCATTTGGCCCGACGCCATTGCTCCCTTCACCGTGGTGGTCTGTCCCATTGGCATGGACCGCAGCGCCGAGGTCAAGGCTGCGGCAGAGCAGCTGTATGCCGACCTGATGGCGGCAGGTGTAGACGTCATCTTGGACGACCGTGGCGAACGCCCAGGTGCCATGTTTGCCGATTGGGAGCTCATTGGCGTGCCCCATCGCGTGACGATTGGTGACAAGGGTCTGAAAGACGGCGTGGTGGAGTACCAACACCGCCGTGACTCGGAATCCACCAAAGTGGTCGTGGCAGATGTGTTGGCACATGTGAAGGCCAAACTCGGCTTGTGATGTTGTGCCGCGCTGCTGCTCTGTGGCTCAGCCTGGCGTGTGCATGCACGGCATACGCGGGCACGCAGCGCGAAGAACCCTTGATCGACTCGGTGCGCACCGCCCTCGGCGCTGCCGTGCACCCGTCAGGTCCGCCCCTCTTGGTTCACCCCGATGTGAAGGCTGCCAACGCATTCCAACAATGGCTCACACAGACTGAGGCGCGCTTAGAAAAACAGCTGCAGCGTCGCAAGGCCGACCCTGCACCTGCCAATTTGGCCGTTGCTGCGGCCACACCAAACGGTGCGCCCGATGTGCTGGCGCATGAATTGGCCAGCCCGCATTTGCGGCGTGAGTTTTTACAAACCGTTTGGTACGAGAGCCAACGCGCAGGTTTGGAGGCTTCATTGGTTTTGGGTCTCATCCAAGTCGAGAGCGGTTTTCGTAAATTCGCGATCAGCAGCGCAGGTGCACGGGGGTTCACACAAGTCATGCCGTTTTGGACCCGCGTGCTGGCCGACGGCGATGCCAGTGTGTTGTTCCAAACGCAGACCAATTTAAGGTTTGGTTGCGTCATCCTGAGGCATTACCTCGACCTTGAAGCTGGGGACTTGGTCATGGCACTGGGGCGTTACAACGGCAGCCGAGGACAGATGCCATACCCCAACGCCGTCTTGGCTGCAAAGAAGCACTGGCAATAAAAAAGCCCGCTGAGCACAGCGGGCTTTCAAATCGTGAGATGGCACCTCAGAGGGTCAACCGTTGATGACTTTTTGCAGCTCGCCGGATTCGTACATTTCCATCATGATGTCCGAACCACCAATGAATTCGCCCTTGATGTAGAGCTGGGGAATGGTGGGCCAGTTGCTGTATTCCTTGATGCCTTGACGAATTTCAGCATCGTCCAGCACGTTCACGGTTTTGATGGCTTTGGCATCGACGCCGCAAGCTTTGAGCACTTGCACCGCGCGGCCCGAAAAGCCACACATGGGAAAGCTTGCGCTGCCTTTCATGAACAGCAACACCTCGTTGCCCTTCACCAGTTCATCAATGCGTTGTTGCACGTCGCTCATGGGTTCTCTCCAAATCAAAAGTTAATTATTTCACTGTTGGCCATTGTCCGCCTGTGCAGCGCAAGATGCCCGCAAGGTCAGGGCGGCTTTGTACGTTGACAAAACCTTGGTTGCCCAGCAGGGTCTGTACCGCATGCGCTTGGTCAAAACCGTGCTCCAGCAGCAGCCAGCCGCCGACTTTGAGGTGTTGCACGGCTTGGCGCACGATAAGGCGAATGTCATCCAAACCGTCAGGGCCTGAGGCCAGTGCTGACAAAGGCTCATGCTTCAAAGCCACCAAGTGCGCATCATCGTTCGCCACATAGGGCGGGTTCGAGACAATGGCGTCAAAGCGGTGAGTGCCCAAAGGAGAGAGCCAAGAACCGTGATGGAAGGTGACGGGTAGCTCCAAGCTTTGGGCATTGGCCTGTGCCACGGCCAATGCGTCGGCGCTGGCGTCCACGGCCCACACCTGGGCTTCAGGGCGGGCATGCTTGAGCGCCAGGGCAATGGCCCCACTGCCAGTGCCCAAGTCCACCACCTCTGGTGTGGCCACATCGGCCAGGCAAGACAGCGCCCATTCGACCAAGGTTTCGGTGTCCGCGCGTGGGTCCAGTACCCGGTGGTCGACCTGCAAGGTCAAACCATAAAACTCTTTCTGCCCGGTGATGTAAGCCACCGGCTCGGTGTTCAAACGGCGTTGGGTGTAGCTGGCAAAGCGGGTGTGTGCCGCGGTGTCCAGCGCCTCATCGCTGTGTGCCAGCAGCCAGGCGCGGTCATGTGGGGCGCGTCCCAAGGCATGCAACAGCAGCACTTGTGCGTCCAAACGTGGCAGTCCCAAGGTCTGCGCCCATGCCATGGCTTGGGCCACGGTCAGGGGTGTGGCGCCCATTTCTACGGACGTTGTTGCGCTGGTTGGCAGCATGCTCATGTGTTGCCTTCCAGCGCCGCCAATTGCTCGGCCTCGTGGGCGTGTTGAAGGGCTTGCAGGGCCTCGCTCAAATCACCTTCCATGATGAAGTTGAGCTTGTACAGCGTGAGGTTGATGCGGTGGTCAGTCCAGCGTCCTTGCGGAAAGTTGTAGGTTCGGATGCGGTCGCTGCGGTCGCCGCTGCCAATCAAACCCTTGCGCATGGCGGCGTCTTTGGCGGCACGCTCAGCGCGGTCTTTTTCTTGAATGCGTGCCGTCAGCACGCGCAGCGCTTGCGCCTTGTTGCTGTGCTGACTGCGGCCGTCTTGGCACTCGGCCACGATGCCTGTGGGCAAATGGGTGATGCGCACAGCCGAGTCGGTTTTGTTGATGTGCTGGCCGCCAGCACCGCTGGCGCGGTAAGTGTCGATGCGCAAATCGGACGGGTTGATGTTGATCGCTTGCGCCTCGTCCGGCTCTGGCAACACCGCCACCGTACAGGCACTGGTGTGGATGCGGCCTTGGGTTTCGGTGGCGGGCACGCGCTGTACCCGGTGACCGCCCGATTCGAACTTGAGCTGGCCGTACACGCCGTCGCCTGTAGCGCCGCCGTCCATGCGCACCACCACCTCTTTGTAGCCCCCCAGCTCGCTTTGCGATTCGCTGACGATTTCCGTGCGCCAACCTTGGCTTTCGGCGTAACGCATGTACATGCGTAACAAATCCGCGGCAAACAAGGCCGATTCATCGCCGCCCGTGCCTGCACGAATTTCCAAAAAGGCTGGGCGGGCATCATCGGGGTCTTTCGGCAGCAGCATGCGCTGCAACTCCGCTTCGAGTTGCAGCAGCTCTGCTTGGGCGCTGGCAATTTCTTCTTCGGCCATGGCGCGCATGTCGGCGTCATCGCCACCGTCTTGCAGCATTTGCTGGGCGGCTTGCAAGTCGGCTTCGCGTTGCTGGTAGCGCGCATAGCGGCTTGCGGTCGCCGCCACATCGGTGTGCTCGCGTGACAAGACCAAGAACTGCTTCATGTCTTTCATGATGTCCTCGCGAGACAGCAAGAAGTCGAGTTCTTCCAAGCGTTGCGTGTGGCGCTCGAGTTGAGCGCGCAGAAAGTCTTTCATGGGGTCAGCGCCTAACGGTTGCCGCGCAAGAAAAAATGTTCAATCGCCATGCGCGCCCGCTCGCGTGCTTGGGTGTCACCCGCATGCAACTCGGCCATGGCGCCGTGCAGCATTTTTTGGGTCAGACCGCGTGACAGAGATTCCAGCACAGCCTCCACATCGTCGCCTTTGGCGAGCGCTTTGCGCGCACGCGCGAGCTCTGCGTTGCGCCAGTCTTCGGTCTGGGCATTGAGCTGCTGAATCAATGGCACATGGCTGCGCTGGTCCATCCAATGCTCAAAACTTTGCACGCCTGCATCGATGATGGCTTCGGCTTGGGCCACAGCTGCTTGACGATTGGCTTGGCCGGTTTGCACCACCACCGACAAATCGTCCACGGTGTAGAGGTACACGTCTTCGAGTGACTTCACCTCGGGCTCGATGTCGCGAGGGACGGCCAGATCGACCATGAACATGGGGCGGTGTTTGCGTTGTTTCAACGCTCGCTCGACCGCACCCAAGCCAATCAAGGGCAGGGTGCTGGCGGTGCAGCTGACCACCACATCAAATTCATGCAAGCGCTGGGGCAGGTCCGCCAAACGCATGACCTCGCCGCCAAACTGGGTGGCTAATTTTTCGCCACGCTCCAGCGTGCGGTTGGCGATGGCAATGGTCTTGGGATTTTTGGCCGCAAAGTGGGTGGCGCACAGCTCAATCATTTCGCCCGCACCCACAAACAGCACGCGGGTTTCGCTGAGCTCTTCAAACAACTGGCTGGCCAAGCGCACTGCGGCAGCCGCCATGCTGATGCTGTGTGCGCCAATCTCGGTTGAGCTGCGGACTTCTTTGGCCACGGCGAACGAGCGCTGGAACAACTGGTTGAGCGTGGTGCCCAAAGCACCGGCCTCAGATGCGGCACGCACCGCGTCCTTCATCTGACCCAAGATTTGTGGTTCGCCCAACACCATCGAATCCAGTCCACTGGCCACGCGAAACGCATGGCGGGCTGCGTCGGCCTCGACCAAGGCATAGGTGTGGTCTTTCAAAGCGTCGGGGGAGACGCCACCCGACTGCGCCAGCCAGTCCAAGGTGCTTTGCATTTGGGCTTCATCGCCGGCGCAATAAATTTCAGTGCGGTTGCAGGTCGAGAGGATGGCCACCTCGCTGCCCGACGAAAAAGTGT
>Ga0228701_1001033_pt1 | contig 19973 bp, 18 predicted proteins | sample McNCre117_Aug_MG_2_FD_178017 | JGI IMG/M metagenome (GOLD analysis project Ga0228701, IMG submission 178017) | Freshwater microbial communities from McNutts Creek, Athens, Georgia, United States - 11-17_Aug_MG | ecosystem: Environmental > Aquatic > Freshwater > Creek | place: USA: Georgia...
TATCAGTGCTACCGATACATTATACTCCTTTGCTAGCTTTCGTTTCCCGTAGATGTTTGGGAGGTATTTGGAACGGATCTCATCGGCATGGAGCTGGGTGTAATTTATTCCAGTTTATCTTTTTTAGCTCTATTAAAATACCTTAAAACTAACTGCGCATTATTTAATTCAGTTTTACCACCTTTCGAGTATGGGATTATATGATCTACTTCCGCATCCTCAATAGCTAAAATCTTTTGTCCTGAAATCGCGCAATAAGGCTTCAAATTAAACAAATCTTGCTTTATAGAGAAAGGGAAATTTCTTTGTGAATATGAAGGATCACCAATTATAACTTCAAGCATATCCATATAAATACGGAAGCGTTTCTTTAATTTATCAGTATCCGATGTTTGCCAAATTAATAGCTCCCTAAATTGTTGATTATTAATCATTAAGTCTAACAAACCTTCTCTTATCAAATCAGCTTTTGATAATACATCATTCTTACTGTAATTAACAAATCCCACCATTTGTAGGTCATATAGTGCCATATTAATCTGTGATTCCCCCCATTTACCTACTTCACCATTTTCACCAGGCATGTACCTTCTGAACGCCATATCACCAAATACTACTTTAACCAAATCTAAACAATGTTCAAAACGAGATATATACTCTTTTCTTTTTGATGGGGAAAGGTCTCTATTATCACGCAATTCCTTGTTAGAAAATTGCTTCATAGAAGACTTATAGTTTAGGTATGATTTTTCAGAAAGGGCAAAGAACCGAAGTATCATTCCGCGGTAAATCATTCGCTTTTTGAAATTATCCTTCCGGACCATACTATGAAAGCTCGAATTTTCACTTAAATCAGCTAGCAAGTCAATATAATTGCCTCTATAAACAGTATTCCGAATTTCGTCTTCGTTTAACTTTGTAGATCCTGTATTTAATCGTTCAAATATTTCAAACTTTATATCAGAATTAGACTCTTTTTTTATAATAATTGAATGTATTGTAGTGCTTCTAATTTTTTTTTGCAGTTCAGATTCAAGATCAGAGTATAATTTTCGGTTCAACTCAGGAAGCACCTTCAATCCAGATAACTTGAATGGTCGGTTATCAGGAAATTTTCCTTCTAAAAATGATAAAAATGAAGTTAGCCTTTGTTGTCCGTCAATTACAGAATAACTCCCATCTTGCTCCTCTGCTAAATAGACAACTGGTATTGGTACGTCTAACAAAATAGATTCAATTAATTTGCTTGCAATCAAATCAGTGGCAACGAAATTTCTTTGATAATTTGGCTGGAGTGCTAGCTCTCTATCATTCTTCATCGTTAAAAATTCACGAATGGAGAAGTCCTTTGCCTGCCAGATTATTTTTCTCTGACCTACCTCAATATCTAAATCAACATCATCGTCTATTATGTCTTCAATTTCTTGTTCTTCTTCGTATGATAGGTATTTTTCTTCCATTAAAAGTATCCTAAATGTTAAATTAAGGGTTATTTTACAATTCTGAATTCAAATTTATTTTCAAAATATAAATTACTACGAACTCAGTTATTTGAAACTATATCCACAAATCTAATTGTTTTATTATTTCTCCAATCCATAATTTTTACATAAACTCCATTATGATTATGTGGTGTTTTTTTTTCGCAGCCTGAACAAGGCTTTTTGAAAAAATAATCTTCTTTTTTTTCAAATAAAGTTTCTTCTCCTTTTATGAGTATTTCTTCATTTTTACAGCTCATAGGTACAACGTACCTTATACCATCCATTTGAAAAATATTCCAAACGATAATTTCGGCTATTTCTTTTTGTAGGCTTAAACTCGGATTTCGATTGAATTTATCTTTGTAATAATCTATAAATGTATAAAGTAGATTCTCTCTTGCAATGAGTAAACTGTCCCCTTGCCAATCATAACCATAGGAGTTTTGAAATGCAATTTTTGCCCATTTTACCCATTCTTTGTGAGTATTGCAGTATTTTGATATTATGTTCAATTTACTATCCAAGAAACCTACTCTTTTTGAAAGTGAAATCAATTTTTGTTTATCGGATACTGGATCATAGCGTGATACAATATAAGGAGCTTCTCCGCAGGTTATTTCTAACTTAATTAATGCCACAAATTCTTGCCAATTATTTTTTGTGACACGTTTGCTATTTGTAGCTTCATTCATTTGTTTGACAATGTGAAGCGGGGTAAATACCTCTGCCTTATCCCGTGTTCGAATAATTTGCTCTTCTTTACTTTTTACAGCACGGGGTTGAATTAAACTTCCATATTTACCAGTTATCAATTCTGTTGTAATTTGTGCGCTTTGAGAGAAAAAAGTACCTTTTTCTTCATAAGAATCTGTTGCCCATAATATATTTTGAGAAGTAGTATTATCTTTCAATAGCAATTCCAATAAATTGTCATTGATTGCAAGATAATCTTCACGAATGTCTATACTTGGAGTAGAATTGTCTTCAATTATCATATCATACTAATACATAGGCTGCACTTTTTCCTCAATGAAAGCGATTTCTTCTTCACTAAATTGATATTTTCGATACAGTTGTAAATCTATTTCTGGTATAGATTTTGACCAGTCAATGTCAGAATTATTAGTGAAATTTTGATTAGGTATTTTTGACCACTTCTCTGGAGGATTGTCTTGAGTGATTTTTAATATACCTAGTAAAATCCTAGCAAATTTTGTTTTTATAAAACTTAATACATTCTCTGCTTCCTCAAGATTTTCAAATGCACCGATTGAGATAAATGTATGAGTCGTGCCAGAGTTAGGTAATCCTATAATTGGTGATGTGATTTTTTCACCAAGAGTTCCACTTCCATTAGCTTTGGGAAGCCATATTTTATATTTTTCTAAATTAGGGTGTTCCTTTATATATGATTTCTTAATCCATCTATAAACCCTATCTCTATTTAGTAATCCATAAAATTTCACATATTCGTGTCCATCATTTGGCTTTTCAGTTAAGAAAAATGTTGGTAAACTTTCGAATATATTTGTAGAAATATCATTCTTATGGCCGCTGCTTAATATTTGTTCAATATGTGGATTTAATAAATGTATTTCCTCTGAAAATTGATAACTAAAGGCTGAATAAATTATATTTGAAAACGGCTCAATAATAGGCTCAATTTTATTTAGAATTGAATTTAGCTCATCAAAAACAGTGAAAGTACCAATTGGCCCAATTTCTTTGTTGGAATCCCAAAAGGTCACTGCTACACCACCTTTTATACTTGTTCCGGGAAACACATTAGAACTATTTTGTTCGAAAAAAGTAACATTTAAGTGTTTGTCATTTAACATTTTCTTATTCCATTGCGATGGAGTGGCGCCGGCGTTAAAAAGGAATCTTGCAGGAGAAATCAGACAAACTTTATTAGCAATCTTAAATGAACTGTCGAAAAAATAATGGTAAATAGGTGGCTTTTGCGTACTATCACCTTTTGTTTCATCTTGATAAGGTGGATTTCCTACTACAGCGTCAAACTTCATATTATTACTAATGTTAAAAATTTCGTGTATTTTTTTTGTGGTTGCACCTACTTGTGCGTCTGGTGTTAAATCATATTGTATGAAATTATGTCTAGAAATGTTGTTTTCGGAATCAAAACCAAATATATAAGTCTGGGTTATACCTTGTAAAATAGAAGTTGGAGACAATCCAAATACCTGATTTTCTAAGATATTCCTTAAACATTCATTATCACTGGAATAGTTTTTTCGTGTATTCTTATATAGTTTTTTTACAATTTCAGTAATATACATTCCTGATTTCATATACAAATCAATAAATGTACTATCCGTTCTGGTGAATAAACTTGGATCATGCGATTCAAGTTCATTAATCATCATTTGAACAACTTTCTTTGGGGTAAAAATTTGATTTGTTTTTTGATTAGGTATAAGTTCAAAAATGTCCTCATTGGCAGTAAAATAATTTGCAAGTTGATCTTTTTTGAATTTGAATTCCGCAATCGAAGCATTGAATCTGTATTTATTGAAAACCCCTTGAAATGATTTTCTAACACCATTTTCTTCATAATCAAAACCATCTCTTAGCTTATAAAATTCTTCTTTAGTTATACTTGTAAGTTCTTGAAAATCGTTATCGTCAATTTCTAAATCAAAATTATCTATAGTAATTTCATCCTTTGAGGCATTCGCCATAATAAACATAGGTATAGTTCGAGTAAAAGAACGCAATCTATCTCTTATTTCATCTTCTTTTGTTTTTTGTACCTTTTCAACAATTGCATTCTCCTTTTCTGAAACTCTGTTTCTAACGAAATCTTCCTCAAGGATATCTATTAATTTTTGTTTTAGAAATGTACTATCTTTTAGCTCTAAATTGTTATATTCTTCTGCAACAACTTTTACTTTCTCTTGTATTTGTTTAGTAGCTTCGTTAGTTTCTGCAATTGTGGCTTTATAAATTTCCTTATATTTAGCAATTAGTGGTTCAGCTACTTGTGTAAAGCTTGAAACTAACTCTTCGGGGGAAATTTGATCATCACTATTATTTACAATATTATCAACAACACGTTCAGTATTTGTTTTGAAAATCTTTTCACCAAGAATGATTTCGCTGTTTTCATTTATTTTGGTAGTTTTATTTTCATTTACTTTTCTAGCATCATCTAAATCAAGAGTTCCGGAAGTTTTTTGGACACGTTTATTTTTCTCCTCTGGCATTTTATTCAGAATATCTTCCACTTCCTTTGGGAAATTAAATACCCCTTTTAAGCTATCGTTGAATAAAAGATTAGTCATGAATCGAGCATTAACTATTTCAGAAGCAGCCAATGCATTAGGAAATGTTAAAACTTTTTCAGCGTCCAATTCAATCATCTCTCCATAAACATCCTCTGATATTACAGGAAAAAAGTTTAATAACTCTTTGATATTTTCCTCTCTTTCAATTTCAGTAATTTCACCTTTCACTGCTTTTGGATTTAATCCATTAGCAAACTGGTCATAAATTTCTAGAACTCTAGTAGGTGCAAAATCAAACAAATAGGCTGATTTTTTTATGTGTAATTGATCATTTCTAAATTCTTTGTATGGATTTTGAGCTCTAAATGCAGCTTGCATATACAAAGAAGGAGTTTTTATATCAGTTAGCATTAAAACAGCTGTCCACTCTTTGATAGTAACACCAGTTGTCAATTGACCACATGAGAGCGTAATTGTTTTATCATTTTCGCTAATGGCTTTTTTTACTCTTTCATATGATTTTTCATTCCCCTTAAAATCGTTTTCTTCTTCTTCAAAACTTCTTCCATCACCAGCTGCTACAATTATTTTATATTCTTTGAATATTGGGTCTTCTTTCAGTAATTGTTCAAGTGCCTTGACTGATTCAACTCTATTACCAACATACCAAAATGTATGATTTAATTCGTTTCTTAATTCAGGTGTAGAGAAAGGGTATTTAATGTTTGTTGTAAGGTTTTTCAAAAATTCTTTAACTTCTTTTTCTCTTATAAATTTTTGATTTTTTGCTCTAAAAAATTCATTTAAGTCAAATGCATAATCAAAGTTTTCTTCGTCAATTTCAATTCCCTCATTCACTTGATCGGTTATCATTTGAGATATTCGATAAGTAAATAATTTCAATTCCGGCATGTCAACATGTTCCCCCGACTCTCCTTCTTCTCTTTCTATTTGTTTAATCTTTTGCTCATCTAAATAAGTCCAATTGTAAATGGCCTCTTTTGGAAATTTTTCATTTGCTAAAGCTTTGAAAGGCGTACCTGAAAGATGAAGTGTATTTTTGCGCTTAATTATATCAAAAGCGGCATCAGTTCTGCCTGTATCAACTCCTTCATGTGCTTCATCTATAATTAATAAATCCCACTCAAGATCAGCAACCCAACGCAATTTTTCAAAATTACCTCCAAAGTATTTTGAACCCTTCAAATCTTGTAGAGATAGGAAAGTAAATTGTGGCCTAATTGGGACAATTGAAATATGCTGTTCCCTGGTAATAGTTGGTTTATTGTTTAGGGATGATGTTTCTGAAATAAAGGAGTAACCATCTATAAACTTTTGATAATCTTCAAACCAAGAGTTGGCGATTGCGGGCCTATTAGTAACAATTAGTACTTTTGTTGCCTCTAACCGCTTGGCTAAATCATAACTTGCAAGTGTTTTGCCAAAACGTGGTTTAGCATTCCAAAGGAATTCTCCTTTTTCGTTTTTCCTAAAGTATTCTATTGCTTTTTTAACTGCCTCCTCTTGCTCAAATCGCAAAGTATAATCTAATTTATCATAATTTTGAAGCGCTGAAAATTGTTCTTTTCTGAATATATTTAATAACTCCTTTGATTTCGAAGGCTCACCATTAAAATAAAACCATTCTTTCCCCAAATTGATTTTTCTCTCAACACCACATTTTTCTAGAAACTTGTGAAAATGCACATCCTTGAAACTAACTTTTCCTCCCTCGAAAAAAGCAGGGGCACTCCATAGTTTCTGATAAATTTCCGTAAATGCGGCTGTTTTTACTTGTTGTAGAATTCTGATTTCTACATCTTTTTGCTCAGTATATCCAATTTTTTGGGAACCATTATTCTCAACTCTATTAGGTAAAGTATATGAATATATTTGAGGATAAACGATATGAAAGGATTTTATATTTTGTGTTTTATTGCTCATATTTTTCAATTCAATTAATTGAAATTACCATTCGTAATACAAAGATTTAGATTTTAACTTCCTCCATTTTTACCCTCAAAACAGAAATGTCTATTAATTCACCTTTACTTTCTTCATAAAAATTACACCAAGTATCATGATTGGCGTATGAGGATATTGAAAAATCTAATTCAAATTCCTCAAATTCATATTCTCCAGATGAGCTCTCAAGGCTATATTTTTTAGTCCAGCTACTTAGAGATAAAAGTATTTTTGTTTTCAGTAACTCGTCTTCTATTTCTATTTCAGTTCCATTTTCGTCATAACTGAACAAATAATAGCTTTTTACATCAATATTATGATTTTTCTTATAGTTTCCATGCATATGAATAACTAAGGTGAAGTCTCTTTGAAGCAATTCATTCAGTAATACTTTGATCTGGTCAATCATTTCATCTTTTTCAGATTGATGCGAGCTGTTGTAAAAAGAATCAGAAATTGCTAATTCTCCATTATTGTTTAGTAAAGTAAATTCAGAATATGAGATGTTATAATTTGAGTATCCTAATAAGTCTGTTGTATCAAAGAAATTATACCAGATGATGTCATATAAAACATCGTAAATATTTTCTGGAAGCGTTTTAGAAGTTTCAATTGGAGCAATAGAAAGTTCAACAGATCCATGAAATTGAATTTTAATGGGCCCAAAATTTTCATAAGAGGTCAGATAGCTCAAAAAACTGGTTTTATCTTTGAAATCCATAATAAACTAATTGAGTGATGTTTCCCTTTATTTATTGATAATTTTCAGCAAGCAATTTTGGGAATCACATTCTACTGTAATTTCATAATAAGTTTGACATAAATTACTATAAATCAACCTTTTGAATATTAGCGTTGAAATGACTCATTAAAAAATGCACTAAATACTTCCTAGGCTAAATCTGCTACGTATTTCCCTTTTTATTGATTTTGAATATAACCATAGTATGCTCCCATAAAGCTTGGTGCTGGATCATAACTTTCAAATTGAATTAAACCTTTAAGTTTTCCATTATTTGTTACGTTATTAAAATCAGCATGCTCAATTATATCATTCAAACCTAAATCACAATTTTCTTCATCTGGATCTATTTCAAAAAGTTCATTAACTAAAACAGACCTATATTCTAAACTTACATCAGTAGCTGCATAAACTAAATGGGCGCAGGGAATAATTACAGGATTTTCTGTTTTTACATCGAGAGTAATTTGCTTGCAAATTGGGCAAACAACATTTTCTTCAGAATTAATTTCGATTGTTTTCATTGAAATGGATTTAATGTAAAGGTTAAAAAATGATTATTCTAGTTTCAAATCCTGTAATTTATATGTTTCAGAATTAACAATTGATTTCGACAACATTATAATCGGGAAAGTTTCAGTTCTTTTTGATGATTGATTTTGATAAATAACTCTCCTGGAAAAATCTTGAATAATACCTAAACCATTTGATTTAGCTATTATTTGAAAATTACGAAACGTAGAATCATCTGGAATACGTAGTGCCAATAGTAAGTATCCTTCATCAGAAAGAATATAACTCGCACATTTTAATAAAGCTTCAGAATTGAAAGCTGAAATTCCAAATATTGAAATTGCGAAATCTACCTTTTTATCAATGCTTACATTATTATATTTTTCATAAATGCATTGGATATCCGAATTGACTCTACCCCAAGTTTTGTTTTGTTCAATAAGTAAAAGAATACTGTTATTTTCGAAATATTCCTCAAGTAATACTAAAGCCCATCCATTCGCTCCGCCTAAATCAGCAATAATTTTGGGATTTATAGCCGTTTTATCTAAAATATTCAACATGGAATTGAATATGACAGCACTAGTTTCAATTCCGGTACTGTAAATTATTTTTAATAAAATATCATCATTGCCAATTAAATCAGCTATATCATTCTCAGCATCTTCTACTTTTGATGTGCCTAAAATAAAGTCGATATTATTTAATATGTTGTTTGCCTGTCTTACACCTAAATATGACTTGATTTTTGATATATATTTTGATGTATTAGAAAACTCGGGAAAGAATCCAAATTGTTGAAGTTTAAGGTTGATTAGTTCTAAATCAGTCATAAGGAAGCTGAGTAATGGTTTTTTCTAAAGCATGAATATTAAATCTTAAGTATTTGCACCTCCTCTGGCAATCCCCTAGCGATTCGATCCACAGGTTCCATACTATTCACTTTAACGTCCAGTAGCCAAGATCCGTCTTTTTGTTCTGTTAAGAAATCAGCTGTTCCCGGATAATCATCTTTTAAGAATAGCATGGCACGCATGCTTAATTTCAGTTTGATAGAAAACTGCTCTCCTGAGTCATTAAAACCAAAGACGTCTGGGTTTAATAGTTGGTGCATTTTCTTAAATTTAACGATTTCCGTTAAATTTTCAATAGATCCCATTCGCTCCAATTTGAAATACTTATTCTGTTTTGACTCCACTTCGAAGGCACACAAATACTGATAATTTGCTGTAAATCCGATGGGTTCCACTAATCTATCCGATACGCTTTCAGTGTTCGCAGATTGATATCGGTTAATCAAAAGCTGTGTTTGACTACCTATAGCGTCATTTATTTTCGCAACCAACTTAGCTAAATGCCCATGCACAATATTTGTAGCAAGGATATTCGATTCTTCTAAGGAAGGCAATTTAGACTTTATAGAAGCCACTAGCGGATTATTCTTAACAGAAACGCTTAATACCTCCTGAATTAAATGAGACTCCTCCTTTGTGAATGGTTCAACAACCTGATCAGCAGGTAAAGAAAATTTATTTTGATGATCCTTTATTACTTCAAACCCTAACTCTGTCAATAAATCCATGTAGCGATAACAACTGCGTTCAGAGATCTCCAAAGATTGAGCAATTCGCTTAATGGATTTTGCCGGATAAGTTTTCAACAAAGTGATTAATTTGAAAATTCGAAGAATGCGATTTTGATTAAACATATTGAATTGAAGAAAGGCTAAACATACCATTTTTATTGGCTCCTGAGCAAACAATTGACCTAATTTGACAAAGATTTTATTGAATCTTGAAATTTATTACCGTTAGATAAATAAATGTCCATAAAACAGATGCTTGACCCTATCTGTCAAAAGTATTTATGAGATTGCCTGAATAAACACAATAACATGAAAAAATTACTTTTCTTAATTTTCCTTTCATTTACAGCTTTCGCGCAGACAGCTGAATCTTACCGCCTAAAAGCAAAAACGCAATTCGAAAAAGGTAATTACAAGGAGGCTATAGCTTCTTTAACCTTGGCATTAAAATTGAATCCAAAAGACGACAAAGCAATTAGAAACAGAGCCCTTTGCTTTGAGAAATTAGATAAATATGATTTAGCACTTAAGGACAATTTAGAGTTGCTAAAATACGATTCGTCAGGTGATACTTACGGAGCAGTTGGGTATGATTATCTTTGGTTAGAAAAATACGAAGATGCTAGAAAATACTTAATTCAAGCATCGAATCTCATCCCTACAAACCTTAATTTTCGCTATAACACAGGCTTGTCTTATCAATACGAAAAGAACTTCGAACAAGCTATTAAATACTACGATGAGGCATTAAAAATATCTCCATTCAACTCTGCCAGCCAAATCTCAAAAACTAGATGTTTATTGCAATTAAACGAATATGAAAAGGCATCCGCTCTAATAGACACCTTCTTTATAAATAAAGGCTTCCATGTAGAAATGCTAGCTCTAAGAGGAGATGTCAAAAAACATAATAACAAGCTTGATGAGGCATTAAACGATTTCAGCAGAGCACTTTCAATTAGCCCTGAAGATTTAACATTCCTCAACAGATCTGCTAATTGCTTGGAAGATTTGGAGTATTACGATGAGGAAGTAGCTATTAGAAAAAGAATTATCGAGGTTATGGACAAACAGGGTGAGTCAAAAGAATACAAAGCAATCAGTTTTGGCTTACTAGGTATCGCCCAGCATAACTCATATCTATATGAAGATGCTCTTGAAAGTCTAAATGAAAGTATAAGGTTAGATGATTCTAAAAATGCTGCTACTGCATTATTCTACCGCACCATGGTAAAAGCTAAGTTAAAGGATAACGAAGGAGCATGTGTGGATATTAAAAGAGCTCAAGATCTTAATCCTGATGAAGCTGACAATTATGAGAATTTCTTTGCCGATGATGCTGGATATGCAGATTTTTATAATTATTGCTTCCCAGACGCAAATTAATATTCCTTTCTAATTCTTCTTCTGTTTCTATTACGATTGTAGTAGCTCCTAGAACTTAATCTGTTCTTAAAAGCTCGTTCAGAAGAGCTAATAGACATCCTTGCATGCGATTTCCTCATACTACCTGTTTGTGTTGAACTAGCGCCTACGAAAGATGATTTATGCAGTCGTTTTTCGTAATCAATAGGCTTTAAGTCACACCCAAAAAGTGTTAAGCATATAATAGAGATTGAAAGCAATTTTCTCATAGAATTGATTTTACAAAAAAAGGAGTGGAATGATTCCATCTCCTTTTTGATAATCCTAACCACTAATTGACGGATATACCGTACTGATGGTAAAAGTACATTTTATTTTTATTGATGAATAAAAACCTAGTATATTATTAACTTATTGAAGATTATTTAGAAAATATGATTTCTAGTTACACCTGTTTGGCATTACAATAATTACGGTAAGCTCTTTTGGCTTATAATGATAAACACTACTATTTGAAAGAAGAGAAAATGAGGGGCCGACAATAAAGTCTTGAAAATGAAATTCATTCCACCTCTTTTTCAGCGATTCAATTCCTTTGTGTAGATCATCCCCATTTAGGATAACGACCAGATGTCTTATTTTTTCAAGTAATACTTTGATATCATTTCTTTGAGTTGAAGTGATCAAATCAACATTGATCCAAATTGAACCATCATCTACTAATCCAGCATGCCCATACGTTTCAAAGGAATCTATTTCAAAATCGATTTCTTCAATATTGTTTAGATTAAGTATTCTTCGTTTTTCCCCTACGTTCTTATCAACTAAATCCCATGCCTGGCTCCAATTGCTTACTAAAGAAATGTTATTTGTAGATATTGTTGTATCCGGATTATCTTTTATAATTATAACAGATGCTCCTGAATTAACTACCTTTTGCGCAAAATCTAAGGCTCTTAACATCTACTTAAACCAATTCCAGAACTTTGAACTGAAAATACTAACAGAAGTCTTATTATAGACTTTGTTATACATAGCCTTCCTGGGATTTGTTAGCCAGCCGAAACCACGAGGCGCTTTCAATCCAAGACTATCTTTAACTATTCGAGTCATTGATGTCTTGGCTGCGATGCTTTTTGAGATTGATATTTTTCTAAATCCAAACTTCATAGAATTTTTTTTGAAAAATAACTCAATAGGATGAATCTCGCAATGAATTGACAGAGTCTGACAAATTAAATAAAGCCGATTTCTTTTAAGTAATTCAGGCATGACGTTTGATAATGACTTGCAAACTTATTAGCATCAACCTCAAATTTATTTGCATCATACCCGAACCTGTGCTCATACACATCGTAGTTTTTGAAATCGGGATCTGTTTTATCCTGGATATAGTGCGCAACTTCATGTAGCGTAACGAAAACAAGACCACGAGTATCGATCTTTTTATTAACTAGCACTTCGACAGTTTTGGATTTAGGATAGTAGTACCCATCTGCACCTTTACACCTTCGGTAGGATATTTTTACATGCGGATATTTCTTTATCCCTTGAGCTAATAATAAAGAACCGGACCACCTCACGACTTCGCGAATAATTCTAGATTTTTGAGCCTTAGGTTTAGCTCTTATTAAACTAGTTTTGCTTGCCCAACTCTTATTATTCTGAAAGTCTTTGATAAACTCATTGATCAATCCACATGCGCAGAAAAGGGTGAAACCAACAGAAAAGATTATAAATACATCGTCGCCCATATTGACAGCGAATTTATAAGTAAAATTTGAAATCTAATGGAGCGTCACAGGTAAATTATGGTTATTCCCAACCTCCAACTTCTAACCAGTTAATTGATTTGAACGCATCAGGTAGTGTTTTCAAATCATAAACAGCATGTTCTGATTTATTAAAATCCATTTGATTGATCTCGGTAATATAATCATCAAAACTAAACGGTTGGTAGTCCATGTACTTATCAATTGTAGGTCTAGATATTTTGGGGATTTCCAATGCAACTAATCGTTGTAAATCCACCTTCCTAAATTTCTCTTTATGCTTTTGAAGTTCATTCTTTGCTTTTAGGATAGTTTCCCCCATCTTAAATTCTTTATATCTACCATTTATTTGATTAGATAAAGCACTTTTAACTTTGGGATGCAATAAAGCCTTAGGATTAAAATGCACGCGCTTGGTTTTAGATCGAATATATATCTCTCCCGTCTCCTTAATGTTATTTATTGTCGTCCTTACTAAGTGTTCTAGGCTAGATTTTTCCATTTGGGGATAAGACGCAAAATTGTTGTTGATATACACCAAATACGAATAAATGTAGCTAGGGTCAATATGTGGATTAAGATAAATCAGGTGGTGAATTATACCCGAATAAGCTTTTCTCTTTCTACCATCAACGATTATACGTGGGAAAGTTACTTCTACGAATTCTATTTCTTTGAAATCAACTATATCATTTAATACTTCTACCTCTGTTTTTAGTTTTAATAAATTCATGAACTCATTGAATCCATAAAATGTAAAATTCAATCTATTATTAGTTTCTTTATTTGTAAATAGACTGTCTTTTACATTTTTACTAACAGTTTTATATGGTTTGTTACTCTCAGTGTAAATCTGTTCATCAACTAATGAGTTAAAATCTATTTCACTGTCATGATTAACAAAAATATCTGGATCATCTGTTAAAAATAAAGCTCTACCCAAATCACATACATTTGAATCAACAGGTTCTGCATGAAAAATGGTATTTCGAATTACATGCCATGCATCGTTGTATTCTTTTGTAGAATTAATTTCAACTGGTACTTTAAGTAATACAGATATTCCTCCACCACTTATCGATATTGCAACAGTAGTTACATAATCACCATATTTTTCAATAAAATACTGTTTGAAAGCTCTAACATCATTATATTGATCTTCAAAAACTAAATCAAAATCAAAATAGAAATAACCAGAAAATCCGTTGAAATTCTTTTTGAAATGATGATTTGAAAGCTTTTTGTATTTTAATTCACAACTAGGAGTACAATAGCTTGCAGTATCTTTAAGTATTTTATATTGGTCGCTACCATCTAATCTCAATTTCCTGATATCTCGAATTAGGATTCTTTCAGGATTATTTCGTACGATTTCAATGTATCTACAAATTGAACTGTGTTCTGTTGGAAAGGGGTTTCTAATACCGCCAAACAAGAAAAAACTAAATGCCACTTTATTAGGTTCCCATCTCGATTCCTAGTGCGTTTGAGAAACGAAATGGATAATGCACTCTTTATACCATGAGCAAAATAACGCACTATTCGTGCCCTACAGGTATTAAAAATATAAACCTAATTTTCCGTAATACGAAATTGCAGATGTTAATAATATTGATTTTTCAAAAAAATATTTACTGGGAAAAATCAACACATTCGTTGACAAAAGTAAATTAGCTTTCGAAATCTGGATCATCCATAAATCGAGTGGTTTCATTCACCACATCAATTTCGAAGGAGGATGTATTTATTAGATGTGCGAGGTACCTTATAACTAGGTCTCTATCTCCCCCCAAATATAATGTATCTGGCACATTTTGTCCGATAAGAGAGGCTAAATTTCGTTCAACGAAAGCATACGCTGATGAACGTTTCTTTTTAATCCCTTCCTGTGCTGATCTAAGAGTTAATACAATTTTTGATTTTGGTTCTTGTTGTTTTTCCATGTTGATATATTTCTTTTATATAAATATTTCCATACCAAAAAACATTAGAAACGGGCTCTATTTCACGAGTGGATCAATACCTTGGACTGTGGGAAGTTGCTATTTGAATTTTACAAAATATGTGTTTAGATTAATAATAGGCCGTTTTCAATTGCTTCCATGTCGTATAATATTATTTGTGCAATAAACAACCTGTTCTCGTGGATACGATAAAAATGTATGTCGACCAATGTGTTCCCCTGGCCCAGCAAGATCAGTTAGAAATGCTTTTGTCAACGAAAATGTTGCAGCTGGGCCAGATCCAGATTTTTGATATAACTTGACTACCAATATGCGCAGCTAGAGGGTCATTTGGATGAGATATCAAAAATGTCAACGAAAGTGTGCAGCATGTGATCATAAAAATGATTAAAAAAAGAGCATTTTTAGTCATAGCTATTTTCTGCTTGTCAACGAAATATTGGATCACCAGTTGATCGAAATTAAAAACAGAATTTGTATATTTTGTTTTTAATTTTCTAAACAATGGCTCTAAAAATTGAGGATATACGATTAATTACTGGCTCGGAGTTGGTATCGTTTCCTAGTTTAGAAAACCCTGAACCGGAAATGGTACCATTAATTCAAAATGATGATATTTCATTTTTTAGCGAAGAAATAACTAAGCCAAAATACCTGAAAGATTTCAAATTTGAAGAAATAGGCGATGGTTCATTTATCTTCAATGATGATTGCTATGAGGTTCTTAAATCGCTTCCCGATCACTCCATATCAGCAGTATTGGTGGACTCGCCCTATGAAGTATTAGGTAATTTTCAATCTTGGGATGCTCAAGTTCCATCTGTAAAAATTTGGAAGCAAGTTCATCGAGTATTAAAACCGGGCAGTTATATTTTATCATTTGGATCAACGAGAACATATCATAAAATGGTATCCAATATAGAGGATGCTGGATTTATTATTAAAGATACCATAAGCTGGATATATGGTTCAGGATTTCCTAAAAGTCATAAAGTTGGAAGTGAGATCCTAGAAAACGAGGATGGGAATCTCCAAAACTTTGATTTCGCGACAGCTCTAAAACCTGCTGTAGAATTGATTTGTCTCGGAGTTAAAAAAGTTGATCAATTAAATAACATTGAAAACTTTAATAAATGGGGAACCGGAGGCTTAAACATCGATGCGGCGAGAATACCAATTAAAGATAAGGAGATTTATGAGGCTAATATGAATGGTAACCTAAGAACATCGAAACAGGAAGGTTCCAAATTGGGAGTATTAAATGGAGGCTGGAAAGTAGAGAAATCTGAAAAAGAAATTCCGGAGGGTAGATGGCCTGCAAATGTTATTTTCGATCAAGACGCTGGAGCGATGTTGGATAAAATGGCAAATAAAAGAGGAAAAAATAACTTTATAGGGCCAAGCAGATTTTTCTATTGTCCTAAACCTTCAAGGCGAGAAAAGGAATTAGGATTGGAGGATTTTGAAGAATCAACATGGAGAACGGAATCTGGTGGAAGTAGGGATATAAATGCTCGATGTGGGAATTGTGGCAAAAAGTTCATCGGATCTCCTAACTACATTTGCAAATGCGATAATCCAATCACTGATAACATGGTATTTTCATTAAAAAATAATCATGCAACAGTTAAACCCATTGAACTATTAAAATACCTACTGACTCTAATTGTAGGTAAAAAAGAAGATGCATTGGTTTTGGATATGTACTTTGGAAGTGGGTCATTAGGGGTTAGTGCAGCTGAAATTGGTATACCATTTGTTGGAATAGAAATAGATGAACATTATTATAATATCGCGGTGGCGAGATGTAAAGCTGCTGTAGAAAGAACAAAAAATAAAATTAAATAAATGGCTTTACCTAAATCACTAAATCCATTCGATGGTGTGGATAAAAACCAAGCGCTAAACCTAGGAAGAGCACATAGAGCTAGGTTTATGCAGATAATAGAAAGGTTGTCCTCAATAAATCAAGACGATACATATAAAAACCATTACATCTATTCAGCCCCTGGTTTGGGTAAAACATATTCAATTAAAAAGCATCTAGAAGAGTCTAAAACCAACTATGTCCAAGTATCAGGTAACATTTCAATGTTCGCTTTTGGAATTCAGTTAGCGGTTATTGACTACATGAATGTAAATCGAGAAAATATAATTGTATTCGTGGATGACTGTGATGTAGTTTTCTCAACTGAGCAATCTCTGAATCAAATGAAAATTCTTTTGGATAAGGATTCTCGTACATTCAATTACGAAAAGTCACTTCAAACTCAATGGGGTAACTTATCAGACATCCAAAAACAAGCAATAGTAGAACATCAAAATGAAGACAAATTGGGCTTCTCAGTTGATTGTTCATTGATGGCATTCGTATTCACCAGTAACTTCAAGCTACCAAATGATGATATGGTAAGGATAGCGAGAGAGAAGAATCAAGGTAAATCTTTACTTATGGCTCATCGTAATGCGATAAGATCGCGATGCAAGGTTGCGGACTTTGATCTAGAACCACCAGCTCACTGGGGCTGGATCGCTGATGTGGTTCTTCACACAGAATGTATTTCAGATGATAAAATGACCAAAGATGAAAAAATCATAATGCTAAATTTCCTTTGGGATAACTGGAATGAGCTGAACGAGAGATCAATCAGATTAATTGAAAAAATGGTAGAGTCGAAGCTTCAACATCCAGAGTCTTATAAGTTAATATGGGAAATTGATCACATCAAATAAAGTAATTCCATGGATATCAAGAAAATCCAAGAGGAGCTTGACAAACTCAAATCATCCCCAATTGCTCTAAAATCCGATAGACAGCTTATAGCCAATGATGCAAAATCAGCTGATTACAAACAACGTTTCAAGGACAAAGCCCCTGACGGAATACTAGCGTATCACAAATCTGGCATCAAACAATCCAAACTAACCCAGCTCCATGCCGATGAGATCCGTTCCAAATACCTCCCAAACATCTACGGGAAACGAAAGCTAGCAAAGGAGTATAATGTATCGGTAGCACTGATAACAAAAATCATTGATCGTAAGATTTGGAATGCCTAAACCCCATATAATGGCAAATTTTCCCAGAAAATTTTTATCTCGATAGGGTAGCCCATATATAGCTTACCATTTTTGCCATATATATAATGTGGGATACCTGCACCTCTTTCCTGCACCCAGCTCCTCCACTACCAGCACCACCGCCCCCTGATTTAAGCACATTTAGACGTTACACCATTAGACGATTCACTTTTCATCAGTGCTTCTGCACGGGATGGGCGAACGACTGAAACGTAGTGCAAGGAGAGAGCAATACTAACATTGGGGATGCAAGCGAGGCGCTCCGCAAGGAGTGGCGAGCGTAATTAATAATCACAGAATTGGAGCTTAGACATTCAAAGAATAAATCTGAAATCTTTATAACTTTACAGAGAGCAAAAGGCTCACCTAGTCACATTTTGGTATCAAAACCGAGACAAAATCGAGACAGTAAAAATATAGGCCACAAAAAAAGCCCATACTGTGAAGTATAGGCTATCTTTCTTTTTTAATCGTGGTCCCACTAGTGGATTTTTGCTAGCTATTATACTCGCTCACTACGTTCGCTCGTGCATCCCGAAGCCTAATAAAATGGGCTTATGTTATGCATCATTAGTATCGCTACTAAATTGTTCAGAAAACTTATCGTTCAGCTTATCAAAGTCATAAGCGATCTTATCATCTATAATTTTACCATAGATTTGAGTAGTCTTAATCGAGCTATGTCCTAATGCTTTTTGAAGTGTCTCAATAGCTAAACCATTTCCTAATGCTACTACCGTAGCGAACACATGTCTAGCTACATGGGTTGTGAGTTTTGTGTTAATACCCAACTCAGCTTGAATGACTTTTAGTTCTTTATTGTATTCAGGATTTGGTAATACCGGCAATAGAACATTTTTCTTAATACAATGAGGATGATTTTTATACTTTTCAAGAACAGCAATAGCTTCCTTTAATAAAATAAGCTTTTGTTCATTTCCTGTTTTCTTTCGATTAGAAAATACCCATGTTCTATTGTTTATAACTTTCAAATTATTGACTGTTAAAGCATGTACATCCGAATATGCAATACCTGTCAAACATTGGAATATAAATACATCAGCTACTTCTTCTAGCTTTTTAGATGTAGAACGGTAGTTCATTATGGATTTAAGTTCATCCATAGAGATAATCTCTCTTACAGGATTTGAATATTTGATATTGTATCTAACCTCTACCCTATTCTCAATCCAATTATTAAAGTATGCAAAGTTTAGCATGATACGAATATGCTTAATTACCTTATGTGTATAATTTGCACTTCTGTTTTGTTTCAACATCAAATAGTTCTCGAACTTGAAAAACATGTCCTTGGGAATATGCTTAACATCGATATCCTCGTTTTTTAGTACATTCTTAAAATATCTTCTGAAAACGTTTAGAGATGCAATGTAACCTTTAACGGTACTATGAGACATTAACTTAACCTTACTTTTATTTCTTAAAGCAAGTTGATACTTTGTCACTATTTTCATCAGTTTGTGATCGGTATCTTCCTCTTCTTCTACAATTTCACCTTTCAGGAATACAGCCTTTTTAATATCATTTAATGTTAGTTCGATATTCGATGCTCTGAATGACAAGTATGTGTCTATAATCTGTTGAGAGGTAGTTTCTAGAAATCTATTGATGTTTTGATATTGGGTATGATTATCTTTTACACGTTCCTGTACAGGATCCCAGTTCTTAATTAGAACCTTTTGATTTGTAGAAAAATCCGACCTGGATCCATTAAGAATTATTCTACAATAGACTACATGGTAGGATGACTTATCCAAGGATTTTCCAGCTTTACGCAACCGGAAACGAATAGACATGTTTGGGAACACTTTCATGATAATAGGACTTATGTATAAAACTTCCTAAATCACGATTTTGAGTATAAAAAACTGTCGCGAAACTGTCTCGCTTTTGTTCATCTCACTGTCCCGATTTAATCTGAACAATTTAGTAGCGATACTAATGATGCATAACATAAGCCCATTTTATTAGGCTTCGGGATGCACGAGCGAACGTAGTGAGCGAGTATAATAGCTAGCAAAAATCCACTAGTGGGACCACAGAAACCACCTCAAACGAGGTGGTTTTTTTATTTTAAGGCAGATTATCATTTAATAATCATCTTTACCTCAATACAACCAAATCAACTCCTCCGTTTTATACCCTATCCCCTTCGCTATCTCAAGATATTCCTTTCGAACCGCATCAGGGATCGATTTTTGCCTCGATAAAATCCACAAGTACGATAAATTCT
>Ga0228701_1001038_pt1 | contig 19939 bp, 24 predicted proteins | sample McNCre117_Aug_MG_2_FD_178017 | JGI IMG/M metagenome (GOLD analysis project Ga0228701, IMG submission 178017) | Freshwater microbial communities from McNutts Creek, Athens, Georgia, United States - 11-17_Aug_MG | ecosystem: Environmental > Aquatic > Freshwater > Creek | place: USA: Georgia...
CGTTTCTGTCATCAATTCAGGAAGCGTGCGAATAAAAACCCATTTCCGAAGGAGAACAGCAATGTCATCAGCGAAAACAACCGACCAGTTCATCAAAACGTGGGAACTTACCGGCGACGGCTCCTGCTACGTGTGCAACACCACGCCCACAGGACCGTGGGCCTACCACGTCCGCCTGGACGTCTTCATCTGCCACAACTGCTTCGACACGCCCCACCTCACCAACGTCAAAGGTGAGGACATCTCCGGCCACGCGTTCTTCGTCGGCTCCAACGCCACGAAGGAAGCAATTGACATCAAAAAGTGGGGCGTGTGCACCACATGCGAGGACTACAGCCCTCACGCGGCTAAACCAAACAACCACATCCTCTTCACCTAACACCCGCCAAAACAACACTAGCCAGAAATGAGGTAACCATGGACAACGAGAACGAAGACACCGCAAGCCTCCGCTACTATGAACAGGACGAAGTCCACCGCGCGGGTTTCAACATTCAGTACGACGCTCTTGTCGGGGACGCCAAGCGCCTCGGCTTCAAGACTGGTCTCCACCCACAAACCGCCCTTGAAACACTGAAGGATTTTGTCCAAGACATCGAAAACCAAGCCACCATCTACCGCGGCCAACTCGCGTGCTTGGAAATGTTCGCCAAAGACATCACCAAGGCAATAGTCGACGGCACAGCCCGCGGCGACCTGCCTGACGAAATTGACGAACTTCTCCGCCAGGCCGGCATCACCATCGAGCAGCTCCCCGAATAACACCGCACCACCCAGGCCCCCACACCCGTGGGGGCCTTTTCTATTTACGCCTAGGAGGCACCAGCAATGAACATTTCACGCGACACCAAGGAAGCAGCAGTCTGGACGATCACCGGAGTGTCTGCCTTCGCCATCGGCACGGCCCTACGCCCCCGTGGCACCCTCGCCACCGTCGGCATCGTCGTCGGGGCAATCTCCGCCGTGTTCCTCATCAAGCGGTTCACGTCAGACCTGATCCTCGAAAAGACGATCGCCCAGGCCGTCAACGCTTTCACCACTGACGAGGACACCGTCCCCGTCGAGTAGTCCCCGCAAGACAGTTGGGCCTCCGCTACCGCGGGGGCCTTTCTGCGTTGCTGGGAACACGCCCACCAACGAACCAACAAAGGAGTAGCACCATGGAAGACAAGGTCAAGAAGCTCTACAACCTGTCCGAGTACTCGGACGCCCACAAGTTCTCAAACCTGTGCAAGGCCGCGGCGCGCGCCAACGGCTACGAGCCCCGGCAGATCACCGGGTTCACCGGCTGGAACATGAACCAGACCCCGACATGGGAGCAGTTCCGTGACTTCTCGGACCTGACCGGCCTGAGGTGGTCCTACGGGAAACTCAACGGCACTATCGAGTTCGATCTGAAGTACCGCGACCCTTTCCTGTACACGATCGTCGACTACACGCACATCGTCCGTTTCAAGGACCTTCCCGAGGCGCCCGAGGCTGCGGTCCCCGTCGTGGACGTCCATAACGGTCCGACTCAGGAGCAGGTTGAGGCGTTCGCTGAACTCATCGGCGGGATCACGTCCAGCATCGCTTCTGCTTTCACGCGCAAGCGTGAAGAGAAGAAGGCCCAAAAGCTTGAGAAGGCCCAGAAGCTCGTTGAGGAGGCGTTCAACGACAAGTCCAATATCGACAAGGAGGCGAAGGACATCATCGACGCCTTCAGCAAGTCATTTGATATCAACGAGCTCATCGACAACCTTTACAAGTACGCCAAGTAGCACCCCACCCCAGCGCGGCCCCCTGACAACACGGTCAGGGGGTTTTTCTCATTTCCCGAAAGGAACACCGTGAAGTACACCAGCAGCAACATCACTAATGGCATCGCGCTCGTCGCCGGTGCCGCGTTCGGCCTGCTCATCGTCTCCGTGCTGAAGGACGTCGTGGACAGCAAGCAGCAGCACAAGATGTTGAAGGAATTCGTGTCGATGATCGTCGACTCCGAAGAGCAGGTGGCCTAATGAAAACCGCCTACGCCCAGAAGGTCTCCCACGGCCTCGGCAAGAACCCCATATCCGATGCCACGACGCCTAAGGGCAAGCGGCTGTACATCCCGTTTGTGCCTGACGCGAGCACCACGAGGCAGGACCTTGTCAACGACGCCCGGATCGAGGCGAGGACGACGATGTTCGCGTACTACAAGACCCTCGCCCTCCACCAGGGCTGCCTGTGCCGCAAGGCACCCAAGTACGCCAAGCAGACCACCTGCTGGCAGGAGTTCAACCATCTCACCAACTGCCTTCAGATCACGTGGATTGAGACCGGTGACATCAAAGCCGTCTTCAACCATTTGAAGGCACTCAACACGAGGTACATCGAAACCCGCTAACCCCGGAACGCCAGCCCCCTGACAACACGGTCAGGGGGCTTTTTCTATTTGGGAAGGAAAACAATGCTCACTAACAAGTGTGACCGCTGCCGGCAAGCCATCGACAGCGACCCGTTCACTGCTCCGGACGGGGACATCATCCACGTGGAGTGCTCGTACCCGCACGAGGTGGCCGCATGAAGCCACATGAGAGCGGGGACAAACTTGTGTATCGCGGTTCGCACCAAGATTTGGATGGGGCGATCGTCACTGACCTTATCTACTTCGTGTCTACCGGCAGGTACACCGTCATCCTGACTGACAGCGATGGGAAGTCTCACGCCCTCATCAATGTCAGGCATGAGTCGTTGCAGCCGTACGGGCACCTGACGGTGGTGAAGTGATGCGCGAACGCATGTCGCAGATGCGCATTGATGCCATGCGACACAAAGGCGAGGCTTTCGATGCGAAAAACGAGCCTGTCAGTCAGTTGTATATGCAGACCGCTTTGCTGTACGCGATCTTCGAACTGACTGACGCAATCCGTGGGGAGTACACGTGAGTGCGGCATGCCGGACCCGCAAGATCAAATACCGGGACCGTATTGCCGCACTTATGGCGCTCGCGTCAACAGCGGGCAGCCGACATACGCGAAGCCTGAAAGAGGAGCGTCGCGCATACCTGTGTCACTTGTGCCGCGGCTGGCACCTTACGTCGCAAAGGCGGCTGTCATGAACAACGACATCAAACTGACAAAGCGTGGGTGGGTGGTCGTTGGCGTATCCATCGCCGCGGCTTCCTTCATCGTCAACGCAGTCTTAGCCCACTGGACCTGGTACGGAGGGTTCCAGTAACCAACAGGGAGGAGCACAACACAGCACCCGGCCGTATGGCCATCACCGCACAATCTGAGGAGACCCTGTGTCAAATGAAGAACTGACAATCAAGCTCGAAGAGTTCGAGAAGTCGTTCTCCACCCTCGCGAAGAGATACGAGTTCGTGCGTCGTTCAGACGGAACCGTCGACTGGAACGGCGTGTACGAGTTCGCTAAAGCCGCTTTCGGGCTCGCTAAGAGTTCGATACGGCTGATCGGTTACTGCGTCCAGTTGTTGTGGGCGTGGGCCACGGGTGAGTTGCTGGAAATCAGTGACGCGAACCTTGAGGCTTTCATTTCCGGTCACCCTGCATAACTGACAGTTGAGGGGGTCGTAGTCAGGGCCTGCGGCCCCCTCAGCCTTATCGAGTGAAGGAGTAGTAATGGGTTTTCTGCTTTTCGGCGCGGTCTGCTACTTGGGCTACAAGTTGTTCAAGGTGTCGACGACGAATAAGTATTACGCGGCCCGGTACATGAACGATGTGCCTCCGCAGCAGTTGATGTACACGCCAAATGGTCAGGCGCATCCGGTGTGGTGCCCTAATTGCGGCCGCAACCTGTAGCAGCGAAGCGATACATGCTGATACACTCTGATCCATCTAGGGAGGGGTGAGCACTGCCCAAGTGCTTGCCCCTCCCTTCATCATTCCCCGTCCCCAAAAGCCTCATGGACACCGCGTCCGTGGGGCTTTTGGAGTTTGGGAAAGGCCCAAACCCGTCAAGCAAAGGAGTAGTGAGCCACATGGCTACTGCAACCCCGACCGCACCCGCGGTCAAGCAGAACAGCGTCGACATCGCCGCACGCGTCAACGCTTTCACCAAGTCCAAGGCACAGTGGGCCAAGACCCTCATGGCCAATGGCATCGTCGCCAAGTCCGGCGGCTGGAACCGCGCCGAACTGAAGAAGTCCGTCACCGGAGCCGGAATGGCCCCCATCGCCATGGGCCTCGCCTCCACCCGCTCCGGCTACTCGATGATCATCGGCGTCGGCGAGATCGCCCTCTACGCCACCCAGTACGCGATCGTCGAAGCCGTCCACAGCATCTCCCGCGCCGCAGGCACCATCGGCTACGGCATCGGAGTCATCGCAGGCTGGGCCAGCAAGAGCCTGGGCGAGAAGATCAAGACCAAGTCGCAGAACCTGACCTGCAAGGTCACCGAAGCCGCCAACACGATCGACACGGGAGCCACCGTCCTCACCACGGCAACCGTGAACATCGCCCAGGAGGAGACCACGGTCAAGTTCGTCAACCGCACCGCGGCGACGTTCAGCATCATCATGGCCGTCAACCTCCTCAGCCGCGGCCGTATCGCCAAGCTCGTCACCAAGCTGCCCCGCGTCGGCAAGGTCCTCGCCACCGGCATGAAGGGCGGCAAGCCGACCCTCATCGCTCTCGGGGTGATCATTCTCGCCGGTGTCCTGTTCACCATCGGCACGCACGTCGCCAAGGGTGAGTCGATCACCGCTGTCGCTGAGGCCAAGACTGCCGAGGCGGAGACGGTGATCGAGGACGCCAAGGCGGCCGCCGAGCAGGCCCGTGAGGCTGCCGCAGACGCGACTAAGGCCGCCGAACTGAACACGGAGTCCGTGGCGTTCCTCGCGGAGGCCGCTGGCTTTGACAACGCCCGCAAGAACGGCCACAAGAAGGCCACCAGCGGGCGGCTCTAGATGAGCGTCGACGAGGGGAGCCGGGACACCGGCTCCCCACCGTCGGCCACCGTGGACGCGTGGAAAGAGTTCACCCGCGGCGTCGACGACGGCACGTGGGACTGGATGCTCACTCACGGGTCACGAGGCTACGGCGTCATCCCGTGGGTCAGTGACCTTGTGTGCACGTGCTGTTGGGGGCGCGTATCTAATGCAACGAGCGGAAATCCGTGGCTGACCCCGGCGTTCGTCACATGGGAATCCATCATCGACGCCAACGGGAAAGTACCTGGGTACATTATCGACAAATTTGTCGAATCCGATGACGACAACCCGCTGATATTCCCCACCGTCGCCATCACATCCATGCTGTTCATGGACAGCAACGACATGCACGGAATCACGCGGCATAGAAATCTCTACATCGATCCAGATGACTATTTCGAATTCAGCGAAAACATTTGGAAAGACGACCCCATACAGGCGCTCGCACACGTGTGGACTGTCACCCCAATTGATGAGCAGTACTACCGGGCGTGGAAAAACGACATGAGAACCACCTACCGCGCCCACTCATGCCTGTCATTCGCCAACAGCGTCGAATGCAACAGCGAACACCAAGTAACAACCATCCAAGACACAGACGGCGTCTGGGAGGAAATCCAATGCGAAGGCGGGGTGCTTAACCCCGTTACAGGACGCTGGGAAAGCAACTGCATATGTGGCAAGAGTGAAGCCGAAACCGAACTAGCAGAACTAGAAGGCTACGACTTCGCTGAAGACATCTACAACCACCGCAACATCTGGCAGTCCACTTGGAACTACGCCAGAAACCGACTAGATGCCGGCTGGGAAAAAGCGTACAGCCTTGCCGTCGTCGACAACACATACGAAGGAGAATCGTGTTACCTCTCATTGGTGCGGCAGCGATCGCCACAGTTAGTATCAAGTGGGCCAGCTCTCTTCCACAGGAATCTCGAACTCGACTGCTGAACAGCCTCAACCAGTTCTCCGCCGCGGCAGGAGTACTGTCGCGCATCCTGACCGCCGTCGACTCGTTCCGCGTCGTCGTCGAATGGACTGACCAGTGGCCGCGGTACTCCGACGGCAAGGTCATTCCAGGTGAACGCCTCAGTCCCCCACCGATCGGTGTTCCCGCCCCCGTTTCCAGCCGTGGGCCCAGCAACCCGGCCGCACCCCAGAACCCTGCATCACCCAAACAGGGCGTGGCCATGACCAGCGTCACCGACTTCTAGGGAAGAAGGGCGACGACGTTAACGCAGGTTTCTTACTCACTATCTGCCAAGGATGCTCATGACCCGCACTCCAGACGGTAGGCATACCTGCGTCATCGCCCTTTGGGGGCCAGCCTTCGGGCTGGCCCCCACATGGCGATTTTTTGCGTTTCAGGCCCTTTTGGCTACAGCGTCACAAACAGCTGATGGGCGCCCACCTGGTACGAGCCGCGGTCAGCGATCGGGATTGGCTCATCCAACACAGCCCACAGCAGCAGTTTCCCCTTCGTCGGGTCATCCCACACGCCGACAGCAACAATCGTCACCGTCTCCAAATTCAGCCACGCAAGGTCCTCAATGTTCCACAGCGCCCGCGTCGAATTGTCTACGTAATCCCACTTCAGGCTGCTGCGGGCATACGAGCCGCCCGTCACCTCAGACGCCTCAGGGTCAGCCGGATCAGGAATCTCGTAATGCAGCGACGCGAAACCCGGGATCGCTTTCAAAGCGTCCAGCCATTTCGTGACCAGAGGGTCGTTAATCACCGATGCCATGTCAGTCTCCTATGCTGATCCGGGTTCCTTGCGGAAAATCCGCCCAAGGAAATACACGTCCTGCGTCAACTGGGCGTCGCAGTAGATCATCACGTAGATATCCGCCCTAGTGACATCCTTCATGTTCTCCTCGCGGCTCAACTGCGGGTTCACCATGTTCGTCGCATCCGTCAAATCCCACGAAAACCCCGACTCCTCCACCAGCAGGCCTGTCGGCTCCGCGTTAACAGCAGCACTCGACAACGGCCAATACCCGGCCTTCTCGTAATAGTTTCCGTACCCGATGATGATCTGCGCCGTCTGCACCGCGCCCACCTGGTCGGGGTTCAATGCCTGACCTGTCTCCGTGTACTGCTCCCACGCGCGCTTAAAAAACGGGTAATGCTGGCCCGCCTGATACGGAGGATGATTCCTCGCATCATCAATACCCAGCTGCGGCATAGACGAATACTTCACGCCACTCGTGCGATACAACGACACGTGGAACGGCACCTTCAACACGTTCCCATACCTGTCGTAGGCGGCAATCTGAATCGACTTCGCCTCACCTGCCTGAGACATTCGCACCGCATACGCCTGGAAAGCCTCCAAGCCACCGGACTTCACCGCCCAGTTGTGGTCAGCGTTACTGCTCGTCGGGCCGATATGGATGTACTGGTCAGCCCACTGCGGGTTGCCCGGCGGGCGCTGCCTGGTCCAATCCGTCCACGGGAACACGACACTGTTCGGCATCCCATCGAACAAGTTCTGACTGCCTTTCGGAATGAACCCTGACCCGTCCGAATACGACCACGGAAACAGCATGTCAGGCACGGGGTTCTTGTACTGGCCCACCGTCAACAAGCGAATCGGAGTCAGCGCGTCACGGGTACGCATCTTCACTTCCTGCACCGTCAACTGGTCCCGGTACTTCGAATCCACCGACAACGTCACCGCATCCGCAGACACCTGACATTCAGTGATGTGGAACAGCATCCCCTCCGGGTTACCGAAAATGCCCTTCACCAGCACACTCATCCCCGCCCTAATAAGCTGGCGAGGGAAATACGTCGGAATGTCCGTGTAATGGCCGAAAATCGGGTCAGACTTCAACGTGATCGTGCCAATAGCGCCCGGGTCAGAAAACCTGCGCAAATGGTCCTTAGCGATCGTCCGAGCCTCATCCTCAGACAACCCCTCATAGAAACCCAGATTCACTTCCTTACGCATCGTCTCCCGGTCAAACCAGTCATTCAACTGCGTCGGATGCACCTGACGGCGGTACGCGTACGGCTCATACGTGATCACCGTGCCGTCAGCATTAGCCCGCATCCCCGAAAACGTCGACCCGTTCAACGACTTGCCCTGCCCATACACCACGTTCAATGTCTGCGTGTAGTCCCGGTTCGCGGTCATCGACACGCCCGGGTTCAGCAAATCCACCACCAGCGTCTGCTCATTGGCGTGCGTCAAATGCTCCCGGACACGCAACACCGGGCGCCTACCTGCGTCAAGATCAAGCGTCCACCGCCCGTTAGGCGTGTACATGTTCAACAGCAAACCCTGAACGTACTCCGTCAACGACCGGTTAAACGACCCCGTCAAACGTGTCAGAAACCCCGTCCAGTTAGCGCCATCCTCCACCCCCACCGGCCGGTAATACAGCTCCTTCGAGGCGTAATCAGCCAGACGGAACTGGATACCCCACTTCGCAGGAAACTCCACCCGCAACGGAGCCAACCGCATGTCAGGCTTGCCTGTGAACTCCCGGCCAATAGCCACCTCATACGGCATCGGCTGATACACGTACATCGGCTTCGCCAAATAGTTGTCCATCTGACGCATCGCCCCGTAGCACGACACCGTCAACGAACCGCCCACCTCACCGGCAGCAAAATCAAACGCCACCATGTACCCCTCCCACCGGTACACGGGCTCCTCTTGGCCTGGCGTCATCCAGCAAATATCGACATCCACTTCAGGACGCAGCCACGACAAGTCACTAGACCCCATCTGATCCAGCAGCGTGATCGACGGAAACACCAGCGTCGCGGCGGCAGGCCCATACGGGTCCGTCGTCGTCAACGCCTCCACCGACGTAGGCGCGCCCCTGACAAAGGAGACGTCGACGACAGCACCATCAGACCGGTCACCATTGGGATACACCCACACGCGCCAAAAACCCGATGGACTGTTGTCCAGCAGGCGTGGCACGGGAGCCATCACCGTCATATGTCATCCCCGAAACCGGCACGCCGCAGATCAGACCTGACATTGTGGTAGGCGCGACTGTCACTAGGGGTAGCGGACATCATGACTTTCCCGATCCCGTCGCGGTGCTTAATCATGTAGTGGCCGTTGCCACGTAGCTCCACCTTGTGACCTGCGCGCTCCAACCGGTTACGCAGATACTTGAAATCTTTCGCCGCTGCTTTCCTAAAAATAATCATGAACTCGTCACCCCGTAAATCCGGTCGTATTCTGATAGAAGGCTGTACAAATCCCCCGGCCCGAAAGGCTGCTCCCAGTAGCCCACCTCGAGAATGTCGATCGCGGACGTCGCGTCAGCACCAAACGGCGACCGACCTAACCACAGGCGGGAACGGTTGTCGTACCTCTGCGGCAGGCTGGTCGTCTGCACCTTCACATTCTGATCCACTGACAGCAAAGAGCAAGTGTTGTTGACCATGTCAATGTTCATGCCCACCACGATCGGCTGCGCCGGACGGCCCATGCCCGTATTGATCGGGGCTGACGCCAGCACTGAATCAGCCCACAGATTCAACACGCCCTGACGGTGGTAGCGGATGCCGAAAAACGGGTCCAAGCCCTGCGTATTCGGTGCTTCCGTCTCCATGACACCGAACCAGTCCTTCGTCGGCTCATGCAGCACACACACCATCACCAGCGTGACCTCTTGGGCGTTCCAGTTGATCTCGTCAGACCACATGTGGCGGCCCTTACGCATCGAAATCGACGCGTTACGCACGTATCCACCGTCACGGTAGTACGTGTACTTCGGCAGGAACGTCGGGTTCACGCCAGGGCTGGAATCAAAACTGATGTCAGTCACGGGGCGGATGTGGAAATTGCCGTTCTGAAGGAAATCTTTCACCTCATACTGGATCGCGTTACGGCACTCACTCACCTCATCCTTAAACTCCTGCACTGACAGTGCTTGGCGTGGTCCAGGATCAAACCCCGAATACGGCACCCAGTACGTCACCCACGGGTCAATCGACCAATCCACCGGCAGCCAGCGGGCCTTCGCAAGCAAATTCACGTCCTGCGGCAGCGGGAACGTTTGAATCTCCTTAACGTTGCCCACACCCGTTGTCACCTTCACGTCCACGATCAGATCGTGAACCTTGATGGCCTTACCGGAAATCGCAATGTAGTCATCCACCTCAAAACCCGCGTAATGCGCCGGCGACAACCGGTCCTCTCGCACCACCGGAGGATCAACTGACAGCGACACCTCGAAATCAGACGCCACCATCACCACGTCAGTCGCCGTGAACGACAACGGGTGGCTACCCCAGTCGCCACACAACTCCGCAACCGTCAACATGCCCACGTCGAACACGTCAGCAAAATGCTGCCCATACGGGTCAGGATCAGCCGCCACCAGCACAACCTGCTGCTTGTCGCACAGCTCCTTCACGTTAAACGGCGCATACGCGTTCACGATCGAAGCGAAAGCATCAAGCCTGTCTAAAGTAGGTTGAGGCGTATTGCCCCCGGTGGGATTCTGAGGCGCATCCCACGAGTTAGCGTCATAGTTCGTTGCAGTGCCCCGAACGCCAGCGCCATTCCCGACGTCGATTCCGTACAGAACGCCCATCCCGTCACCTGACCCCAGTCATCATCTGGCGGGGCCCAGTCGACTACCCGCGTATTGAAAAGCTGCCCCGGCCCCGAAGCGGACCAAAAGCCCGTACCAATCCCGTACTGGGTACGCACGTATGAGGAAGCCGTCGGCTCCAAAATCGAATCACCCGTGTCAGTGACCACCGGCACCTGAGTTGTCAGAGCCATCCACAGTGACCCCAGTGCGGGAGCCGCGCCAGGCCGGAACACCGAGTCCGACATGACCCCGCGCCCCCACGTCGTCAACGCGCCCATCTACGCCACCACCACAGACTCAAAATTCGGGTGCCGCGGCACTGACGCTGACACTTGGGCCATGCGGGCAAACCGCAGCTCACGAGACGCCTTAACTGACACGTCTGCGACGTAGCACTGGTAGAAGTACTTCACGTCATCGAACTGGACCTCGAGCCCGTAATTTAACTGGCTCAAAGCCTCCAGAAGCTCCCGTACGGCCTTGTGAGTGTCGGCAGTCGTTTCACCCCGCACCCACACATTCAGCTGCTCCACGACGTTCTCACGCAGCGCGCCGACCGTCCACGTGCCCTCCACGAACGGGTTAGCGACATCCTGACGCCGCCACGCCTGCGCCTGCTCCCCAAACGCATCACCTGACAACCGGTAGGGGCCTGACATCAAGTCCAGCCAGCCACCCGCCGTCGTCACCCGACACTTCACCCCAAGCACGTCACTCACGACGACCTCCCCCGAATCGGCTGAACCAGATTCCGGCGGCGAGCCTGAGCCTGCAACGCCAACGCCATCGCATTCGGATCATTCGCCTGAACCGTGATCTGACCATTGAACTGAGTCGAATGGTCATACGAATGAGACGAGTAGTTATTCACCACAGGCGTCGAATACCCCGACACCATCGCGCCACGAACCTCACTTTGACCCACATAGCGGGCCATCGTCGCCGCCAAAACCTCAGCACCCCGCTGATTCAACGGAATCACGGCCTCCGGATACCCCGCCTCACCAAGAAACACATGCTCCGGGCCCGTCATGATGCCGCCCAACGCAGCATGCTTCACCGGCTTCTCCCAGTTACCCTTCAACGTCGGAGCAGACGGCGGCCCAGGGAACCCGAGAGTAAAAGCATTCTGGTCAGGGATACCGAACTTGCCGCGAGCCCAATCCGGGATCGGAATGTCGATATGGAACTGCCTCCAAATATCGAACAACCCCTCCAAGACAGCCACCTGGCCCAACGCAAGCGGCTTCAAACCGCCCTTCACTTCCTGCTCCGACGGCACATCATCCGTGGTGTGATGCCACGCATCACCCACCCAGCCCTTCACACTGTTGCCGCCATCCTTCGTAGACGACAAACCCAGCAAATAGCCCTTGATGCCTGACTTCTCGTCGCCGAACGCCGGCACCACCGCCTCATGCACAGAACCCTTACCCGTCGGATTCGGCACATCATCAGCGAGATGATTCCACGCGCCACCCACCCAGTTGCTCACCGAATCCATCGACTTCGGGTCACTCAACCCAAGCAAGAAACCCTTCGCGCCAGACGCGCTATCACCAAACGCCGGAGCCACCTTGCTCTTCACCGCATCCGCGGAAGGAACATTCGACACCATGCTCCACCAGGCAGTACCCGTCCACTTCGACACTGACTCGCCGTCAGACTTGCTCAACCCCTGCAAATACGACTTTGTCAGACCCAGTGACTCGGCCACAGACTTTTGAACCGCCGTGTCTTTCGGCATGTTCGACACGATCCGGTCAAACGCGTCCTTCGAACTCGCATCAATGTCAGGCGCTGACTTGTTGACACCCGCGGCCACAAACTGGCCAGCCTGATGCCCCGCACCCGTCAACGTCTTCATCGCCGGGCCACCCGTCAGGCTGTTACCCATCGCCCGCGTCAACGCATCACTGACAGCAGCGCCCGCGGGGGCAGCATCCTTCGCACTATCCGCAGCCCACGCCTGCCAGTCAATCTTCGCCAGCTTCGGCGCAGGAATAGGCGCAGGAGCAGGCATCGCCTGAGCATTCTCCGACGCCATACCTGACTTCTTGGCGTAATCAAACCCAGAATTAGGAACCACCGCAGTCAACGGCGCAAGACCATTCAAAATCAGTTTCGCAGCCTCATAGTTCGCCCGAATCTGCTCCCCCATGTCAGCGATCGGAATCTTGAACTTCTTCGACTGCGTCTCCACCCACTTGACGTACTCATCAGCAACGGCCTTCTCGCCCTCCACCGTCGACTGATTCAACGCCGTCAACTGCTCCTGAGCCGACTGGCGGGCATTCGCCAAATTCGCCCCAATGTCAGAGATAGCGTTCTTCACCGCCAAACGCATCCACTCAATGGACTGCTTCAAATCATGCTTCCCGCGCTCCGACGCCTGCTCCTGCAACGTCGCCATGTGATCCAGCTGCGTCTTCAAATTGACCGCAAGATCACCATTAACCGGGTCCATCGCCGTGTTGTACGCCGTCAACGCACGATCCACGTCATTCTTGTGCTGCAACGCGGCATCATCGAACGCAACCTTCAGATTGTCACCCGCGTCCCTGATGCCCGTCTTGTAATCCTCCGACGACCGGGCCATTTGAACCGCGAAATCGTCAGCCCCACGCGCCATCGCCTTAGCAAAATCCGCCGCCTGGTCAGACATCGACGTCGCGAAATCCTGCTTCGACCTATCCACTGACGTCTGGAAATCCTGTTCGCCACGCGTCATCGACGTCGCGAAATCTTCCGCCATACGGGCCGTAGACACATTGCCCTTATCTGACACCAGCGCGCCAGCAGCGCTCTGCTTAGCGGCAGCCGCCTGATTCAACTGATCCGCATACGACTGATTACCCTTCATGTCAGACACAATGCGAGACAGCTGCTGGGCGTTACCGGCATCCGCAAGATTCAACTGCTGAATCGCCGCATCAGACAACCCCATAGACCGCGCATCCGCGAGATTCTGAACCTGCTTATTGATCGCGTCAGTCTGATCCTTCAAATTCTGAACCAACTGGCCCGCATCCACGATCATCTGCACGTTCATCCGCTTATACGGGTCGTACATGGACTTCGCAGAGTCCTCAATCAGACGCTTCAACTGCTTGTTGTAATCCTCAACGGAACGAATCCGTGACTTGTTGTAGTCCGCCTCGGCACGCTCCTGCGACCGGGAGAAATCACGATTCGCTCGAGCAATCGTCAGTTTCTGATCCTCATCCGCGCGAAGAACAGACTTGTCATAATCGGACCGGGCACGGTCCTGACTCTTATCGAAATCACGCTGGGCACGCAGCATCTGCGTGTCATAGTCACGCTGCATGTGAGAACGAGCCGTCTGATAGTCCGTCTCCGCATACGTCTGCGAACGGTCAAAATCACGCTTCGCCCGCATCCGCTGAACTTCATCATCCTTCTCCATCCAGCGGACCTGCTGCAAATAATCCGCCCTCTGGCGCTTCTGCTGCGTATCGAACTGAATCTGCGCATGCTGCTCATTGATGCGCTCATCGCGAGTCATCGCACCAATCTGAATACCCGCACCACGCTGCGCCTGCATATTGCCCAGGTCAACCTGCTTCTGCGACAGCAACGTGCCACGCATCTGAGCAATAGCACTCGTCTGCGCAGAAAGACCCGTATTGATCGTCGTCTGATACTCCTGCATCCCCGCAGAATCCGTCGGCATCGGGCCACGCTGCGCCTGCAACCCGGCACGAATAGCATCAACATTCGAAGCACCAGCACTACGGGCAGCAGCCGCAAGCTGCTGTCGCGGACCCTGCAACTCCAAAGCCTTCGACAGCGCGTCAGCAAGAGGGCCAGCCTCCACACCCGCAGCCGCCTGACGCAGCTGGGCATTCGCCGCCGTCTGATTACCGTTATTCGCCTTCAACGCCTCATTCAGCAGCGCCTGACCAGCCTTATACGCCTTATCCGCATCAGCAGGAGACGCCGAATACTCGCCCAACGCACGCTGAGTGTCAGTCAAACCGTTTCTGACATCCGTAGGTAGCGTTGCAAACGTCTTTCCCACCTTACGAGCAGCCGCATCAGCCCCATACAAGGCATCAGCAAGCCCATTAGACGCCCCCATCGCCTTAGCGAACAGCGAATCGTTCTTACGGAACTCCGTCTCCGTCGCGGGAGTCGAAGCAAAACGCTTCAAATCAATATTGTTGATATCAATGCCGCCCTGCATCAACGCGGCCAAATCCTTACTCGTCTGAATCGTGCCGCCACCCTGCTTCGTCACACCCGACTGAAGCTGAGTCAAAAAGTCCTGAACAGGATTCTTCGAATTGGCGAGCTTAGCGTTGAACGCCCCATCCATGTTATTGATGTCAGAGCCGGCGAAACCCCAACTGATCGCATCCTTATCCGTCACACCGAGCTTATTCGCGATCGCCGGAACAAGCGCCTTACGGGTCGTCTCATCCTGCGTACCCACCAGCGTCTTAATCATCTTGTTCGCCTCGCCAAGAGAGGCGGCAGTAGTCGCATCAACACCATTGACCTTGCCGCCATACGCGCGGCCCGTCTCCACGGCAGCCTGATCACCCACCTGCATAAAACGAGTACCCAGCACGTTCTGCGCGTCCGTACCCGAACCCATGAGCGTCCCGAACCATCCACCCTGACCGGTAATAGCCGCCGCTATAGAGTCGTAATCAACGTTCGGCGTCTTACCGTCCTGAAACATCTTGCCGACAATGCTCATCGCCTCATTCGTGACCGCAGAATTCTTCGTCTGCGAATACACATCCAACTTGGCGCGCTCAATATCAGACGGGGTAGCGCCGGGGCCGAGTTGGCTGATGATCTGCCCCGCAACCTCCTTGCCCGTCATTCCAGTGATGTTGTCGCCCTCAAGTTTGAACGCAGGCGTGTAACCAGGCTTGTTCGCCTGACTCATCTCATCCGCACTGAGCTTTTCCGTCGACTTAGAGAACGTCGTCACCGACTTCGCCATCCCCGCCGTCGCCGTCTCCAACGCGGCAGTAAACGACACCAAGCCACGGCCCGCTTCACCCGCAGCAGCAGCAAACGCATTCGTCGCCGAATAAATGTCCTTCGACGCATCCGCATAATTCTGCAAATGCGTATCCTGCGTCTGCTTCTCCGAATACATCATGTAGCCCAGGCCACCCAAACCGCCCGCAATCGCCAACGGAGAAGCCACAATCGGAGCAACCATCGCAGCCGTAGTACCAATAGTTTTCGCAGCCGACCCGGCAAGCATCTCCCCCGACGCAAGCACAGTTCCACCCGCAGAACGACCCAACCGCGCCAACGCCTGCCCGCGGGTCTCCGCAGCAAAACTATTCCGGTAATCATTAACCGCATACCCGACATCACGGCCCGTAGGCATCCGCGGGCCCTCAGCACCCGCCTCGAGAGCACCAACCCCCGTCAACGACTTCCCATACAGCGCACTCGTCGTCTTCATGCGCTCGTACTCAGCACTCGGATCAAGCGGAGGCTTACCCATGATGCTGCGCAGCCAATTCGTGTTCAACGAATTATTCAGCCGGGCAGCACCATTCATCATCATCGCCGCACCAGAACGGCGAACAACATTGCCTTCCATGTCATTAGCGAGACTGCCCATGCCCGGGGCCATCATCATCGACGTAGCGAAATACCCGGCCTTCTCACCAGCACCCATCATCCCCGGAGCCGCAGCACCATAAGCAAGCTCCGGAGCCATACCCTGCGCGGCATTCATACGGCCTGCACCAAAACCCTGCCCGAAACGCGACTTACGCACAGTCCCAATACCCCACCGGACCGCACCCACCGTCGACGCCAACGACAACGCCGTCATACCGAAACTACCCACGCCCGCCAGAACGCCACCAGCACCCGTAATCGCCTGCCCCGGGCCGGAACCGACAACAGAGTTGATCATGCCCGCAACACTGTTCGCGATCTTCAACTGAGTCGTCGCAATACCAAGCAGCGGCTTACCGATCTCCGCCACCGTCTGGCTCATCGTCTCCTTCAGCATCTGAGCCTGGTCATTGACCCCGCCCATAGCCTCACCAGCCGCACGCGCAGTAGAACCATCCCCATACGCCTTCGTGGCGATATCAATCGCCTGACGCGTACCACCCGACTGAGCCAAAGCAAGAACCGACTTCGTTGTACGCACCGAATCAAAACCAAGAGCATCAAGATTCCGCTGAATGTCAGGCCCGGCCTTGGCGATCGCCTCCGAAAAACGATTCACCACCTCCGCCGGCGACTGCTTCATCAACTTCGACAACTGATCCGACGTCATCCCCATCAGATCGGCATACGCCTTCAGCTCAGGACCGCCATAACGAGTCGCCTTCGTCAAATCAAGAAGCACCTTGTTAAACGACGTAGCCGCGTAACCACCATCCTCACCAAGCTTGCTCATCGCCGTCGACAAGCCAATAACCGCCGTCTCCGACAACCCCACCGTCGACGCAATCGGGGCCAGCGCCTTCGAAAACGCCACCACCGACGGGGCAGACCCGCCCATCTTCGCCACCGTCGTCGTCAACGAATCCGAAAACGCGCTGAAACTCGCCGCCCCATTACCAAACGACCGAGACAACTGGAGGAACTGCTGACCGATACCCGCCGCATTCGTGCCCGTCGCCGCACCCAACTGCACAAACGACTTCGCCAACGAATCCATCTGCTTACCGGACTTAAACCCCTGCTCCTGCAAGGCGCCCATAACCTGAACAGCCTCACCCATCCCCACAGGGAAACTACGGGCCAGCCGCATCGTGGACTTCTCAAGCCGCGCAATACTGTCACTCGCCGCATTACCTCGAGCAGCAACACCAGACATGGCCTTCTGGTACGACGCCGCCTGATCCAACGCGACCGAATTGATCTTGTTGAACCCCGTCATCTTCTCCGTCAAACTGACAAGACCGGAGGACAGTTTCCCGACGCCACCCTGAACACCCGAAGCAACATCGCCATACTGCTTCGTGACAGCAATAACCGAACCCATCGTGCCGACATAGTTGCCGGCATCAAGATTCAGCCCGACATCAACACTGTAATCAGACACCCCTAACCCCCGCGGCGAGAAGGCGGAGTCTTGGGGCGCTCACGCATAGCCTTCGCCGTCCCCTTCGGGACAAGCGTGATCCGGCCACCAGCCAAACCATCAGCGTCATCACGGGAAATCTCTTTGAGGTAACAACCCCAACACTGGACGACCGCAGGCTCATACGCATAACGGTCCTCCTCCCATTCCCAATCCGCCGTACCACACGACTGGCACTTACTAGACGACTCCAGCAAGTACGCAATCAACTTGGCCCTGTCCTCGGGCTCCCACTCCAGCAACGCCGAATGCGGGAGCCCGTGGTCAGAACACCAAGAAAGCTCTAAGAGGAAAGCAGCGTCGTATCGGAGTCGGTTGCGGTAAAAGGGACATCCAGTCCCCGACTATTCACCTCAACCGCCGCCGTAAACAGCGCCATCACCTCACCACGAGACCACTCATCGGAATCCCACAGCTCCTTCGCCTCATTCGGCGTCAACTTCGGGCTCGCCGAACAATGAGCAATCAACGCCGGACCAAAAGTGTCAGGGTTGTATGCGGCGCCCTCACGCTTCTGCTCAGCCGTCGGCGCATGAAGACCCACCAGGGTGTCATACGCCTTCGACCCGATAGCCCGCATCACAAACACGAACTCGATCATGTTGCCGTCCTCATCGGGGACAGTAAGCACGACCTCCTTCGTACGAGCAGGCTTATGAAGCAGGTCCTTGAACGTCGCAGGGCGACGGGTTTCCACGGTAGACATTGATCTCCTTAGACTGGTCTGCGCCTTACGGCTCTTAGGTGCCGCAGAAGCCGCCACCGAAGGCTCATCAGCCCACAGCAGCGGCTCCTGCGGATCGTGCATGATTTACTTGGCCGCCTCAGCAGGAACAGCAGAGGCAGAAGACGAGGCCGCAGCCACAACCTTCGCGTTCTCCGCCGGCTCCTCCGGCACCGAAGCGGTGCACGTAAACGTCTGGGCAGTGTTGCTGGCCATCGCCGAAGCCGTACGGCTCACGATGCGAACCGGCCACACTTCAACATTGTCACCCGCAGTAGGGGCATGATCAGTGCCCTTACCGCCGAAGCGAGAAATGAAGAAGTAGCCAGTAGTGCCACGCGGCAGGGTGTCCCACGCCGTGTCAGCCTCATCGTCACGGTACATATCCGACGTGAACGACGCCTGCGAGGTACCAGGAACGCTGGTCTCAAACAGGGAGTCGATGTTCGGCGTCGGCACCGTGTTACCCATGGACTGGGCAGTGATGCTGATAATGAACCCCGTCAGCTTCGTGGCCGCCGTGATCTCAGCCACAGTCGGCGCAGCGAGATTCTTGGGCTTAACGGTCGTAAAAGCCACCCACGAATCCTCGTTGGGAATGATGCGCATGATGGAACCTTTCGATAGTTGGAACTCGCGAGAGCAACTACCGGCAGTCTAGAGGCCTTTTGAGGCAATGTCCCTAAGCATCGCAGCGCAAAATGAACGTGTCTGACACACTCCACATAGGGGGCTCCACCTGATCAGAACGCGTCATAGGGCCCAAACTACGCCACCGAGCAGCCGACACCCGATACTGGCCAAAAACCTGCCCCAGACAGTCATTCACCCCATTCCGCATCAACCTGGCCACCCAGTCACACTGCTCCCGGGCACCCCCATACGACGACACCCTCCACGTCGTCTCCCACGCCCGAATCTGATCCACATACCGCAGCGCAGGATCAGGAACCACCGCCCCCTGAAACACCAGCACCCCATACGGCACAAACGCACTGACATTCGGTTGGCCTGACAACCAGCCGCCGCCGTGAGGAGCAATCCCATCCCCCACCAGCTGCCCCGACTCCTGAGACAACGCCGCAAGAATCCGACTCGTCAACAACCCGATATCAATCACGACACAGACCCCCGCACAGCCGCCACAGCACCCTGACCCGCACGCTCCGCCACCCGCTGAGCCACCACCAGCGCCTGAGGCCCCGACACACGAACAGTCGACCCTGACATGGCGATCCGATGCCCCGGCACCCGCACCCCACGCAACGCCTCCCGCGCACCCCGCTGCACATCCCGCTGCGCCTCAGAAGCCTTCACACTCAAACCCTCAAATACCCTGACAAGATCATCCGGAGTCATCGAATAATCCACTCCGTAGGAATGTCAGGCTTTCCCCACTGCTTCGACGCCTGAATACCCACCACCTGCATCTTGCGAGCCACCGGGAACTGGCTACCCGCCTCCACATCCACCACCCGGAAATACCGATTCACCATCAGCAAATCCCGATGCTTCTCCACCTGCACAATGTCATCCACCCGAGGAGACTGCGGCACCGGCAACACCGGAAACTCCGACACCACCTCCACATCCAACGGAATCGACACAAACGTGCTCGAGTAATACGT
>Ga0228701_1001039_pt1 | contig 19936 bp, 18 predicted proteins | sample McNCre117_Aug_MG_2_FD_178017 | JGI IMG/M metagenome (GOLD analysis project Ga0228701, IMG submission 178017) | Freshwater microbial communities from McNutts Creek, Athens, Georgia, United States - 11-17_Aug_MG | ecosystem: Environmental > Aquatic > Freshwater > Creek | place: USA: Georgia...
GCGCCAAGCCGCCGCTCCCGGCACTCAAAGGCCTGTTCGGCTGCCCGACCGTGGTCAACAACGTGCTGACGCTGGCCGCGATCCCGCACATTCTGACCGAAGGCGGGGCCTCGCTTTACGACAGCCTTGGGATCGATCGCTCCAAGGGCACGATGCCGATCCAGCTCGCGGGCAATATCAAGCACGGCGGGCTTTATGAAACCGCCTTCGGGATCAGCCTGGATACGCTGGTAAACCAGATCGGTGGCGGCACGGCTTCGGGTCGCCCGGTCAAGGCCATGCAGGTCGGCGGGCCGCTCGGTGCCTATATCCCGCCCAGCCAGTTCCACCTGCCCTTCGATTACGAAGCCTATGCCGGCGCCGATGCCCTGATCGGCCACGGCGGGATCACCGTGTTCGACGATAGCGCCGACATGGGCGCCATGGCCCGCTTCGCCTTTGAATTCTGCGCGGCAGAAAGCTGCGGCAAGTGCACGCCGTGCCGGATCGGCTCGACCCGCGGCGTCGAACTGATCGACCGCATCCGCGCCGGCGGCAAGGCCGGGGCTGACAGTGTCGAGGCGCTGCCCCAGATGCACAACGCCCGCAAGGCCGGGCGCAGCCGCGAGGAAGACCTGCAGCTGCTCGAAGACCTTGCTGAAACGATGAAGTTCGGTTCGCTCTGCGCGCTCGGCGGCTTCACCCCCTATCCGGTGATGAGCGCGCTCAAGCACTGGCCCGAGGACTTCGGCAAGTGATCCTCGGCTGCGTCCTGGCGGGCGGGCAATCGACCCGCTTCGGCAGCGACAAGGCGCTGGCCGAGCTCGATGGCCACTCGCTCCTGATCCACGCCGTCGATGCGCTGTCGCTCTGGTGCGAAAAGGTCGTGGTTGCCGGGCGCGAGGAAGCCCCCGCCCCGACCCTCCCCGATTGGCCGCGCGCCCACATGGGCCCGCTCGGCGGGATCGCCGCCGCGCTGCATCTCGCGGCTGACGAAGGCTATGATGCCGTGCTGACCTGCGGCGTCGATTCGGTCGGCCTGCCCGATAACCTGCCCGACCTGCTCGGCCCGGCCCCGGCCTATATCACCGACCAGCCGGTGATCGCGCTGTGGCCGGTCAGCGCCTCGGCAGCGGTCGACGCGATCCTAGAGGGCGCTGGCAAGCATTCGTTGCGCGCATTGGCCGAACAGGTCGGCGCAAGGGCCGTGCAGCTGGCGCGCAATCCTGATAACATCAACACACCGGCAGACCTTGCTGAAGCGGAGAAGCGCCGTGGGCTATGAGCCGCAAACCGAATTCGGCACGCCCGAAGTTCTCTCGGACGTTGCTGTCACCCTGACCATCGATGGCCGGCAGGTCACCGTGCCGGCCGGAACCAGCGTGATGCGTGCGGCTGGCAGCTGCGGCGGTTCGATCCCCAGCCTGTGCGCCACCGACAGCGTCGAGGCGTTCGGTTCGTGCCGGATGTGCCTGGTTGAGATCGAGGGCGCGCGCGGTCTGCCCGCCAGCTGCACCACCCCGGTCGCCGAAGGCATGGTGGTCCACACCCAGACCGAGCGGCTCGCCCGCGTGCGCAAGGGGGTGATGGAACTCTACATCTCCGACCACCCGCTAGATTGCCTGACCTGCAGCGCCAACAACGACTGCGAATTGCAGGACACCGCCGCCGAAGTCGGCCTGCGCGACGTGCGCTATGGCTATGACGGGGCGAACCATCTGGGCGCCGCGATCGACGCCTCAAACCCCTATTTCGATTTCGACCCGAGCAAGTGCATCGCCTGTTCGCGCTGCGTGCGCGCTTGTGATGAAGTGCAGGGCACACTTGCGCTGACCATCGACGGGCGCGGCTTTGCCTCCAAGGTCAGCGCGGGCCAGGCCGACGACAACTTCCTCTCCAGCGAATGCGTTTCTTGCGGGGCCTGCGTGGCCGCCTGCCCGACCGCGACCTTGCAGGAAAAGGCAGTCAAGGAACTGGGCAAGCCCGAGCGCGCGGTGATCACCACCTGCGCCTATTGCGGGGTCGGCTGCACCTTCCGCGCCGAAATGAAGGGCGAACAGCTGGTGCGCATGGTGCCGTGGAAGGACGGCAAGGCCAATCGCGGCCACTCCTGCGTCAAGGGCCGCTTCGCCTGGGGCTATGCCAACCACCAGGACCGCATCCTCTCCCCCATGATCCGCGACAGCATCGAGGATCCCTGGCGCGAGGTCAGCTGGGACGAGGCGCTGACCTTTACCGCCGGCAAACTCAATGCGATCAAGGCGCAATATGGCGCGCGGGCGCTGGGCGGGATCACCTCCAGCCGCTGCACCAACGAGGAAGTCTGGCTGGTCCAGAAGCTGATCCGTTCGGGCTTTGGCTCCAACAACGTCGATACCTGCGCGCGGGTCTGCCATTCGCCCACCGGCTACGGCCTGTCGAAGACCTTCGGCACCAGCGCGGGCACGCAGGACTTCGACAGCGTGATGGACGCCGACGTGGTGCTGGTGATCGGCGCCAACCCGACCGACGGGCACCCCGTCTTCGCCAGCCGCCTCAAGCGCCGGTTGCGTCAGGGCGCCAAGCTGATCGTGATCGACCCGCGCCGGATCGATCTGGTCCGCAGCCCGCACATCGAAGCCGCGCATCACCTTGCTCTCCAGCCCGGCACCAATGTCGCCGTGCTGACCGCGATCGCCCACGTCATCGTCACCGAAGGCCTCGCCGACGAAGCCTTCGTGCGCGAGCGGTGCGACCTTGACGAATATCAGGATTGGGCGCGGTTCGTCTCCGACCAGCGCCATTCGCCCGAAGCGCTGGAAGCCGTAACCCGCGTGCCGGCGGCCGAGCTGCGCGCAGCGGCCCGGCTCTATGCCACCGGCGGCAACGGCGCGATCTATTACGGGCTGGGCGTGACCGAACACAGCCAGGGATCGTCGACCGTCATCGCGATCGCCAACCTCGCCATGGCCACCGGCAACATCGGGCGGCGCGGCGTGGGCGTGAACCCGCTGCGCGGCCAGAACAACGTGCAGGGCAGCTGCGACATGGGCAGCTTCCCGCACGAACTGCCCGGCTATCGCCACATCTCCGACAGTGCCACGCGCGAGCTGTTCGAGCACGATTGGGGCGTCGCGCTGGATGCCGAACCGGGCCTGCGCATCCCCAACATGCTCGATGCCGCGATCGATGGCTCGTTCCGCGCGCTCTACGTGCAGGGCGAGGACATCCTCCAGTCCGATCCCAACACCCACCATGTGGCAGCCGGGCTCAAGGCGATGGACTGCGTGATCGTCCACGACCTGTTCCTCAACGAAACCGCGAACTATGCCCACGTCTTCCTGCCGGGCAGCACCTTCCTCGAAAAGACCGGGACCTTCACCAACGCCGAACGCCGCATCCAGATGGTGCGCAAGGTGATGGAGCCGGCCAACGGCGGGCTTGAAGACTGGCAGGTGACCCAGGCGCTCGCCAACGCGATGGGCCTTGGCTGGACCTACAGCGATGCCGGCGAGATCATGGACGAGATCGCCCGCCTGACGCCGAGCTTTGCCGGGGTATCCCATGCCCGGCTCGATGCCGAAGGTTCGCTGCAATGGCCGGTCAACGCCGCCCATCCCGATGGCAGCCCGATCATGCACGAGGACGGCTTCGTGCGCGGCAAGGGCAAGTTCATCGTCACCGATTACGTCCCGACCGACGAAAAGACCGGCCCGCGCTTCCCGCTGCTGCTGACCACGGGGCGGATCCTCAGCCAGTACAACGTCGGCGCGCAGACCCGGCGCACCGAAAACACCGTCTGGCACCCCGAAGACCTGCTGGAAATGCATCCCACCGATGCCGAAAACCGGGGCCTGAACGATGGCGATTGGGTGAAGCTCACCAGCCGCACCGGCGAGACGACCCTGCGCGTCACGGTGACCGACCGGGTCGCGCCGGGCGTGGTCTATACCACCTTCCACCACCCCGCGACCCAGGCCAACGTGGTGACCACCGAGTTTTCGGACTGGGCTACCAATTGTCCCGAATACAAGGTCACGGCCGTGCAGGTCATGCCCAGCAACGGGCCGAGCGAATGGCAGGAAACCTATGCCAGCTGGTCCGAGAAGAGCCGGCGGATCACCCCGGTGGCGGCGGAGTAGGCGCGATGATGCTCGATCGGCTCAACCAGATGGCCAACCAGATCGCTCGCAATCTGGCGATGCAGGGCGAGGCCAAGGCCGTGGATGCGACCTACCAGCATCTCAAGGATTTCTGGGATCCGCGCATGAAGGCCGCGATCCTCGCCTCGGACCGGGCCGGGCTCGATCCGATCGCCCGCGCCGCGGTTGACCGGCTGGCAGCCTAATCGCGGCGGCTTAGCAGCAGCCCGGCAATCATAGCAGTCAGGAACACGCCCACCGGCAGCGGCCGCACCAACAGGTCGACCAGCGCCGGCCCCGGGCATAGCCCGGCCAGCCCCCAACCGAGCCCGAACAGCGCGGCCCCGCCGATCAGCTTGCGGTCGATCGTCTGGCTGGGCGGCGCGCCCAGGCTATCACCGCACAGCGCCTCGCCCCGGCGGCTGGTGTAGAAATAGAGCGGCGCCGCGACCAGCAGCGCCCCGCCCATCACGAAGGCAAGGCTGGGATCCCACGGCCCGGTGACATCGAGAAAGCCGATCACCTTGTCCGGGCTGGTCATCCCCGACAGCGCGAGGCCCAGCCCGAACAGCAGCCCGGCGACGAGTGCGATCCAACCCTTCACAGCCAGCCTCCCCAGCGACGCACGAACACCATCAGCGCTGCCGCGGCCATGAAGGTCGGCACCGCCAGCAGCGACCGCTTTGACAGCCGCGCCAACCCGCAGATGCCGTGCCCGCTGGTGCAGCCATTGCCCAGCCCCGTGCCAAGCCCAACCAGCAGCCCGGCGGCCACCAGCATCGGCAAGCTCGCCCGCTCAAGCCCGGCGGCGAGCTGTTCGCCGCTGCGCCAGGCCGCCATTGCCCCCGCCGCCAGCACGCCCGCGAGGAACGCGAGCTGCCAGCCGCGCTCCGGCCCGCGGATGGCCCGGCGCACGATCCCGCTGATCCCGGCGATCTGGCCGGTGCCAAGGCGCAGCAGACCGGCCGAAAGCCCGATCAGTGCGCCGCCGGCCAGCGGCTGGATCATGTCGGCGGGGGCAAAGGCCATGGGGCTTAGAACCTCACGCCGGCCGACAGGCCGAACGAGGTTTCACCCAGGCTGACGTCCGCCTCGCCGCCGCCGTAGTTCAGCGGGATCGAACCGGCGCCGCGCACCGTCTGCTTGGGGGCGTGCATCGCATAGCCGGTCAGTTCCAGCCCGCCTGCGGTGGTATAGGTCGCCCCGGCGGTGATGTGGTGCGAAACAACGCCCGGCGCGAGCACGTTGAACAGGGTTTCCGCCGCCGGCACCGGGTTGCCCGAATGGCCATAGCCGGCGCGCAGGGTCCAGCGCGGGCTGGCGACATAGGTCGCACCCAGCTTCCAGGCAGTGATGTTGCGCCAGCCAAAGCCCGGCCCGCCATCGGCACCCAGCGGCTTGCCCGCGAACAGCAGCGACAGCGAATTGCCGACCGAGGCAACGCCCGCATAGTCGATCCGCTTCACATCGGCCGCCAGCGTCAGCGCCGGCACCGGCTTGACCGCAATCCCCGCACCGTAGGAGGCCGGAACGTCGAACCCGCCGTGCCCGGCGAACAGCCCGGCATACTTGTCGAAATGGCCGGCCCAAACCTTCGACTGGTAGAACGCGCCAAGGGTGAAGGCCGGGCCGAAGTGGCCGAGATAACCCACGCGCAGCCCGGCGCCGGCGGTCCAGTCGGTGCCCTGGTTGGTGAAGTGGGCCGGGTCCATCGAGGCCGCGCTGAAGGGCTGGATGCCGCTGGCGCGGAAGCCTTCGACCACCACGATCGGCGAAAGGCCGACACTGTGCCCCGGGGCCACGCGCACCGCGACCGTAGGGGTGATGAAGATCTGCTTGAGATCGACCCCGGCCGGACCGCTGGCGCCGAAGGCGGCGAAGGGGTTGGTCTTGTAGACGGTGTTCATCCCGCCATTGCCATAGACCGCGATGCCGACCGAGACCTTGTCCGACAGCGGGCGGACATAGCCGAATTCAGGCAGGACAAACGGATTGGCGCCGTTGCCGCTGTAGGTGCCGTTCAGCCCCGCGCCATTGCCGTGAATCGACGCGCCGCGATCGGGCACGAAAATCTCGACCCCGGCGTCCATCCGCGCGCCCACTTCGGTGGCGGCGGCGGGGTTGGCAGCAATCGACAGCGCGTCCTGCGGCTGGGCGATGCCCACCCCGCCGGCGCCCTTGGCCTTGGCGCCGATCCCGTTGAGGAAATAGCCATCGGTGGCATGGGCGGGTGCGGCCGAAACAGCGGCAAGGGCCAGGGCGAACCCGGCAGCGGACAGACGAAGGCTATTCATGGATGCTATCTCCAGCAAACGGTGGAACGACGAGCATCCTGAGAAAGGGTAGCACATCTGGGCTCGGTTGATCGTGATGACCCGAAGCGCGATCAGCGCCCCGGCTCACATCAGTAGCCCCTAATATATGCGCCCACTCCGGGTCAATGCCGCATTGGCAAACCCGAGCCTAGAAAATCTGCGACTGGCGAAAGGTGAAATTTATTGCCGGCTCAGGGGTCGATGAATTCGGCCTTGCGCTTTTGCATCTGGCTGGTGACGGCCTCGATCTGGTTCTTGCTGCCGATCAGCTTCTGCTGCTCGATCGATTCATCCATCAGGATCTCTTCGACCGAGGCGTGGAGGTATTTGCCGAACAGCCGCTTGGCCGCGCGCTGGGCGTGGGGATTGCGGTTGGCAATATCGCGCGCGATCGCGGTGGCGCGGGCCAGCGGATCGGCATCGACGATCGTCGCGAAGCCATATTCATGCGCCTGCTGCCCAGTGAACTCGCGGTTGGTATAGGTCAGTTCGCGCAGGGTATCGTCGCGCACCAGCCCGCGCCACAGCGCATAGCCGGCCATGTCAGGCACCAGCCCCCATTTCAGTTCCATCACCGCCATGCGGGCGTCGGGGGCGACCACGCGGATGTCCGCGCCGCTCGCCACCTGCAGGCCGCCACCAAAGCACACCCCGTGCACCGCCGCCACCACCGGCACCGGCAGCTTGCGCCAGACCATCGCGACCTGCTGGGCATGGTTCGAGTTGCCGTGGGTCCGCTCGGTCAGCGGCACGGCATCGTGGCGCCCGGTATTGGCCATGCTGGTCAGATCAAGCCCGGCGCAGAACGAGCGCCCTTCGCCCGACAGCACAACCACGCGCAGCCCCTTCATTTCGTGCAGCACGCGCCCGGCATCGGCCAGCGCCGCGAACATGTCGGGATCGAGCGCGTTCATCTTGTCAGCGCGGATCAGCCGGACCTGGGCCACCCCGTCCGCCTCCAGCGTGATCGCAACGCGGCCGGCGGGATTGACGTCATGCTGCATGGTCACTGTCCTTTTCCTTGGCCCCACGGCCGTCTTGCATCCTGTCTCCAGCCTCCTCCTTGCCCAATCGAAGGTAGGCGTCCAGTGCGAATTCGCCCGACGCCGGCAGCGGCAGCGCCGGGGCGCAGACCGGCGGCTCGGCCGCCAGCCGATAGGCGCCATCGGCCAGCGTCTCGATCCAGCCGTCGAGCCCGGCAAGCCGCAGCTTGGCTCGCAGCCGGCTGACATGAACCGCTAGACTGTTGGTTTCGGGCCGGAAAGCGAGCCGCCAGACATCGCCCAGCAGATCCGCGGCGCTTACCGCCTCCCCCGGCTGATCGGCCAGCCGCCAGAGCAGCGCAAATTCGCGCGGGTGCAGCCCGGCCCCGCGCCCGGCAACGAATGCCTCGCGCCCCACCAGGTCCAGCCGCAGCGCCCCGATCCGGCGTTCGCGCGGCAGCGTGCGGGCCTGGGCGATCAGGCGCAGCGTGCGCGCCTCGACTTCAGCGAGCGCCGCGGCCGATCCCAGCACATCGCCAAAGCCCAGCCGCAGCAGCCGCGCGCGCGCCTGACCATCATCGACCCCCAGCATCAGCATCCAGCGACGCTCGGCCGGGGCGGCGCCCGCCAGCCGCAGCCACACCGCCAGCGGCAGGCCATCGGGGCAGACCAGCAGCGGGCAAGCGGCAGGCTGGCCGGGCGGCAGGTCGCCATCCAGCAATCGCCAACCCAGCCGGCGCAGGTCATATTCGGCGGCGACCGCGTGGGTCGCCAGCCATCGGAACAGCTGCAAACCGCCCCCGCACAGTATTTACCCTTAAGCCCCGCCACCATGAATTGCATGGAAACGCAAGGACTTATCCCGCAAATCCGGTTTTAACGGACTGCGGGGGGAGTGCTGTGAAGGGGCGCGAGGCCCGTTCAGGCTGCGGAGGAATTGACCCCCATGCTGGTCAGGTAGCGCTTGATGTTGCGCGCGGCCTGGCGGAGGCGCTGCTCGTTCTCGACCATGGCGATGCGCACGAAGCCTTCGCCATCCTCGCCGTAACCAACGCCCGGTGCCACCGCGACTTCGGCATGGGTGAGCAGCTGCTTCGAAAATTCGAGGCTGCCCATCTCCTTGAGCGCCGGCGGCAGCGGAGCCCACGCGAACATCGAGGCCTTGGGGCTGGGAATGTCCCACCCGGCGCGGCCGAAGGCCTCGACCATCACGTCACGGCGCTTCTGGTAGAGGTTGCGGTTCGCCTCAACAATGTCCTGCGGACCGTTGAGCGCGGCGCAAGCCGCGGCCTGGATCGGGGTGAAGGCCCCGTAATCGAGGTACGACTTCACGCGGGTCAGCGCCGCGATCAGCCGCGGATTGCCGACCGCGAAGCCGACGCGCCAGCCGGCCATCGAATAGGTCTTCGACATCGAGGTGAATTCCACCGCGACATCCTTGGCCCCCGGCACTTCGAGGATCGAGCGGGTCGGGTTCCCGTCATAATACAGCTCGGAATAGGCAAGGTCGGACAGGATCCAGACCTTGTTTTCCTTCGCCCAGGCCACCAGCCGTTCGTAGAACGCCAGATCGACCGTCTCGGCCGTCGGGTTCGAGGGATAGTTGACGATCAGGATCGAGGGGCGCGGCACGGTGAAGCGCATCGCGCGTTCCAGCGATTCCCAATAGCGTTCGTCCGGCGTGGTCGGAACCGAGCGGATCGTCGCCCCGGCGATGATGAAGCCGAAGGTGTGGATCGGGTAGCTGGGGTTGGGCGCCAGCACCACGTCGCCCGGCGCGGTGATCGCGGTGGCGAGGCTGGCGAGCCCTTCCTTCGAACCCATGGTCATCACGACTTCGGTTTCGGGATCGAGTTCCACGCCAAAGCGGGTGGCGTAATAGTTCGCCTGCGCCTTGCGTATCCCGGGAATGCCCTTCGAGGCCGAATAGCCGTGGGCATCAGGCTTTTGCGCAACTTCGCACAGCTTGTCGATCACATGCTGGGGCGGCGGCAGGTCGGGGTTGCCCATGCCAAGGTCGATGATGTCCCGGCCCGCGGCGCGTGCTGCGGCCCGCATGCCGTTAACTTCGGCGATGACGTAGGGCGGCAGGCGCTTGATGCGGTAGAACTCGTCTTCCATTGGCTTATAGACTTTTCATGAAGTGGTCATGCGGCACGATTACCGCAAGAAAGCGTCTCTAGGGCGCTTATGGCCGGCTTGCAAATGGGTTAAAGTGTGCTTTGACTGATTGCAGCGCGCTTCACGCAAGGGAATCACCACATGGCCGACAGCGGCAAGCCGACGAGTGACCAGACCGCGATGTTCGATGCGATGTTCACCGCGCCGCAGCGGCTGTTCACCCAGTTCGCGCCGGGCGTGGCCGCCGCCGGCGAGGACGAGGCCGTGGGCGAGCTGGCACACTGGGCCGAAGTCGCCGCGCGGCTCCAGCAGCTGTGGCTTGAATTCCAGCAAAAGCAGGCCGCCACCGCGGCGGGCAAGGCATCGAGCCTGCTCACCGATCCGGGCAGCCTGATGGGGATTATCCCCGAGATGATGCAGGGCTGGCTGCGGCTGCTCCCGCTCGCCAAGCCCGAGGTCCAGACCCGGATGTGGGAAGACAGTCTGGCGCTGTGGCAGGGCGTGCTGGGGCAATATGGCATCGGCCCGCAGGCCAAGGATGCCAGCGCTGCTCCCGAACTGCCGCGCAAGGATCGCCGCTTTGCCGACCCCAAATGGCGCGAACAGCCGTTCTACGCGCTGGTCCACCAGACCTACCTGATGCTGGCCGAACAGGTCGTGGCGCTGGCCGACGAGGTCGATACCGCCGATCCGGCGCGGCATGACCAGCTCAAGTTCGCGGCGCGCACGCTGGTCGATGCGCTGTCGCCGGCGCATTTCCCGCTGACCAACCCGCTGGTGATGCAGCGCGCGATCGAAAGCCGGGGGGAAAGTCTGGTCAAGGGGATGGAGCACCTGCTCACCGATCTTGAGCGCGGGCAGCTGACCCATGTCGATCCCCAAGCATTCCGGCTCGGCGAAAACATCGCGGCAACGCCGGGCAAGGTGGTCCACCAGACCCCGCTCTATCAATTGATCCAGTACAGCCCGGCCACCCCCAGCGTGCTCGAAGTGCCGCTGGTGATCTTCCCGCCGTGGATCAACCGCTTCTACATCCTCGATCTCTCGCCCCAGAAGAGCTTCATCAAGTGGGCCACCGAACAGGGGCTGACGGTGTTCGTCGTCTCGTGGAAATCGGCCGATGAAAGCATGGCCGAGGTGGTGTGGGACGATTACATCCGCGCCCAGATCGATGCGATCGACACCGTGCGCGCGCGCCTTGGGGTGAGCCGCGTCCACACCATCGGCTATTGCGTGGCCGGGACCACGCTGGCCGCGACGCTAGCGATCTTGGCCCGGCGCGGCGAGGCAGACAAGGTCGCCAGCGCAACCTTCTTCACCGCGCAGGTCGATTTCGAGAAGGCGGGCGAACTACGCGTGTTCATCGATGACCAGCAGTTCGAAACGCTGGAGAAGCTCTCGGCCGAGCATGGCTATCTTGATGGGCGCTACATGGCGGCAACGTTCAACCTGCTGCGCGGGCCCGACCTGATCTGGAACTACGTGATCAACAATTACCTGCTCGGGCAGGACTATCCCGCGTTCGACCTGCTGCACTGGAACGGCGATGTCACCAACCTGCCGGCCAAGTGGCACCAGAGCTATCTCAAGGATCTCTACCGCGACAACAAGCTGGCCCAGCCCGATGCGCTGAGCGCCGATGGCACCCCGATCGACCTCAGCCGGATCACTGTGCCGTGCTATATCCAGGCTGGCCGCGAGGATCACATCGCCCCGGCGGAAAGCGTCTGGCGGCTGACCCGGCACCTGCGCGGGCCGTGGCAATTCGTGCTGGCGGGTTCAGGCCACATCGCCGGGGTGGTGAACCCGCCCGCCGCCAACAAGTACCAGTACTGGACCAACCCTGCCCCGGTGGACAGCTTTGCCGACTTCGTCAGCGGAGCGAGCGAAACACCCGGCAGCTGGTGGCCGCACTGGATGGCCTGGCTACGCGGGCAGGACAGCCACGAGGTGCCCGCCAAGGGCAAGCGCAAGCCCGGCGGGAAAAGTGATGCCAAGGGCGACAGCGGGTTCGAGGACGCCCCCGGCAGCTATGTGAAGGCGCGATAGGTCAGCCGCCTGTCCGCCTTGCGACCCCCATGTTGCACTGCACAAAAATCACTTGACTTCGCACTCGCACAAACTATTTTGTGCAATGCAACATAACCCGTGCCAAGCCTTGGGGCGGGTTGCTGCGAAGGAACCATTGCGATGACCCGGATTGCTGATGGCAAGATCGATCAGGCGCTGGACCAGGCGGATGCGGAACGGGCTTATGCCGCCGCAGCCGAGGCCGCTCCAGCCTCCCCTGCCGTGACCGCCCCGGCCGCCGACATTGCGCAACCGGCCTCTGCCAAGCCCGCCCGGGCCAAGGTGGTGGCACCCCGGACCGCTCGCAAGAGCGCTCCCAAGAAGAAGGCCGCGCCGAAACCGGCCGCGCCCAAGCCCACCACCACCTCGCAGATCAAGGACACCATCATGACCAAGACCACCGCCACCGATTTTACCGCCAAGATCGCCGAAGTCGCCAGCGAAGCGCAGGACCGCGCCAAGGCCGCCTTCGAAAAGGGCAGCGCACTGTTTGCCGATGCCAGCGAATTTTCGAAGGGCAATGTCGAAGCGATCGTCGAAGCCGGCAAGATCCTCGGCGCCGGGCTCCAGGAACTGGGCCAGACCTATGCCGCCGAAGGCAAGACCGCGCTCGAAACCCTGACCGCCGACGTCAAGGAACTGACCGCGGTCAAATCGCCGGCCGACTTCTTCAAGCTTCAGGGCGAAATCATGCGCCGCAGCTTCGATGCCGCGGTCGCCACCGGCTCGAAGCGTTCGGAAGCCTTCCTCAAGCTGGCCAATGACAGCTTCGCCCCGATCGGTACCCGCGTCAGCGTGGCGATCGACAAGGTCAAGCAGGCGGCCTGAGCCGCCTCCACCCTCGCTGACCCGGCAACCTCTCCTCTCCCAGCCGGATCACGGGTGACTGCAGCGGGCCGGTCAGCCTTCGGGCTGGCCGGCCCGTTCGGCATTTCGCAACATCTCCCTGCGAAAGACTTGCCCCCCAGCCCCCCAATGCGATAATTTGCTCCCATGCATTCAGATCCTGCCCCGTTCGACCCCGCGATCCGCGCCGCTGATGACGCGGGCGATGATTCGGGCGCGGGCGGCCAGGGCCAGCTCGGCGTCGCCACCAAGACCCGCGCCAAGCCCAAGAAGCCCAGCCAGTTCAAGGTGCTGCTGCTCAACGACGATTACACCCCGATGGAATTCGTGGTGATGGTGCTCAAGCGCTTCTTCCACATGGACCTGGAACAGGCGACGCGGGTGATGCTGCACGTCCACCAGAAGGGCGTGGGGGTCTGCGGGATCTTCCCGTACGAAATCGCCGAAACCAAGGTGAATCAGGTGATGGACTTCGCCAAGCAGAACCAGCACCCGCTGCAATGCACGCTGGAAAAGGCCTGATCGCCAACTACCCGCCCGGCGGCCATTACGCCCCCTGCGCTTAAGCCACCGAAGTTCCGAATAGGCTGCCGATCCGCCAGGTCGCGGCCATCGCCAGCACGCCCCAGAACGCCACCCGCAGCACGCCCTTGATCACCGGCGCCCCGCCCGCCGCTGCGCCCACGGCGCCCAGCAGCATCAGGAAGCACAGCGCGGCCAGCGAAACGCCCAGCGCCAGTTGGCCTAGCGGCAGGATCAGCGCCGCACCCAGCGGCAGGGCCGCCCCCACCGCAAAGGTCGCCGCCGAGGTCAGCGCCGCCTGAACCGGGCGGGCGCGGTGCATTTCAGCCAGCCCCAGTTCGTCGCGGGCATGGGCGCCCAGCACGTCATGCGCGGTCAGCGCCTCGGCCACCTGCCGGGCAAGATCATCGTTCAATCCGCGCTGGCGGTAGATCCCGGTCAGCTCCTGCAACTCAAGCTCGGGCACGCTGGCAAGTTCACCCTTTTCGCGCGCCAGATCGGCCGCTTCGGTATCGGCCTGGCTCGACACCGAAACATATTCCCCCGCCGCCATCGACATCGCGCCGGCGACCAGCCCCGCAGTCCCGGCGATCAGCACCGGGCCCTTGTCGCTCGCCGCAGCCGCCACGCCCACGATCAGGCTGGCGGTGGACACGATCCCGTCGTTCGCGCCCAGCACCGCGGCGCGCAGCCAGCCGATCCGTTCGACGGCGTGGGATTCGGCGGGTTTTCCGGGGATCGCGGGCATCGTCGGGGTCTCCTTGATGGGTGCGCGGCGATCTTGCCCGGCAAATGCGGCCCGCGCCAGCCCATTAACGCTTTCGCCGCCGGGCCTTGCTCGTTATGGAAGCCGCTCCACCGCAGCTTGCACAGCCCTGGGCACCGATCCTTTCGTGAAATCGCTTCCCGCCATTGACCGTTACATCTTCCGGCTCGTGCTGATGCCGATGCTGGCGGTGTTCGTGATCGCCGCTTCGCTGCTGGTGCTCGACAAGATGCTCAAGCTGTTCGACTTCGTCGCGACCGAAGGCGGGCCGATCAGCGTGGTGTTCCGGATGCTGGCCAACCTGCTGCCCGAATATGCCAGCCTGGCGATCCCGCTGGGCCTGATGCTGGGCATCCTGCTGGCCTTCCGCAAACTGGCGACCAGCAGCGAACTCGACGTGATGCGCGCGGTCGGGCTGGGCTATGCCCGGCTGCTGCGGATGCCCTACATGATCACGCTGGCGCTGGCGGCGGTGAACCTGCTGATCGTCGGCTATCTCCAGCCGCTGTCGCGCTATTACTACGAACAGCTGCAATTCGAACTGCGCTCGGGCGCACTCGGCGCCTCGATCAAGGTCGGCGAATTCACCACCCTGCAGGACAAGATGGCGCTGCGGATCGAGCAGAGCCGCGATGGCGGGCACGAATTGCTCGGCATTTTCGCGCGGGTTGCCAGCCCCAAGGGCCAGGTGCTGACCATTTCGGCCCGCGAGGGGCGCTTCCTCGCGCTCAAGGACAGTCCCGACACGATCGTGCTGCGGCTGACCGACGGGCAGATCATTCAGGATCAGCCCGGCCAGGCCGCGCGCGTGCTGTCGTTCTCGCGCCATGACCTGCCGATCGACCTGCCGGCGGTCGAAAAGTTCCGCCAGCGCGGCGGGATCGAGCGCGAATACATCCTGCCCGAACTGCTGCGGATCGGCTGGAGCGACAAGACCAGCCTTGAAGTGCGCAACGAAACCCGCGCCAGCCTCAATTACCGGTTGGTCGAAGTGGTGATGATGATGCTGCTGCCGCTGCTGGCGGTGGCGCTGGCCGTGCCGCCCAAGCGGTCAACCTCGGCGCTGGGGGTGTTCGTCTCGATCGTGATGGTCGTGGCCTATCACAAGGTCAACGAATACGGGCAGGCCGTGGCCGCGCTCGGGCGGGTATCGCCGGCGCTGGCGCTGTGGGTGCCGTTCTTCGTTTTCGCCGCGCTGATCGTGTGGATGTATTGGCGGGTCGCCCATGTCCCCGGCGGGCAGGCAATCGGCGCGCTCGAAAAGTTCGCGGCCAATGTCGGCAAGTGGGCCAAGGCGCTCGCCCGGCGGTTTGACCGCAAGCCCGGAGCGGCGTGATGGAAACCGATTTCTTCCCCTCGCGCACCATCGCGTTCTATCTGGCGCGGCTGTTCGTGACCCGGATCTTCGGCGTCCTGCTGATGCTGGTGCTGGTGCTGCAGATGCTCGACCTGCTGTCGGAAAGCGGCACGATCCTGGCCCATCCTGGCAATGGCGAGGCCGAGCTGTGGCGCTATGTCTCGCTGCGCGTGCCGCAGCTGGTCGCCCGCTTCCTGCCCTATTCGGTGCTGCTGGCGACCCTGTTCACCTTCTGGCCGCTCAACCACAACAGCGAAGTGACCGCGATGCGCGCCGCCGGGCTTTCGGCCCACCAGATCCTTGCCCCGCTGCTGGTCAGCGCAATGGGGATCTCGGCGGTCAGCCTGGTGTTCAACGAAGCAGTCGTGACCCGCGCGACCGGCACGCTCAAGACCTGGGAAGCCGCCGGCTATGGCCCGGTCCCGGCCGACCCCGCCGCGCGCGAGAACCTCTATGTGCCCGATGGCCCCAACATCCTTGCTGCCGCGCAGGTGACCGGCAGCGGAGCGGCGATGCGGATGACGGGGGTAACCTGGTATCAGCGTGATGCGGCCGGCATGGTCGTGGCCCAGCTGCGCAGCCCGGCGGCCAGCTATGCCGCACCCGGCTGGAAGCTGGAAAGCCCGGTCCGCTTCGAGGTTGCCACCACCAGCGCCGCCCGCGTCGCCCCGCAGGTTGTCGCCGCCGGCGTCTCCCCGGCGCAGGTCGCGATCACCCGGATCGATGCCGACCGGCAGGACATCCTCACCCTCAGCCGCTCGATCGCGGCGCTCAAGGCCTCGGGCCGGCGCACCAGCGAACTCGACGGCAAATGGTGGCACAAGCTTTCGGGCCCGCTGTCGGCGCTGCTGATGCCGCTGCTGGGTTCGGTCGCGGCCTTTGGCCTTGCGCGGTCGGGCCAACTGCTGGTCCGCGCGGTGATCGGCATGGCGCTGGGCTTTGCCTATTTCGTGGTCGACAATGCCGCGCTGGCGATGGGCAACTTTGGCGGCTACCCGCCGATGATCGCGGCCTGGGCGCCGTTCTTCCTGTTCCTGCTGCTGGGCGAAACGGTGCTGATCCGCACCGAGGAATAGCCTTAGCGCGCGGTCATCGTGCTCTTGGCCAGCCGCGCCACCAGCGGCAGCAGCCCCGGATAGTTCGCCTGATCATAGGTTGATCCCCCGCCAAGGTGAGCGATCAGGCGGCGGTGCGCCTCGCCCAGCGAGTGATAGGGCATCGAGGGCAGCAGGTGGTGCAGCGCGTGATAGCGCAGCCCCACCGGCGCCCAGACCGGGGCCAGCAGCGCGGGCGGCGGCACGTTGACCGAATCGAGGTATTGCCCGGTCACGGTCATCGCCTCGCCGTCATTGACCCACAGGTGCGCAACCAGCGTGCGGACCTGATTGAGCACTGCCACCAGCGACACCACCGCCATGCCGATCAGCAGCGGACGCCAGCCATAGAGGTAGCTCGCGGCGACCAGCCCGATAGCCCACAGCGAAGCGCCCAGTTCCTGCCAGAACACCATCCGGGCAAAGTCTCCCTCGGGCGGGCGGCGGCGGAAATCGGGGTTGATCGACAACGCCGAGGCGCGTTCCCACACCAGCCGGCGCAGCGGCGGGATGACCACGCCCAGCGGGGTCAGCACCGCGCAGCGGATCAGCAGCCCCAGCGGCAGCAGCACTGCCAAAAGGATGAACACCGGCAGCGACCACCACTTCATCAGCCCCAGCGGCAGGTATTCGGGATCCTCCGCCGTGCCATAGCGGGTGCGCGCATGGTGCAGCGTGTGAACGCCTTCATACATCAGCGACGGGGTGAGCAGCGGGATCCCGACCAGCAGGTTCCAGGCAAAGCGGAAACCCGGCAGGGCATTGCGGTGAATATGGGTCAGCTCGTGAATGAACAGCAGCGCGCGGTAGAGCCCGATCGCCGAAACTGCGGCGCAAAGCAGCGCCAGCGGCAGGCTCGGCGCGAGGATCGCACCGGCGAGAGCGCCATAGCCGATCCCGGCCGACAGCAGCATATCGGGCCAGTAGATTTCGGGGCGCGCCTCGGCGATGTCGCGGGTCAGCTCGACGGCTGCGCGCAGCATGTCCTTGTCATCGGGGATCACCGCCAGCTTGGGGCCCTGCCCGTCGGCGCCTGCCGCCTTGATCGTTTCCTGCACCGTCATGCAACCATTCCAGAATGTACCGTGGAGCGAAGGCTGGCCCCCGCGTCCGATTTATCCCGCGAATTGACGCACGCCCCGCCACTTGGCAAGGCAGTGCGATAATCGCGTCGCGCGTTTGCGCTAGACCCCAACAAAGGCAAGATCGTGGCCCAGAGCGAAATTTCCATCACCCCGGTCACCACCAAGGCCGATTTCGATGCTTTCATCGATCTGGCCTATCGCCTCAACGCCGATGATCCCAACTACGTGCCCCAGCTGCGCGCCGAGGAAGTCGCCAAGTTCACGCCCAAGGGCAATCCGTTCTTCGAACATGCCCGCGTGCAATTGTTCCTCGCGCGCCGCGCCGGTCAGGTCGTCGGCCGCATTTCGGCGCATATCGATGAACTGGCGCTGACCCAGCCGGCCGAACAGGGCATGGGCCCGGGCACCGGCAACTGGGGTGCGCTCGAAGCAGAAGACGAAGCCGCGGCGGGCGCGCTGATCGAAGTCGCCGAAGGCTGGCTGCGCGAACAGGGCATGACCCGCGTGCTCGCGCCGATGAACCTTTCGGTCTGGGAAGAGCCGGGCCTCTTGGTGCAGGGCCACGATCATCCGCCGATGGTGATGATGGGCCACCACAAGCCGCACTACCAGGCCTGGATCGAGGCGCGCGGCTATGCCTGTGCCAAGGTGCTCAACACCTATGAGCTCGACATCACCCGCGAATTTCCGCCGCTGATCCAGCGGATCGTGTCCTCTGGCGAAAAGAACGAGCGGATTCGCATCCGCAAGGTCGACAAGTCGAAGTTCTATGACGAAGCCGCGACGATCCTCGACATCCTCAACGATGCCTGGTCCGACAACTGGGGCTTCGTGCCCATCACCGATGCCGAGATTGCCCACACCGGCAAGAAGCTCAAGCCGCTGGTCCGCGAAGACCTGATCATGATCGCTGAGCTGGAAGGCGAACCGGTGGCCTTCATGATGACCCTGCCCGATCTCAACCAGGCGCAAAAGCGCTGGGTGCGCCCCAATGGCAAGCCCACGCTGCTTGGCTGGCTCAAGCTCGGGCTGTGGATCCTGAAGCCCCGCCCGGCCGACATGCGCGTACCGCTGATGGGGGTGAAGAAGCGCCTGCAATCGAGCCGGCTCGCCAGCCAGCTGGCTTTCATGATGATCGAATATATCCGCCGCGCCGCGGTCAAGGAATATGCCGGAACGCGCGGCGAAATCGGCTGGATCCTCGATGACAATCAGGGGATGAACGCCATCGCCGAAGCGATCGATAGCAAGGTCAATAAGGTCTATCAGATCTATTCCAAGGGGTTGTAAGGCCCCTCACGCGGGAACATCCAGATGCCGACACGCGTGCCCGATCCCGATCCTGCCGCCCAGCAATTGCGGCTGCTGTCGCTGCTGGTGGTGATCCTCGCCCTGGGGCTGTTCATGGCCCTGCCCTTCGTGCTGTCGATCGGCTCGGTCGTGTTCCTGCCCTTTGCCGCCGCGCTGGTGCTGTCGATCATGCTGTCGCCGCTGGCCGATTGGCTGGCGCGCTGGAAAGTGCCCAATCTGGTCGCTTCGTTCCTCGCGCTGGCAATCGCGGCGGCGGTGTTCGTGCTGCTGCTGGCCGCCGTGCTCCAGCCCGCGCTCGACACCTTCGACCGCCTGCCCGAAATGGCCCGCAAGGTCACCCAGCAGGCCTCCCAGCTGCGCGGCAACCTGGCCTGGATCAACGATCTCAACCGCCAACTGCTGCGCATCACCGGGCACACCTCGGGGCGGGAAGTGGTGCTGGCCGGGCCGACCGTGATCGAACAGGTCGCCTTCGCCACGCCGACCCTGGTGCTCGAAGCCCTGTTCACCCTGCTGATGGCCTTCTTCATGATCGCCTCGCGCATCCGCATGCGCGATCACCTGCGTCATGAGCGCCCGATCAACCACACCGAAATCAAGGCCGCGCGGCTGATCCGCGAAGTGCAGGATCTGGTCGCCTCCTACATGCTCACCGTGGGGGTGATTAACCTTGGCGTCGGGCTGGTGGTGGCCGCCGGCACCTGGGCGCTGGGGTTCGACGCGCCGCTGATGTGGGGCGGGCTGGCAGCCTTGCTCAACTTCCTGCCCTATCTGGGCCCACTGGCGATGATGGTGATCCTCGCGCTGTTCGGGCTGGGGACCGGGGGCACGCTGCTGGGCGGGCTGGTCGCCCCGGCGGCCTATCTGGCGCTCCATGCAGTTGAAGCCAACCTCGTCACCCCGGCAGTGCTGGGGCGGCGCTTTACCGTGAACCCGGTGACGATCCTGCTGGCGATCAGCTATTTCTACTGGATCTGGGGCGTGGTCGGCGCGCTGCTGGCCATGCCGATCCTGCTGACGGTGATCGCGGTGTTCCACCACGTCGGGCGGCCCAACCTGGTCGGCTTCCTGTTCGGTGAGCCGCTGTTCGCCCGCCCGCCGGGCCGCGACTAGGCTTCCTGCTGGCGGGCGCGGCGGTCGATCGCGGCGGTTACGGCGACGTCCATCGTCACATTGCCAAGCGTGCGCATCAGGTCCGGCAGCATTTCCACCGCCACCAGCAGCCCGAGCGGCGCGACCGGCACCCCCATCGCCATCGCGATCGGCCCGACCGAGACGACGAAGCTGAGCGTGCCGGGCAGCGACACCGAACTGAGCGAGACGAGGAACGCCACCACCACGCCGATTGCCAGCGCCCAGGGGGTCA
>Ga0228701_1001040_pt1 | contig 19920 bp, 18 predicted proteins | sample McNCre117_Aug_MG_2_FD_178017 | JGI IMG/M metagenome (GOLD analysis project Ga0228701, IMG submission 178017) | Freshwater microbial communities from McNutts Creek, Athens, Georgia, United States - 11-17_Aug_MG | ecosystem: Environmental > Aquatic > Freshwater > Creek | place: USA: Georgia...
CAGTCAGCATGGCGGCTTCGTCGAGTTCAAAGTCGGCGGTGAGTGGCACACCGTGGAAGGCCAGGCCTTGCAGCTGGGCGCTCATGGCGTACATCACGAAGCCGGGCACGGGGGCCAGGATGGAGGCACCGGGCACATCGCAGGCCATGGCCAAAAGCGAAATCAACTCGTCCGAGCCGTTGCCCAGCATGATGTCGAAGCCTTCGGGCATGCCCGCGTGCTCGGCCAGCGCAGTGCGCAGGTCGTTGACACGGCCATCGGGGTAGCGGTTGAGCGCCAGCGCGCCCAGGCGCTCGCCCAAAGCCTTTTGCAGATCAGCAGGCAAACGGTGCGGGTTTTCCATCGCGTCGAGCTTGACCATGCCCACCGAATCCTGGATGGCGTAGGCGTGCATGGACTGCACGTCCTGGCGGATGCGTTGCATGAGTTGGGGGCTGACGGTCATTGGGGCTCTCGCATGGGAGGAACAGGGTTCAGGCGCAATTCGGCGGCGCGGGCGTGGGCCTGCAGGCCTTCGCCATAAGCCAGCTCGGCGGCAATGCGGCCCAGCGGCTGGGCACCGGCTTCGCTGACCTCGATCAAGCTGCTGCGTTTCTGGAAGTCGTACACGCCTAAGGGCGAAGAAAAACGCGCCGTGCCGCTGGTGGGCAGCACGTGGTTGGGGCCTGCGCAGTAGTCACCCAGCGACTCGCTGGTGTACGCGCCCAAAAAGATCGCGCCCGCATGGCGCAGCAGAGGCTCCCAGCGGTGCGGGTCGCGGCTCGACACCTCCAGGTGCTCGGGCGCGATGCGGTTGCTGATGGCACAGGCTTCTTCCATGTTGCGCGTCAAGATCAAAGCACCCCGGTCGCTCAGGCTCTTGGCGATGATCTCGCGGCGCGGCATCTCAGGCAGCAGGCGGTCAATCGCGGCCTGCACCTCGGCGATGTAAGCCGCATCGGGGCACAGCAAAATGCTTTGCGCCAGCTCATCGTGCTCGGCTTGACTGAACAGGTCCATCGCCACCCACTCAGCGGGCGTACTGCCATCAGCCAGGACGAGAATTTCAGAAGGCCCGGCGATCATGTCGATGCCCACCGTGCCAAACACGCGCTTTTTGGCGCTGGCCACGTAGGCGTTGCCCGGACCGGTGATTTTGTCTACTTTGGGGATGGTGGCCGTGCCGTAAGCCAGCGCCGCCACGGCTTGCGCCCCCCCCACGGTGAAGGCGCGGCTGACCCCTGCTACACAGGCAGCGGCCAGCACCAGCGGGTTACGCACACCTTGCGGCGTGGGTACCACCATGATGATTTCTTCCACGCCCGCCACATGGGCAGGAATGGCGTTCATCAACACCGAGGACGGGTAAGCTGCTTTGCCTCCGGGCACGTAAATGCCCACGCGGTCCAGCGGCGTGACCTTCTGGCCCAGCAGCGTGCCGTCTTCGTCGCGGTAACTCCAACTCTCGCCCGAGGCTTTTTTCTGCGCCTCGTGGTACTTGCGTACCCGGGCGGCTGCGGCTTGCAGGGCTTCACGCTGCACGGCAGGCAGGCTGTCCAGCGCGGCTTGCAGCTCGGCCTGGGTGATCTCCAGGGCCTTCACGTCAGGCGCTTGCAAACCGTCAAAGCGCTGGGTGTACGCCAGCACGGCGGCATCGCCACGCTTTTGCACATCGGCCAGGATGTCGGCCACGCGCTGCTCGATGGCGGCGTCGGTGTCGGCAGACCAATGCAGGCGGGCCGCAAAGGCCGCCTCAAAACCGGCATCCGCCGTGTTCAGTTGCAATGGTTTGGCTTGCAGACCCATGTTCAGTCTTTCTTCACTGCACCGGCAAAGGCGTCGATGATGGCGCGGATGGGTGCTTGTTTGAGCTTGAGCGCGGCCTGGTTCACCACCAGACGAGAGCTGATGTCCATGATGCGTTCCACCTCCACCAGGTGGTTGGCCTTGAGCGTGTTGCCGGTGGACACCAGATCCACAATGGCATCGGCCAGACCGGTCAATGGGGCCAGCTCCATGCTGCCGTAGAGCTTGATCAGGTCCACGTGCACACCCTTGGTGGCAAAAAAGTCACGCGCAATCGCCGTGTACTTGGTCGCCACTTTCAGGCGCGCGCCTGTGCGCACCTGGGCAGCGTAGTCGTAGTCGGCGCGCACCGCCACGCTCATGCGGCATTTGGCAATGTTCAGGTCCAGCGGCTGGTACAGGCCCTGACCACCGTGCTCAATCAGTGTGTCCAGACCGGTCACGCCCAGATCGGCACCACCGTACTCCACATAAGTGGGCACATCACTGGCGCGCACCAAGACCACGCGCACATTGGACTGGTTGGTAGGCAAAATCAGCTTGCGTGATTTTTCAGGGTCTTCCAGCACTTCGATGCCCGCGGCGCGCAGCAGCGGCATGGTTTCGTCAAAGATGCGTCCTTTGGACAGGGCCAGTGTGATCATGTTCTTTTCACTCAGGGCTTGCGCCCAAGGGTTCATTGGATGCGTTCGATGTCAGCGCCCACGGCGCGCAGCTTGGCTTCCATGCGGTCGTAACCGCGGTCCAGGTGGTAAATGCGGTCCACAATGGTTTCGCCATCAGCCACCAGTCCCGCAATCACCAGGCTGGCCGATGCGCGCAGGTCGGTGGCCATCACGGTGGCGCCCGAGAGTTTTTCTACGCCTTCGATCACCGACACCTTGCCATCGATCTGGATGTGCGCGCCCAGGCGCACCAGTTCGTTGACGTGCATGAAGCGGTTTTCAAAAATCGTCTCGGTCACCTTGCTGGCCCCTTGCGAGATGCAGTTGAGCGCCATGAACTGTGCCTGCATGTCGGTCGGAAAACCCGGGTATTCGGTGGTGCGGAAACTCTGGGCCTTCAGACGCCCTTCGGACTTCACACGGATAAAACCATCACCCGCCTCGATCGTGGCTCCGGCGTCACGCAGTTTGTCAATCACTGCGTCCAGGTGGTCGGCACGACCGTGGCGCAACACCACATCCCCACCCGTCGCGGCAACGGCACACAAGAAGGTGCCGGCCTCAATGCGGTCAGCCACCACCTGATGCTCGGCACCATGCAGGCGCGCCACGCCCTGGATGCGGATCTTGCTGGTGCCGTGGCCTTCGATCTTTGCGCCCATGGCGATCAGCATTTCGGCCAGATCGGTGATCTCGGGCTCCTGAGCGGCATTTTCGAGCACGGTTTCGCCCTCGGCCAGCGCCGCCGCCATCATGAAGTTTTCAGTGCCGGTCACTGTGACCATGTCGGTGGTGATGTGCGCACCCTTCAGGCGCGTGTGGCCCACAGGCAGACTGGCCAGCATGTAACCGTGCTCTACCGTGATCTCGGCGCCCATGGCCTGCAGGCCCTTGATGTGTTGGTCCACCGGACGCGAGCCGATGGCGCAGCCGCCAGGCAGCGACACTTTGGCGTGGCCAAAACGGGCCAGCAAAGGGCCCAGCGCCAACACCGAGGCACGCATGGTCTTCACCAGCTCGTAAGGGGCTTCAGGATGGTTCAGCGCGCCCGCGTCGAGCGTGACGCGGCCATCTTCGTGGTGCTCGGCCTGCACGCCCATGTTGCGGATCAGCTTGAGCATGGTCGAGACGTCTTGAAGACGCGGCACATTGCGCAGCGTCACCGGCTCGGCGGTCAGCAGGGCAGCGCACAGCTCGGGCAAGGCGGCATTCTTGGCGCCTGCGACATCCAGCGTGCCCTGCAGGCGGTTGCCACCGCGAATTTTGAGTTTGTCCATGTTCGGCGTCGTGACGGGCTCAGTGCCCTTGTACAGCCCATTCGGCGGGCGTGAAGGTTTTCATCGACAAGGCATGCACCTCGTCGGTGTGGATTTTCTGGCCCAGGGTGGCGTACACCTTCTGGTGGCGGGCGATCAGACGCAAACCACTGAACGCCTCGGACACCACCACAGCGCTCCAGTGGCGGCCATCGCCATCCACTTCCAGATGGGTGCAGTCGAGGCCTGCGGCGATGATGGCATGTAATTGCTCTGCGTTCATGAAGGTTCAGCTCCGGATCTTGTAACCGGTGCGCAAAAGGTGAAGGGTCAAGCCGCCAACCAGGGCAGCAGCCGTGGCGACCACACCCAGACTGATCCAGGGTGAGACATCGCTTTGACCAAAGAAGCCATAACGGAATCCGTCAATCATGTAGAAAAACGGATTAAGGTGGCTGAGCTGCTGCCAGAAAGCAGGCAGCGAGTGGATGGAGTAGAACACGCCCGACAGAAACGTCATGGGCATGATGATGAAGTTCTGGAAAGCCGCCATCTGGTCGAATTTTTCGGCCCACAGGCCCGCAATCACACCCAGCGAGCCCATCATGGCCGCACCCAGGATGGCAAACACGGCGATCCACAAGGGGTAGATGAACTGGATATTCACCATCCAGCCGGTGATGATGAACACACCCAAGCCCACGGCCAGGCCACGCACCACCGAGGAGCCCACATAGGCCACAAACCAGCTCCAGTGCGACAGCGGTGTGAGCAGCAGGAACACGATGTTGCCCATGATCTTGCTTTGCACCAGGCTCGACGAGCTGTTGGCAAAGGCGTTTTGCAACACGCCCATCATGATCAGGCCTGGTAGCAGAAACGAGGTGTAGGCAACCTGGTCGTACACCTTGACATGGTCTTCCAGCACATGGCCGAAGATCAGCATGTAGAGCACCGAGGTGAGCACGGGTGCAGCGATGGTCTGGAAAGCGACTTTCCAGAAGCGCAGCACCTCTTTGTAAAGCAGGGTTTGCCAACCAAGCATCATGCCCCCACGTTCGCCCACTGCGTGTGGCTCTCTGCCCCCCGAGGGGGCCTTCGCGTCTTGGGACGGCCCGGCGACGCTCATTTCTGGTCTCCTTTGCGGTTCATGACTTCAAGGAACACGTCCTCCAGATCCGGCTGGCGGATTTCCACGTCTTCGGCCACCAGACCGGCCGAGCGGATCGTAGCCAGGTGGTTTTCAATTTCGAGCGCGTTGTGCACCGGCAACTGAACGATGCGCCCCGTGACTCGCGCTTTAGTCGCCAGGGCTGCGGGCAACTCGCCATCGAGCTTCATGCGCAGCACCTGGCTGGTGGCGGACTTGAGCAGATCGGACGTGCGCTCCAGCGCCACCACCTCGCCACGCTTGAGCATCGCGATGCGGCCACACAGGGCTTCGGCTTCTTCGAGGTAATGCGTGGTCAGCAACACGGTGTGACCTTGCTTGTTGAGCTTGGCAATGAACTGCCACAGCGTCTGGCGCAGCTCCACGTCAACGCCCGCAGTAGGCTCGTCGAGCACGATCACGCGGGGTTTGTGCACCAGGGCCTGAGCAACCAGCACACGGCGCTTCATGCCGCCCGAGAGCTGACGCATGTTGGCATGGGCCTTGTCGGTCAGGCCCAGGCTGTCCAGCAACTCGTCAATCCAGTTGTTGTCGACCTTGACGCCAAAGTAACCCGACTGGATGCGCAAGGACTCGCGCACCGTGAAAAAGGGATCAAACACCAGCTCCTGCGGCACCACACCCAGCAGACGCCGGGCTTGTGCGTAATCGGTTTGCACATCGTGGCCGAGCACCTGCACACGGCCCTCGGTGGCACGGGTCAGACCCGCCAGGATGCTGATCAGGGTGGTTTTCCCCGCTCCGTTCGGTCCCAGAAGGCCAAAGAATTCACCCTCCTGCACCTCCAGAGACACCTGTTTGAGCGCCTGAAACGGCATCGCCTCCGCCGTGCGGGCAGGATAAGTCTTGGAGACGGATTGAAAGGACAGAGCGGACATCAAGTGTCTATTTTAAGTGTTCAATCAGCCCCACAGAGGAGACACCAGAACAATCGACGGACTTCGGATTCAGTCACCCAAAAGCGTCATCACACCGTACAAAGCCGCCAGCTCTTGGAGCTGGCGTGGCATTTGCTGCACTTGAAAAGACTGCCCCAATGCCGATGCCTCACGGCGACAAGCCAGCAACACCGCCAGCGCAGAGGAATCGAACGCCACCAGACCCGAGGCATCCACCACCCAGGCGGACGTCTTCGGCGCGGCCCGCATGGCTGCCACCCACTGGTCCCGGCAGGCATTGGCCTGCGGGTGCATCAAGGTGGAAGGCAGTTGCAAAACGCTCATGACTGAACCGCTCAGGACTTCTGGGCGTTGGCCTTGTTGCGCTCGGTCAGGCTGTTGATCAGCGCATCGATGCCCCCGGCGTTGATTTCCTTGGTGAACTGGGTGCGGTAGTTTTCAATCAGCCAGACGCCCAGCACGTTCAGGTCAAAAATCATCCAGCCTGCGCCCTCGCCGGGCGTCTTTTCCAGGCGGTAATCCAGCTGGATCGGATCGCCCTTGCCCCGCACTTCGGTGTTGACCACCAGGTTCTTGTCGTCCTGGCCCGGTCGCAAGGGCTTGACCACCACGCTCTGGTCGCTGACCTGGCTCAGAGCACCCGAGTAGGTGCGCACCAGCAGCATCTTGAATTCGTCCTGCAGGCGTTTTTGCTGCTCCGGTGTGGCCTTGCGCCAGGCCGGTCCGGTGGCCAGGGCGGTCATGCGGCGGAAGTTCACGTTGGGCATGACCTTGCTGTCCACCAGCTGAATGATCTTGTTCACATCGCCGTTGCGCAGGGCCTTGTCGGCCTTGATCGTGTCCAGCGTTTCTGTGCTCATGCGCTTGATAAAGGCGTCTGCACTCTCTTCAGCGGCATGGGCCACACCCAGCGCAGCGGCACCTGCCAGGGCCATCACCATAAAGAAACGACGCGGCCACAAGGCCAGTGAAGATGTGTTGTTCATGAAACTGACTGTAAAAACAAAATCCGGCGCAGCTCGGATGAATCTGTGAGCATCTGTAACGATTTCACCTGCCCGACAAATCCGGGTCGGCGTAATCGAAGTCGGACGGTGGATTTCCGTCATAGATGTCATTTTCGCGCTTTTGCAAATAGGCATCGCGCACGAAGCTGTACGGGTCAAGCGATGCTTCTTTGACCGTGTCCACGGTCTTGAGCAAGCTGGCTCGCAAATCCGTCACACGCAGCACGGTCAGGGTGTTACGCGTGGCCGCATCGCTGGCGTTTTGCCCCGGATCGCCCTTGAAATCCAGCGGCAAAGCGACACCATCGCGCACGGTTGAAGGTCCCAGAATCGGCAGCACCAGATAAGGGCCGGACGGCACGCCCCAATAGCCCAGCGTTTGCCCGAAATCTTCCTTACGCTTTTCAAGCCCCATCTCAGTGGCCACATCCAGCACGCCGGCCAGGCCAAAAACCGTGTTGACCGAAACGCGCATCAGCGTCTCGGCGGTGGCCTGCCCCTTCAGTTGCAAGGCACTGTTGGCCATGGACCACACATCGCCGAGGTTGCCCAGGAAGTTGTGAACACCTGTGCGCGCCAGACTGGGCACCACATGGACATACACCTGCGCCGCAGGACGAACCACCGCCACATCCAAAGCATCATTGAACGCGTAAATGCGGCGATTCATGGATTCCCAAGGGTCCCGAGGATCGGCTGCTGCCGCCATCACGCCGCCGTGAGCTGCGGCCAACGCCAGCAGCAGGCCCATCGCACGGGCAGGTTTGCGCAAGAAGGTCATGGCTTGCCACCGTCCGACTTGGCGGGCTCGGCCGCCTTGCTGTAGAGGAACTGGCTGATCAGGTTTTCCAGCACGATGGCCGACTGGGTGGAGCCGATGCGGTCACCTGCTACCAGATTTTTTTCATCGGCACCAGGCACGATGCCCACGTACTGCTCGCCCAGCAAACCGCTGGTCAGGATGGACAGAGAGCTGTCCTTGGGGAACACATTCTGTGATTGCAAAGCCAGGGTCACCCGGGCCTGAAACGACTCGCCGTCGAACACGATCTGCTTGACGCGCCCCACCACCACACCCGCGCTTTTGACCGCTGCACCGGACTTGAGTCCGCCAATGTTGTCGAACTTGGCCGTGACCTCATAGTCCTTGCTGAAACTCATCTGCAGCAGGTTGGCCGACTTGAGCGCCAGAAACAGCACCGCAACGGCACCCAGCAACACAAACAAACCCACCCAGACATCATTTTTGGAACGTTGCATGGAATTTCACTCTTCTCAAATGCTGAACATCATCGTGGTCAGGATGAAATCCAGACCCAGAACAGACAAGGACGACACCACCACACTGCGGGTGGTAGCACTGGCCACGCCTTCGGGCGTCGGTTGCGCCACATAGCCTTGCAGCAGCGCGATGAAGGTGACGGCCACGCCAAACACCAGGCTTTTGACCATGCCGTTGCCCACGTCTTTCCAGACGTCCACGCCGCTTTGCATCTGGCTCCAGAACGAGCCCGAATCGACACCAATCAGCAGCACACCCACGGCGTAACCGCCCAGAATGCCCACCGCACTGAACACAGCCGTGAGCATCGGCAAGGCGATGATGCCGCCCATGAAGCGGGGCGCCAGGATGCGCTGCACCGGGTCCACAGCCATCATCTCCAGCGCCGTGAGTTGCTCACCCGCACGCATCAGGCCGATCTCGGCCGTGAGCGATGCGCCTGCGCGACCAGCAAACAGCAAAGCAGCCACGACCGGGCCCAGCTCGCGCACCAGACTGAGCGCAACCAGCAGGCCCAAAGCCTCGGCCGAACCATAACGCTGCAGCGTGTAGTAGCCCTGCAAGCCCAACACGAAGCCGACAAACAGGCCCGAGACCGTGATGATGGCCAGAGAATAATTGCCCAGAAAATGCACTTGGTCGCGCACCAGACCGAAACGGCGCAAGGCCGCACCCGACATCGAGAACAGCGTCAAGAGCAGGCGCGCGCCGTAACCCCAATTGGCCAATGTCTGGCGCGTCATGGCCCCCAGCGCTACCAGCCAGTCAAATACCCTCATGCCGGCCTCCCGCTGTAATCCTGCGCCGCAGTGGGTGCCGGGTAATGGAATGGAACAGGACCGTCGCTCAAGGCGTGAACAAACTGATGGATGAGGGGGTCGGTGCTGGCACGCAGCTCGGCAGGCGTGCCTTGTGCGGCCACAGCGCCGTTGGCCAGCACCACCACATGGTCGGCAATTTCAAAAGTCTCGGTGACGTCGTGCGAGACGATGACGCTGGTGATACCCAGACTGTCGTTCAGGCGGCGAATCAGGCGCGCCGCCGTGCCCAAAGAAATGGGATCAAGCCCAGCGAAAGGCTCGTCGTACATGACCAGATCCGGGTCCAGTGCAATCGCCCGTGCCAATGCGACGCGGCGGCTCATGCCCCCTGAAATCTCGGACGGCTTGAGGTCACGCGCACCGCGCAGGCCCACCGCATCAAGCTTCATCAGCACGATGTCGCGGATCAGGTCTTCGGACAAGTCGGTGTGTTCACGCAATGGAAAGGCCACGTTGTCAAACACGCTGATGTCGGTGAACAAGGCTCCGAACTGGAACAGCATGCCCATGCGGCGACGGGCTGCGTACAGCGCGGTCTGGTCCATGGTGGTCACATCGTGCCCATCCAGCAGAAGCTGTCCTTGCTGAGACCGGATCTGCCCGCCAATCAGACGCAAAACAGTGGTTTTACCGCCGCCCGAGACACCCATCAGTGCCGTGACTTTGCCACGGGGCACGCCAAAGCTGACATCGCGCAGGATGATCCGCTCCCCGTACCCGAAGGTCAGGTCTTGCAGTTCGACAAGAAAGGGATTCGCAGTGGTGGTCATGAAAAACAAGAGCCGGGGAAACCGGCTCTTGTGATGTTATCGCCCCAAGGTCAACGGGTTGTAAACCTTGGTGTTCTAGGGATTTTACCTAGATTCGGTCTCCTCAACGAGGCAGATCGCTCGCACCCATCAGGAACTCGTCCACAGCGCGCGCCGCCTGACGGCCTTCGCGGATGGCCCAAACCACCAACGACTGGCCACGGCGCATGTCGCCGGCAGCAAACACCTTGTCCACGTTGGTGGCGTAGCCGCCGGTGAACTCGGTCGTGGCCTTGGCATTGCCACGAGCGTCCTTGTCGATGCCAAAGGCATCGAGCACGGTGGCGACCGGGTTCACGAAACCCATGGCCAGCAGCACCAGATCGGCCTGGTATTCCTTCTCGGAACCAGGCACTTCTACCATCTTGCCGTCCTTGAACTCGACCTGCACGGTCTTGAGGCCGGTGACCTTGCCGTTCTTGCCGATGAATTCCTTGGTGGAAATGGCGAACTCGCGCTTGAGCAAGCCCTTCTCGTCGCTCTCGTCGTGGCTGGAGCTGGTGCGCAGTTTGAGCGGCCAGTAAGGCCAGACCATGGCCTTATTTTCCTTTTCGGGTGGCATGGGCATCACCTCGAACTGGGTCACGCTCACAGCGCCGTGGCGGGTGCTGGTGCCCACGCAGTCGCTGCCGGTGTCGCCGCCGCCAATCACGATGACGTTTTTACCGTCAGCGCGCAGCTGGCCTTTGATCTTGTCGCCCGCGTTGACCTTGTTCTGCTGGGGCAGGAATTCCATCGCGAAATGGATACCGTCCAGCTCGCGGCCCGGCACAGGCAGGTCACGCGACTGCTCGGAGCCGCCGGTCAGAAGCACGGCGTCGAAGTCTTTCTTGAGCTGCTCGGCAGAAATGGTTTCCTTGGCCCAGTTGGTGACCTTGGAGTCTTTCGGCCACTCGCCCACCAGCGTGCTGGTGCGGATGGTCACGCCTTCGGCTTCGAGCTGCTGGACGCGGCGGTCGATGTGCGACTTTTCCATCTTGAAGTCAGGGATGCCGTAACGCAGCAAACCACCGACGCGGTCGTTCTTCTCAAACAGGGTCACGTCGTGACCCGCACGCGCCAGCTGCTGCGATGCAGCCAAGCCTGCGGGGCCAGCACCGATCACAGCGACCTTCTTGCCGGTCTTGACCTTGGCAGGACGGGGAGTGACCCAGCCTTCGGCCCAGGCACGGTCGATGATGGCGTGCTCGATCGACTTGATGCCCACGGCGTCGCCGTTGAAGTTCACCACGCAGGCGGCTTCGCAGGGTGCGGGGCAGATGCGGCCGGTGAACTCGGGGAAGTTGTTGGTGCTGTGAAGCACCTCGATCGCGTTCTTCCAGTCGCCGTGGTAGACCAGATCATTGAAGTCCGGAATGATGTTGTTGACCGGGCAGCCGTTGTTGCAGAACGGCGTGCCGCAGTCCATACAGCGTGCGCCCTGCTTTTTGGCTTGCTCGTCGGTCAGACCGATCACGAATTCGCCGTAGTTCTTCAGGCGCTCGGCGACGGGCTTGTAGCCCTCTTCGATGCGCTCAAATTCCATGAAGCCAGTGACTTTTCCCATGATGCTTCCTTGTTTCTCTGTGTTCGTTCGTGATCAGGCGGCGACAGGCTTGGCGGCCTGGGCGGCTTTCTTGGCGTTGATTTCGCCCAGAGCACGCTTGTATTCGTTCGGGAACACCTTCACGAACTTGGCACGGGCCGTGGCCCAGTTGTCCAGCAGCTCGCGGGCGCGCTGGCTGCCAGTCCATTTGAACTGGTCTTCCAGCAGCTTCTTGAGCTGAGCTTCGTCGGTCTGGTCGCGGTGCCAAACTTTGCGGTCGATCTGGGCTTCCTGCTCGGCGGCCGACAACACTTTTTCCATGCTGACCATGGCAGTGTTGCAGCGCGAAGCGAATTCGCCGTCTTCGTCGTACACATAAGCGATACCGCCGCTCATGCCCGCGCCGAAGTTGCGGCCGGTCTTGCCCAGCACAGCCACGGTGCCGCCGGTCATGTATTCGCAACCGTGGTCCCCGGTGCCTTCGACCACCGCAGTGGCGCCCGACAGACGGACGGCGAAACGCTCGCCCGCCACGCCAGCGAAGAAGGCTTCACCCGTGGTGGCACCGTACATGACGGTGTTGCCCACGATGATGTTTTGCGAGGCCACGCCACGGAAATCCAGGCTGGGGCGCACCACCACGCGGCCGCCCGACAGGCCCTTGCCGGTGTAGTCGTTGGCTTCGCCGATCAGGTACAGCGTGATGCCGTTGCACAGGAACGCACCGAACGACTGACCGCCCGTGCCTTCCAGCTGGATGCGGATGGTGTCATCCGGCAGACCTTCGGGATGCACCTTGGTCACCGCACCCGACAGCATGGCACCGACGGAGCGGTTCACGTTGCGGGCAGTTTCCATGAACTGCACCTTCTTGCCGTGGTCAATCGCATCGCGGCTCTTGGCGATCAGCACGTTGTCCAGCGCCTTGGCCAGACCGTGGTCCTGGGTTTGCACGTGGCGCACGTCGGCGTCCACCGTGACTTGCGGCACGGCCAGCAGGCGACCGAAGTCGAGACCTCGGGCCTTCCAATGGCTCACACCAGCGCGCATGTCGAGCAGGTCAGCGCGGCCGACCAAATCGTCGAACTTGGCAATGCCCAGCTGGGCCATGATCTGACGCACTTCTTCAGCGATGAAGAAGAAGTAGTTCACGACATGCTCGGGCTTGCCAGTGAACTTGGCGCGCAGCTCAGGGTCTTGCGTGGCCACGCCCACCGGGCAGGTGTTCAGGTGGCACTTGCGCATCATGATGCAGCCCTCGACCACCAGCGGTGCGGTGGCAAAGCCGAATTCGTCCGCGCCCAGCAAAGCGCCAATGGCGACGTCGCGGCCGGTCTTCATCTGGCCGTCGGCCTGCACGCGGATGCGACCACGCAGGCCGTTGAGCACCAGGGTCTGCTGGGTTTCGGCCAGACCGATTTCCCAAGGCGAACCGGCATGCTTGACGGACGACCAGGGCGAAGCGCCGGTGCCGCCGTCGTGACCGGCGATCACGACGTGGTCGGCCTTGCACTTGGCCACACCGGCGGCGATGGTGCCGACGCCGATTTCAGACACCAGCTTGACGCTGATGTCGCTGTGCGGGGCCACGTTCTTCAGATCGTGGATCAGCTGGGCCAGGTCCTCGATGGAGTAGATGTCGTGGTGCGGCGGAGGTGAAATCAGGCCGACACCGGGCACCGAGTGGCGCAGCTTGCCGATGTACTCGGAGACCTTGCCGCCGGGCAGCTGGCCGCCTTCACCGGGCTTGGCACCCTGGGCCATCTTGATCTGGATCTGGTCGGCACTCGACAGGTATTCGGCCGTGACACCGAAGCGGCCCGAAGCCACCTGCTTGATGCGCGAACGCAGGCTGTCACCGGCCTGCAAAGGCAGATCGACCTCGACGTTGGCATCACCGATCACACTCTTGAGCGAATCGCCCTGCTTGATCGGGATGCCTTTGAGTTCGTTGCGGTAACGGTTGGCGTCTTCGCCGCCTTCACCGGTGTTGCTCTTGCCGCCGATGCGGTTCATGGCCACGGCCAGGGTGGCATGCGCCTCGGTGGAGATGGAGCCCAGCGACATCGCGCCAGTGGCAAAACGCTTGACGATCTCGGCGGCTGGCTCGACCTGCTCCAGCGGAATGGCCTTGGAAGGATCGATCTTGAACTCGAACAGGCCGCGCAGCGTCATGTGGCGCTTGCTCTGGTCGTTGATGATCTGCGCGTATTCCTTGTAGGTGCTGAAGTTGTTGGCACGGGCGGAGTGCTGCAGCTTGGCAATCGCATCGGGCGTCCACATGTGCTCTTCGCCACGGGCGCGCCAGGCGTATTCACCGCCCGCGTCCAGCATGGTGGCCAGCACAGGATCGTCGCCAAAGGCGGCGGTGTGCATGCGGAAGGCTTCTTCGGCGATCTCGAACACGCCGATACCGCCCACGCGGCTGGCGGTGCCAGTGAAGTACTTGTTGATGGTCTCAGAGTTGATGCCGATGGCTTCAAACAGCTGCGCACCGCAATACGACATGTAGGTCGACACGCCCATCTTGGACATGATCTTGGACAGGCCCTTGCCGATCGCCTTGACGTAGTTGTAGATGGCCTTGTCGGCCGACAAATCGCCCGGCAGGTCTTTGTGCATCGCGGCCAGAGTGTCCATGGCCAGGTAGGGGTGCACGGCTTCGGCGCCGTAACCGGCCAGCACGGCAAAGTGGTGCACTTCGCGGGCGGTGCCGGTTTCCACCACCAGGCCAGCGGTGGTGCGCAGGCCCTCGGTCACCAGGTGCTGGTGGATGGCCGACAGTGCCAGCAGTGCGGGAACAGCCACCTGGGTGGCGTTCACGCCACGATCACTGATGATCAGGATGTTGTGGCCGCTCTTGATGGCGTCCACTGCTTCGGCACACAGCGAAGCCAGCTTGGCTTCCACGCCTTCGCGGCCCCACAGGGCGGGGTAAGTGATGTCCAGCGTGGCGCTCTTGAACTTGCCCTTGGTGGCCTGCTCGATGTTGCGCAGCTTGGCCATGTCGGCGAAGTCCAGGATTGGCTGGCTGACTTCGAGGCGCATGGGCGGGTTGACCTGGTTGATGTCCAGCAGGTTCGGCTTGGGGCCGATGAAGGACACCAGCGACATCACGATCGCTTCGCGGATCGGGTCGATCGGGGGGTTGGTCACCTGCGCGAACAACTGCTTGAAGTAGTTGTACAGCGGCTTGTTCTTGTCGGACAGCACGGCCAACGGGCTGTCGTTGCCCATGGAGCCGATGGCTTCTTCGCCGTTGGCAGCCATCGGGCTGAGCAGGAACTTGATGTCTTCCTGCGTAAAGCCAAAGGCCTGCTGCTGGTCCAGCAGCTCAGGAGAAGTGGACGAGGCGGTAGTACCGGTGTCGGCACCTGCGGGCAGGTCTGCGCCGTCTTCGCCCGCCACGGGCTGCACCACGTCATCGAGGCGGATGCGCAGGTTTTCAATCCACTGCTTGTAGGGCTTGGTGCTGGCGAGGCTCGACTTGAGTTCCTCGTCGTTGATCATGCGGCCCTGCTCCAGATCGATCAGGAACATCTTGCCGGGCTGCAGACGCCACTTGCGCACGATCTTGCTTTCGGGAATCGGCAGCACGCCGGTTTCCGAACCCATGATGACCATGTCGTCGTCGGTGATGATGTAGCGCGAGGGGCGCAGACCGTTGCGGTCCAGCGTGGCGCCAATCTGGCGGCCATCGGTGAACACAATCGATGCCGGGCCGTCCCAAGGCTCCAGCATGGCCGCGTGGTATTCGTAAAAGGCCTTGCGGCGCTCGTCCATGGTGGTGTGCTGCTCCCAGGGCTCGGGGATCATCATCATCACGGCCTGGCTGATGGGGTAGCCCGCCATGGTCAGCAGTTCCAGGCAGTTGTCAAAGGTGGCGGTGTCGGACTGACCGGCGAAGCTGATCGGGTACAGCTTTTGCAGGTCATTGGCCAGCACGGGCGAAGACATCACGCCTTCGCGGGCCTTCATCCAGTTGTAGTTGCCCTTGACGGTGTTGATCTCGCCGTTATGCGCCACATAGCGGTAAGGGTGGGCCAATGGCCACTCAGGGAAGGTGTTGGTCGAGAAGCGCTGGTGCACCAAGCCCAGGGCCGAGACGCAGCGCTCGTCTTGCAGGTCCAGGTAATAAGTGCCTACCTGGTCGGCCAGCAGCAGGCCCTTGTACACCGCAGTGCGGCTGGACATGCTGGGGATGTAGTACTCGTTGCTGTGCTTGAGGTTCAACGCCTGAATGGCTGCGCTGGCGGTCTTGCGGATCACGTACAGCTTGCGCTCCAGCGCGTCTTGCACGATCACATCGGCGCCACGGCCAATGAAGATCTGGCGCATGATTGGCTCTTTTTCGCGCACGCGGGGCGACATGGGCATCTCGCGGTTGACCGGCACATCGCGCCAGCCCAACACCACTTGGCCTTCGGCCTTGACGGCACGCTCAAGCTCCTGCTCGCAGGCCATGCGGGATGCGTGTTCTTTGGGCAGGAAGACCATGCCCACGCCGTATTCACCAAAAGGCGGCAGGGCCACGCCCTGCTTGGCCATCTCTTCGCGGTACAGCGCATCGGGCAGCTGAATCAGGATACCGGCACCGTCGCCCATGAGCGCATCGGCACCCACGGCACCCCGGTGGTCCAGGTTTTCAAGAATCTTGAGGGCCTGCGTCACGATGGCGTGACTCTTTTGACCTTTGATGTGGGCCACAAAGCCGACACCGCAAGCATCGTGCTCATTGGCCGGGTCATACAGACCGGTTTGTTGGAAGAGTTCTTTGTCAGCAGCCGTCGTCATGGCGCACTCCTAGGGTTTTTACGCAGGTGGAAGAGTTTAATGCACTGCAGCAACCGTGCCAAGATAATTAATCGGGGTCAGATCCCAATTAATTTGCCTATTTAATTGAGATCAAATTAATTGGGGACAGATTAATTTGACAGTCTTTTTGAACGGACGCCCTGCCTTGCCCGGCACCAGACGGCGTGTTGTGCCTTGCTGAAGTTCACTCACGAAATCCTCCGACCCCAAGGCCCAACCCGACAAGGCACCCTTGGTCAATTCATCGCGCTGCTGGGTCGCCAATCCGGTCTGAACCAGCGTCAGATAAGCCGCTTCACGCGCAAACGGTGTGTTGCCCAATGCCCAATACAGTGCATGCAGGGTCACCAGTTTGTCGCTCACCTGCCCAATACAGTGCCTGTGGCTGGACCATTTGAAATCGGCAGGCTGCGCCACCATGCCGGCGCGCACCGGGTTCAGGTCGATGTAGACCATGCAGGCCAACAGGTAACGCTCGCTCTCGATCAGGTTGCTGCGGTAGCGCCCTTCCCACAAGGTCCCGGTGCGGTGGTACCGCAGGTTGAAATAGCGCACATAGGCCCGTCCCACCGCCTGCATCATCTGCGGCAAACCGTTATCGGTCTCAGGTGTCACCAACAAATGAAAGTGGTTATCCATGATCACATACGCATGGATCGCCACCTTGAATGTGCGCGCATGCTCGTACCAGAGGTCCAACAGGCGCTGGCGGTCCTGGTCGTCGCGCACGATGGGCTGGCGGTCATTGCCGCGCTGAATAACGTGGTGCGGGTAACCGGCAACAGTGAGGCGAGGCAAACGGGCCATAGGGAATTCCTTAATGCACGCCCAGTTTAATTGGGATCTGACCCCGATTAAATGATTGAGGTATGCTGGGCGTGTGAACAAGACTTCGATCCGAATTGGCGCTGGTGCAGGGTATGCCGGCGACCGCATCCCACCCGCGGTGGAACTGGCCCGGCACGGGCAGCTGGACTATCTGGTGTTCGAGTGCCTGGCCGAGCGCACCATCGCGCTGGCCCAGCTCGAACGCCACCAGCAGCCTGACAAAGGGTTTGACCCACTGCTGGCCGACCGCATGCGTGCCGTGCTGCCGATTTGCCTGGCGCAAGGCACGCGCATCATCAGTAATATGGGCGCTGCCAACCCCTTGCAGGCGGGGGATGAAGTGCTGCGCGTGGCCCGAGAACTGGGCTTGCAAGGCGTGAAAGTGGCCGTGGTGCAAGGCGACGATGTGCTGCACCGTCTTTTGACAGACGGTCTGAACCTGCCGCTGATCGACAGCGACGCCCCGCTGGCCAGCCTGCAAGACAAGCTGATCTCGGCCAATGCCTACCTGGGCGCAGACGCCCTGTTGCCCGCGCTGCAAACCGACGCGCAAGTCATCCTGTGTGGTCGCGTGGCCGATCCGGCGATGTTCCTCGCACCCTTGATGCACCATTGTGGCTGGGCCGCTGACAACTGGTCCCAACTGGGCCAAGGCATTCTGGTCGGTCACCTTCTCGAATGCGCCGGCCAGATCACCGGCGGCTACTTTGCCGATCCCGGCTTCAAGGATGTTCCGAATCTGGCGCGGTTGGGCTTCCCGCTGGCCGAGGTACAGGCCGATGGCACCACGGTGATCACCAAGGTGGCCGGCTCCGGCGGCTGCGTCACGGTGGCCACCTGCACCGAACAGCTGCTCTACGAAATCGAGAACCCTGCGCGCTACCTGCAGCCCGATGTGGTGGCCGATTTTTCGCAGGTGCACCTGACCTCCGACGGCCCCGACCGCGTGCGCGCCGCAGGTGCCAGCGGCCAGCCTCGACCCGACACGCTCAAGGTCACCGTGGGCTACCACGATGGCTACATCGGCGAAGGCCAGATGAGCTACGCCGGTCCCGGCTGCCTGGCACGCGGCCAGCTCGCCTTGGACCTTGTGCGCCTGCGCCTGCAGGACGCGGGGCTGGGCCAAGGGGAAGCCCGCTGCGAACTGATCGGCGTGAACAGCCTGATCCCGCAAGCCCAAGCGACGGCCGAGCTGAATGAAGTGCGCCTGCGCGTGGCCGTGCGCACTGCCACGCGCCATCAAGCCCAACTCGTGGCCAACGAAGTCGAAGCGCTCTACACCAACGGCCCGGCCGCAGGCGGCGGCGCCACCAAGTCGGTGCGCGAAGTGATTGCCGCTGCCGCCGTGCTGGTGCCGCGCGACTGGGCGCAGGCCCATGTGACCGTGCTGGGCTGAAAGGAAGACCATGAAACTCCGGCAACTTGCCCACACCCGCACGGGAGACAAAGGCAACCGCTCCACCCTCACGGTCATTGCCCACGACGCGAAAGACTTCGCCCGGCTCGAAGCACAATTGACACCCGAGCGCGTGCTGACCCACTACCACGGCATCGTGCAGGGCCGCGTGGAACGCTTTGCCCTACCCCAGCTGGGCGCACTGCAGTTCGTGCTGTACGAAGCACTGGCCGGTGGCGTCACGCGATCACTGGCGCTCGACGCCCACGGCAAAACCCTGAGCAGCCACCTGCTGAACATCGACATCGACTGAAAGAGGAGAACCCCCATGAACTTTCGCACAACCACCCTGCTTGCCGGCCTGCTGATCACCGCCAGCGGCACCGCCATGGCGCAGAGTTACCCGAACAAACCCATCAAGGCCATCGTGCCCTTTGCCGCCGGCAGCGCTACCGACCAGATCGGCCGCGCCTTCGTGCAGAAAATGTCGGAGCAACTGGGTCAACCCATCATCATCGAGAACAAGGCCGGTGTGAACGGCATGCTCGGCGCCGACGCCGTGGCCAAGTCTGCGCCCGATGGCTACACCATCATGGTCGGCACCAACAGCACCAACGCTGCCCTCAAAAGCCTGATGAAAAAGCTGCCCTACGACCAGGACACGGCTTTTGCTCCCATCGGCTACATGGGCTCGGTGCCGCTGATTGTGGCCGTCAACAACGACGTGCCCGCCAAGAACCTGAAAGAGCTGGTGGCCATGGCCAAAGCCAAGCCGACGCAACTGACCTTTGCCAGTGCCAGCACCTCGCAGCGCGTGTCCACCGAAGTGTTGATGAGCATGAGCGGCATCCAGATGATGCACGTGCCATACAAGAGCGGGCCTGCCGCCATGACCGACCTGATCGGCGGTCAGGTCAACCTGTTCACCGCCGACTTCGCGGTGATGCTGCCGCAGGTCAAGGCCGGCAAGATCCGCGGCCTGGCCGTCACATCCACCCAGCGCAGCAAGGCCATCCCCGAGCTGCCCACCGTCAACGAAGCGCTGGGCCTGAAGGACTATGAACTGATCGCCTACTTCGCCATGTTTGCGCCTGCGGGCACACCGGCCGACGTGATCGCCAAGCTCAACAAGGCGCTGAACCAAGCTGCAGCCGACAAGGACATCCACGACAAGTTCGCGCCCATCGGCTTTGAAACCGCCCCCGGCACGCCCGAATCTCTGGCCCAGCGCAACAAGGCCGAAACGGCCAAGTGGGCCAAGGCCATCCGGGACGCGAAGATCGAAGCAGAATAAGGCGTTCAGCGCACCGGGTAACGCGCCTCGGCCAGCGCCTGCAACCCGAACTCGGCCAGCAAGGCCTCCAGCCGTTCGCGGGCGTTGCGCTTTTTCTGGCCGGTGTATTTGGCCAGAATCAGTTCGTTTTTCATGCTGTGCTCCCAGCCCACCAGCTCGGTCACGGTGACCGAATAGCCTTGCGACTCCAGATACAGGCAGCGCAGCACATTGGTGAGCTGGCTGCCCATCTCGCGGGTGTGCAAGGGGTGGCGCCACAGCTCGGCCAGCGGCGTGCGCTGCAGGTTCAGCGCCTTGCTCTGGTTGAGCGCCCGGGCCAGCTCGGCCTGGCAGCAGGGCACCAGCACCATGTAACGGGCTTTCTTCT
>Ga0228701_1001043_pt1 | contig 19889 bp, 20 predicted proteins | sample McNCre117_Aug_MG_2_FD_178017 | JGI IMG/M metagenome (GOLD analysis project Ga0228701, IMG submission 178017) | Freshwater microbial communities from McNutts Creek, Athens, Georgia, United States - 11-17_Aug_MG | ecosystem: Environmental > Aquatic > Freshwater > Creek | place: USA: Georgia...
ATGCAATTACAGGCGAGCCCTGTGAAAGCGCTTGCGCTGACAAAAAATATTCCCGTATTACAGCCGACATCTTTACGTATCAATGGTAAATATGCGGATGAAGCTAAAGAGGCTTTAAAAGTTTTAAACGACACCAGTTTTGATGTGATGGTGGTTGCTGCTTATGGATTATTGTTACCCCAAGAAGTTTTTGATATTGCAGAAACATCAGGTCGGGCAGGATGTCTAAATATCCACGCATCTATATTACCTAGGTGGCGAGGCGCTGCACCAATACATAGAGCAATAGAGGCTGGCGACAAAGAGACCGGTATATCCATTATGCAAATGGACTTAGGTTTAGATACCGGGGCCGTTATTGCAAAAAAAGCCATCGACATTTCTGAAGAAGACACGACCGGATCATTGCATGATCATTTGGCAATCTTGGGTGGAGAAATGATTGTGAATGCTTTGGCGGATTTTGAAAAAAATAGAGTATTGCCAAGCACACCCCAAGAGGCAGCCGGAACAACTTACGCCAATAAAATTTTGAAAGAAGAGTCTCGTATCAATTGGTCCGAGAGCGCGCAAAAAATAGATTTAAAAATTCGGGCATTTAATCCATTTCCTGGAGCGACGTTTCAAAATGGTGAAGAGTTAATAAAGGTTTGGCACTCTAAATATTTGGGTGATAAAACAAACGCCCCATCAGGAGCGCTATTAGCTATTGAAAAATCAGGGGTTGTTGTTGCGGCCGCGGGTGAAACAATACGATTAACTGAATTACAAAAACCGGGTGGGAAAAGAGTGGCTGCTTATCAGTTAGCGCAGTCAATGGGTTGGCAGGTTGGCCACCAATTTATTTAATTCCCACTTGAATATATCAACCATTCAACACATATATAGTTTTGTTAGAAGTTTGAAACTAGAATGCTCCAAATAAATTATTAAGGACATAAATGTTTAATTGGTTTAAAACAGCTTTATTAATGGCGGCAATCACAGGTTTATTTATTGTGGTTGGCGGCATGCTTGGCGGTGAGCAAGGCATGCTCATGGCGCTGTTATTGGCCTTTGGCATGAATTTTTTTAGCTACTGGTTTTCTGACAGCATGGTTTTAAAAATGATGAATGCGCGTGAGGTTGATGAAACTACCGCACCACATTTTTATCGCATGATTGCTGAGCTTGCACAAAAAGCAAACTTGCCAATGCCACGTGTTTATTTAATTGAAGAAAGTGCACCGAATGCTTTTGCAACAGGAAGAAATCCTGAGAATGCTGCCGTAGCTGCGACAACGGGTATTTTGCAAATTCTCTCCGAAAGAGAAATTAAAGGTGTTATGGCCCATGAGTTGGCACATGTAAAACATAGAGATATATTAATTTCAACAATATCTGCGACTATGGCTGGTGCATTATCTGCTTTGGCAAATTTTGCGATGTTTTTTGGTGGTAGAGATTCTGAGGGTCGTCCAAGTAATCCGATTGCAAGCATATTGGTCATGATATTGGCACCTTTGGCAGCCAGCTTAATTCAAATGGCTATATCTCGTGCGAGAGAATATGAGGCGGATAGAGGTGGCGCAGAAATTTGCGGCGATCCATCAGCACTTGCTAGTGCGTTAGAAAAAATTCATAACTACGCAACTGGTCGACAATTCGACGCTGTAGAGCATCATCCTGAAACGGCTCAAATGATGATCATGAATCCATTGTCAGGTGGCGGCATCGCTGGCCTATTCTCAACACATCCGCCAACTGAAGATCGCGTATCTCGTTTGATGGAAATGGCAAGAACAGGAATGTACCCTGTCTGAAATTAAACCCCAAGGCGTTAGCCTATCGAAAGCCCTCCTTGCCTCTGCAAAAGTACTTGAGCAGGTGCACGAGGGCACCTCGTTAACCGTAGCAATTCAGTCTGCACCTATAGCGTTAAGGCCCGCTGTACAAAGTATTACTTTTCAAGCATTGAGGCGTGGTTTTTGGGTGCAGGAAGTTCTTAATCAATATTTGCAAAAAACACCGCCAGGTCTAACCAAGTATTTACTTTGGGCTGCCATCGCATTGGTGCCAGAAAAAGATCGCGAGCCCATGTATGCAACGCATACATTAGTCAACGAAGCGGTGAACGCCACGCATTTAGACAAAACAATGTCTTATGCTAAAGGACTTGTGAATGCGATTTTGAGACGCGTTCTTAGAAGCCCTGATATTTACAAAGAAATTTCCGAGGATGAGAACCCGTCTTACCCTGATTGGTGGTTGGAAAAATTAAAACGAGCTTATCCATCCGAGTATCAAGAAATAATTCGTTGTTCTAGAGAAAAGCCACCACTCATTATTCGGTTGAATCAGCGACAGTTAAATACGCCGGAGAAAATGCAAAGTTATCAGGAGTCTTTGCGGGAGGCCACAATTAATTTTGAACCTTTAAATAAGGTGGCAGGTTCTAAATTATTAAATGCGTTACATATTACAAAACCAGTTCCTGTAAATCAGTTACCGGGATTTTTTGAAGGAACCTGTTCTGTGCAAGATGCGGGTGCTCAATTAGCTGCTTATTTGTTGGCTCCAAAAGCTCAATCAAGGGTATTAGATGCTTGTGCTGCGCCAGGTGGAAAAAGTGCCCATTTGTTAGAGTTATTTGATATCCAATTAGACGCTTTAGAAATTGATCCAGCCAGGGCTAAAAGAATTGAGGAGAACTTTTCTAGACTCTCTTTGTCAGGTGGGAAAGTATTGGTGGGCGATGCATCGAATCCGAAGCCTTGGTTTAGTGGTGAGCCCTATGACGCCATTTTGGCGGATGTGCCTTGTTCTGCCTCAGGAATTGTTCGTCGTCATCCGGACATTACTTATTTAAGGCAAGAGGCAGACATTAAGAATTTGCAAATTACACAAAGAAAAATATTGACTGCTTTGTGGGCTTTGCTTAAGCCGGGTGGTAAATTGCTATACGTAACCTGCTCAGTTTTCCCTGAAGAGGGTGAGTTGCAGGCTCGGTGGTGGTTAAATAGTGTGCCGGATGCTGTACGATTGGAGGCACCAGGACAATTATTGCCGTCAATGAACCATGATGGCTTCTTTTATGCGTTGTTTGAAAAGTCAAAAACACACTAATTGGTGAAAGATGCGCCAGATTAATAACTGGATTGCTAAGGTTGTATTTTTGATGGTCATCATGACCAGTGTCGCCTATGGTGATGATATTAAGTTTAAGAAAATAACCTTATCGCCAGGCGATAAAACTTGGTTATTGAATGCTGAAATTAATTTGGAATTAAGCCCTGCTTTGGAGCAATTAGTTAAAAAAGGGGTCACGCTCCATTTTGTTACAGAGTTTCAATTAACTAAGGGGCGTTGGTATTGGTTTGATGAAAAAATTGTTGATGTTCAGAGAACCTCAAAAATTTCTTATCAGGCATTAACCGACCAATATCGTGTCACGCTTGGTAGCGTGACACTAACGGCCGCTAATTTAAAACAAGCCATGGCAGCAGTTAGCACAATAGATGACTGGGCCGTAGTAGATCAGTCCGCGGTTAATCAAAACCAGAGTTATATCGCTGCGATTCGTATGAGGCTGGACACTAACCAATTAGCCAAGCCCTTTCAGGTTAATGCAATTAATTCAAAAGCATGGAATCTGCAAAGTGAGTGGAGTAGATTTGAATTTACGCCTAAAGCGGTGCCATTAACTCATGGGGTAAATGCTCAATGATGCGCTTTTTGGCTAAACCCATTTTGGTGGGGGTCGTTGTTCTTCTAGCGCTTATTTTATTGGTGTTGTTGGCCACTGCATCAGCCAATACTTCTTTCTTTGAAGAGTATTTCGCCATGTTGTTTGCGGCAAATATATTTATTGGTATTTTATTTTTTGCCGTTATTGTCGGCTTAATCATTAGCATTGCTATGCGTTGGCGCAAAGGATATTTTGGAGCTAGGCTTATTGCTAAATTGGCCCTGTTCTTTGCATTGGTTGGAGTCTTGCCTGGTGCTATTTTGTATGGTGTTTCGCTACAGTTTGTGTCGCGAAGTATTGAGTCTTGGTTTGATGTGAAGGTTGAGCGTGCGTTAGAGGCGGGGCTTAATTTAGGCAAAGCTAGCATTGAAGTATCAAAAGATGATTTGTTGGGTAAGGGAAGAGAGTTAGCAAATTTAATCGGATCAAACTTAAGAACGCAAGGTGAAGGTGGATTAACCTTATTGCTTTCTCGGCAACGCCAGCAAATGGATTTGGAAGAAGTTGCTTTATTTGGCAGTGGCGCTAAATTAATTGCAAGTGCTAGCTTAGGTTTGACTTCGGCTGTTTCTGAGATGTCATCGCAGGACAAGCTCAATCAGGCTAAGACTGTTGGAAATTTCACCCAAGTTGATGAACCTAATAAAGCCGATAAGCATCCAAGCTACGCAGTAAAGATCATTATCCCGATTCAGAGTGGCGCCTCACAAGGCAATCTAACTTCATTTAACTTGCGAACTCAATCGGAAGACAAATATCTATTGTTAGTTAAATATATGCCTGAGAGCATCAGCAACAATGCCTTATCTGTGCAAGAGGCTTATATCGAGTATCAAGAAAAGGCCTTAGGTAGATCGGGCCTTCGAAAAATGTATATCGGGACATTAACGATTACATTATTTTTAGCGCTCTTCATTGCAGTTACCTTAGCTTTGTTGCTGGGTCGCCAATTAGCCTACCCCTTATTGATGTTGTTAAAAGGTACAAAAGCGGTTGCTGAGGGAGACTTATCGCCAAAACCTGAAATTAATACGGGTGATGAGTTGGGTATGCTCACCAAGCAATTTAATGTCATGACTAGACAGTTGCTTGAAGCAAGAAACTCGCTTCAAGAATCTAAAGCATTATCTGAAAGTGTTTTATCTAATTTAACTGCGGGAGTTTGTGTTTTAGACGAATCCTTTAAATTGGTCATTGCTAATGCTGGTGCATCCAGGATTTTTGAAATTCCTTTAGAGAATTATGTTGGTAAGAGCTTAGGTTCAATTGATAAGCTTTTATCTTTTGAGCGTGAAGTTAAACAGGAGTTTGAGGCGTATCAAATTTCAAGCCAAGACCCTGATGAGCACTGGCAAAAACAAATTATTCTAGAAGACCAGGTGGAAATTGATCCACAACATAAGCAAGGTATTACTTTGTTGGTTCGAGGTACTCATCTTGCGAGCGGTTTATATATCGTTGTGTTTGATGATATTTCTGAGGTGATTACCGCTCAGCGTTCTATTGCGTGGGGTGAGGTTGCCAGACGACTTGCTCACGAAATTAAGAACCCATTAACGCCGATTCAGTTGTCAGCTGAACGCTTACAGTTAAAGTTGGAAAATAATATTGCACCGGAGCAGCAAGAGTTGTTAACTAAGAGCACTGGAACCATCATTGCTCAAGTTGAAGCCATGAAAAAAATGGTCAATGACTTCAGAGACTTTGCTAAAACTCCGGAAGCTAATTTACAGGCCTTGTCATTAAATGATTTGATTACAGAAATTCTTTATCTCTATGAAGGCAGTCCGGTATCCGCTGATTTAGATATTAAGTGCCCAGAGATTATCGGAGACTCGATTCAGTTAAGGCAGGTCATACATAACCTTATTCAGAATGCGATTGATGCAAGCATAGAAGCGCATGCGAATGCGGACTTTTCAATATTGGTTAAAACAGAGTTGCTGCCATATCCCAAAAATAGCGAAGTGGGAGTGGGTATTGTGAAGTTAAGCGTGATTGACTCTGGAACGGGATTTTCAGCAAGAATATTAAGTAGAGCTTTTGAGCCTTATGTCACGACAAAAGCAAAAGGTACTGGATTGGGCTTAGCAATGGTTAAAAAGATCGTTGATGAGCATGGTGCAAGAATTGAGTTACGTAATCGCATGAAAGAAGATGTGGTGATAGGTGCTGAGGTATCTATTTATTTCAATCAATTAGTGAAGCAAAGTTAGCCATGGCAAGTATTTTGGTAGTAGATGATGAGATGGGCATTCGTGAGTTGCTCAATGAGATTTTGACTGATGAGGGTCATTCGGTAATTTCTGCGCAAAATGCTCAAGAGGCTAGAAACGCTAGAGATAATCTAGAGCCAGATTTGGTTCTTTTAGATATTTGGATGCCGGATGTTGATGGTGTTACTTTATTAAAAGAGTGGTCGGTTGGTGGTCAGTTAACCATGCCTGTGGTGATGATGTCTGGCCATGCAACGATTGACACAGCCGTTGAAGCAACAAGAATTGGTGCAGTTAATTTCTTAGAAAAACCTATTGCACTTCAAAAACTTTTAAAAACTGTAGAGCAAGCCTTAGAAAAAGCGCCACCTAAAGAATTATTTCAAGCAGAGATAAAACAAGAAGTTGCAGTATCTGCACCTAAAGTTGAAGAATTAGAAATTTACGAATCAAAAGATGTAAAAGATATGCCAGGTAATTTTGATTTGGCATATATTGATTTACCGCTTAGGGAAGCTCGGGATCTTTTTGAAAAAGCCTATTTTGAATATCACCTAGAGCAATTAGGTGGCAATATGACAAAAGTGGCTGATAAGACTGGCCTAGAAAGAACCCATTTATACCGCAAGCTCAAAATGCTAGGTATAGATGTCGGTAGTTACAAGGGAGATTAACGAGTAATTGGAGGCCTAGGGCAAGTTATTGGGCTTTCTAACACTTTCGTATATAATCTTGCTTCTTGGCCTGGTAGCTCAGTCGGTAGAGCAGAGGATTGAAAAGCACATTTTTTGAGTGCTTCACAGTTCTAAAACATTGGCATACAACTCCTCGCAAACCCTTGTAAAATAAGCATCTCAGCGAGTGGCACTCAATAAAAAAATTACAAAACACAGTGGCATTCGCAGAGCGTCGTGCGTTGAAAAATATTTCGGTCGCATAAAAAAATAAGTGACAACACAATAGCAAGCGTAATCAATAACGCAAACTGCTATGTCTAATCTCAATTATCTTTTTGCTAACGCAGAAGTTAGCAACGATGCTGTCATTAAGTTGATGGGCGGCAAACTCAATGTCTATAAGCGTCCGCAGTCATCGCAATGGCAATGTCGTTTTAAGTTAGCGAATGGCAAGTGGCATAGTGCGACAACAAACACGACAAACATTGAGCAAGCAAAGATACAAGCAATCGCAATTTACGAAACAACACAAATAAAAATAAATGTTGGTTTAGCTGTCACAGCAAAAACTTTTAAGCAGATAGCGTTGGACGAACTAGACAATATGCGTCGTCTAATCAACGCAGGAACAGCAAAGACAGCATATAGAGATTACGAATTTGCTATCAACAAATATCTCATTCCATTTTTTGGCAAATACGAAGTAGGACAAATCACAACAGAGTTAGTTGCTGACTTTGAAGCGTGGCGAACAAGTGAAATGGGTAAAGTGCCTAAAGCAAGCACCAAGCTCAATCACACCAGTGCGTATAACCGTGTAATTAACTTGGCACGCGAGCGAGGAATGATTACGCATAGCCATACCGTGCCAATGCTTGATAGCAAAGGTGATAAAGGCGTTGCTCGTCCTGCATTTAGTAATGAAGAAGTGGTGGAGATGTTGAACTACTTAGAAACTTGGCAGAAGAGCAGTTATACAGAACACACGCTAAAGATGCGAATACTGTGTGGTGCTTATGTTCAGTTCTTATTACATACAGGAGTTAGACACGGAACAGAAGCATTGCGAGTGCGATGGAAGAACTTACAGTGGCATTGGGTTGGCAATAAAAAGTATTTGCGTGTTTGGGTTAGTGGCAAGACAGGACCACGCTACTTGATTGCTAAGCGAGAAGTTGTGGATGTATTAGAAGATTTAATTAAATGGCAAAAGCTAGATTACAAAAATTTAAATGGTGTGATTGAAGCAAGGTTAGATAGATTGGTGTTTGTATTGCCTGACAACACACAGCTTAGCAATATGGAAAACATATTTAGAAATTTAATGGTGCGTAGTCACTTACGCAAAGATGTAAGCGGACAGAATAGAACACTGTATAGCCTGCGACATACATACGCGACACGAGCATTAGCTAAGGGAGTAGATATACATACACTGGCAAAGCAAATGGGTACAAGTGTAGGAATGATTGAGCGTCACTACAGCAAGCTGACGCCTATGTTGAAAGCTGAGATGTTAGCTTAGATGTCGTGTCTAACACGACACCTGCTATAGTCAAATTTAATCAAAATCTACGGTGTCTTAATGAAAAACCACCCTAAATCTCTATATAAATACCTACCATACAAACATACAGAAGATTTTCTAAAGAAAAAGCTGATTCGCTTTTCTCCAATTGGAGAATTTAATGATTTATTTGAAGGGAGACCCAAAATAACTGGCATCAATAAATTAAATGAGCCAACCATATATTTGGGTGATAAAGCAGACCACATACCATCAACAAGTGCCATCGAAGAGATATATAACTTAATACCCAACGATGTAAGACCCTTGATTACTTATGGTGAGTTAATGCTTATGGCTAGATATAAACAAAATTTTAGCCAAAATGATAAGGGCATCCAATTAATAGATGCTGGAGATTTTGCCATTCAATTCATTACGAGAAAAATTGATGAAAAAATTGGAGCATTATGTCTTTCAGAGGTTCCGAATAGTTTATTAATGTGGGGACATTATGGAGAACAGCACGCAGGTGTTGTAATTGAGTTTGATGGACATCACCCATATTTCCATCAAACCAATAATGAATCAGAGCACCTCAATCAAATATATAGAGTTATATATAGAGACTCTAGACCGGAAATTTATCTAAAAGAACCTATAGCAGCGGATTTATTCCTTACCAAAAGCTCTCATTGGGCTTATGAATGTGAGTGGAGAATTCTTAAATCTCTCAGTGATGCTGATGTGGCTTTTGAAGAAAAGACTAAATCTATACATTTATTCTCTATTCCACCTGAAGCTATTAGTGGGATCATTTTAGGAGCAAGAGCTAACAAAAATAATTACCTGTCTTTGAAAGAAATAATTAATTCGGACAAAACATTAGGACATATAACTCTAAAGAGAATATTGGCTGATTCAACACACTATCATCTATTAGTTAGTGACGTAGATGAACAAGATTTCAACTTAAAACTTACTTAAGCTATAACTTCAAAAATCGCCTACAAACGCTAGTTTTGGGGCGTCGAATACCCAAATAGCTGAATTCCCTACTTTTACGCTGTAGGGCTTTTTTGAAGCACTGCTGTTTTTCAGCATAAATACTTAATACAAAAGCACCAAAGAAAATTGTAGTTTTCTTTGGCGATTGTGTAAGTCATTGATTATTGGAAGGTTCTTTTCCGCCAGATTTCGGTCGTTCTTTTGAGCTAAAGAATACAAACTATACGAACACTTTTATTTAGCAAAGGACAAACAAATGGCACAAGCAAAAACTCTTACTCAAGCAGAACTAGACCAAGTATTACGCTACATCAGCACACGCAAATACGCAGAACGTAATCGTGCGATGCTACTAATGGGATTTTGGGCAGGACTTCGCGTTAAAGAAATCGCCCAGTTAAAAATGGGCGATGTATTAAATGAAGATGGCACTATCCGCAGTGAAATCCGTTTAAGTGCGGAACAAACTAAAGGCGATATGGGTAGAACTATATTTTTACCTAGCAAATTGCGTGATGAATTAGCTTCTTACTTAACAACACGCCATATTCGTATGCCTGATATTCCGTTCTTCCACACATCAAGCAGATTAGGTTGGACACCCAACGTTCTATGCCAACACTTCTTTTGGCTCTACAAACGAGCGGGCATCGTTGGAGCTAGCTCTCACAGCGGAAGACGCAATTTCATAACTTCACTCGCAAACAAGGGTATTTCTGTTCGTGTATTAGCTAGTTTGGCAGGACATAGAAGTATCGCTGTCACTCAACGATATATTGATGTGAATGACGATATGAAACGTAATGCTGTAGAACTTATTTGATAACCAGTGTCGTGTTAAACACGACACTATTCGTCATACTTCGATGTGCGTCTTGTCTTACGTTCAATCCAGTGATGATTTTCAACGCAAGGAAAGATGCCTTCTGTAGCATAAGAAACTAAGTTCTTTGCTTTCTCAATATATTCACTAACAGAATTAGCCATCTTTACTCTTTTATCAGCGGCTTCTTTAGGTCTATCTGTGGAGAGAATCACTAGTTTAGGATTTACCTTTAGCTTCACACCTAACTCATAAAGAGCTAAATCATTTTCATTTGCCAAATATTCTTTATAGATATCTAAATACAAATCCAATGACACAGATGTAAGTTTTTTATTTTCAAAACGAGCATCAGCGGTGCTTGCTTTCCAACGATCAAAGTCTTTGTAGTGTGGATGATGTAGCTCCAATAAATTCTCAAATTGAGTGCGTAGAGTTTTAGGTGAAACATTTAATGGTATTTCTAAACGCAGAATAGGAACATCTTCACCAGTAGCATCTTTCTCATTATTAATACTTACTTTATTAAACGGTTTCTTTTCAGCAAAGATGCCATAGCCAGTAGCTACCCACCACTTCTCAAAAGTTGTATTTCTTAGATCACCAAATAAAAGAAATGTTTTTTCAGCTAATTCACTGGGGTATTCGTGCGTTTCACAAATACGTTGATAGTAAGGCGATAGTTGTAAGGCATTAAACCAAGTTTCATATAGCGTTCCTTTTGCTCGCTCCATAGATTCAGGTATGGAGTGACTCTTAAAACGAACATCTTCTGGCAAACCTTTGAAGAACAACTGTGCTTGCCCTGCTTTGGGCTTTACTCGTTTAACTGGCGATTTTGGAGGATTTTTAGGTAGTTCCATTTTTATCAAAACCCTAAAAGAGAAGGTATGAAACGGCTTCAGTATCTGTCTTACGCAATCACCGCAACTTCGCAAACGATTGCTAATTTTGGAGGTGACCATTATGGCACAAGCAACACTAAACGCAGTAACCCCTGTTTCTACACCAGCAGCAGCTGTAGCTAACCCTTCTATCAACTTAGATAAGTTAGGTGATAAAGCTAAGGTTGTCGTGACTAACACTACACCTGTAGCTCAAGTTAAACCACTTGAGTTATTAAAGGCGATGGAAACATCACGCATCAGTTGGGAAACTGTTGAGCTTGCTCAGTCTAATAATCGCTTGTACGGCATCTTGTATCAAGCATACAAGTTCTATCTTGTGATGAAGCAAGATGAGAGCAAAGATGTGCGTAAAGAGAAGCAAGACGCATTAGCATCTTTTATCACTGAACGCGGCTATGAAAATAGCTTTGGTGCTACGACACACGATATGACACGTGTAGTTAAGTGTGTATTTGGCGTAGATCGTCGTCGCGTATCTGCTTACAGCATTGCTTTACGTGAAGCATTACGACAAGAAGTAGAAGCTGAAGATCTTGTGACATTTTTACAAGATAACGGCGGTGTCGAACAAATTCGTATGGGAGGCACTAAGCCTTTATCTAATACGAAACGTGCTGAGTTAGTTAAAGCTGAAGTTAGCGAAGCTGTTATTAGCAAAGTTAAGTTTGATGCTGAGCTAGTTAAAGCTAATACTGACTGGGTAGATCAGCAAGTTGTATTTGTTGCTACTTATTTGCCTACAGGCGAATTTGAAGTAAATGCTGTTGTTAAGCACGATGGTGCTGTTCGCACAGCATTAGCGGCTTATTACACACTTGCTAGAGCTAAAGAGCGTGAAGAGCTTAATGCTATTAAAAAAGCTCAAGCAGAAGCAGAGGCTAAAGAAAAGTCATTCGCAAAAACGGAAGACAAGATGGCTAAGCAAATTGCTAAAACAGCAGAAGAGAAAGCTGAGAAAGAGCGTATTGCTAAAGCAAACGCAGACTTTGACGCAGTTTTCACAACTGAAAAAGCTACAGCAGAAGCTGAACCTGTTTAATTAACTAAGGGGCTATGGAAACGTAGCCCCATTTTTATTTGGAGGGACTATGTCCTTATTTACACCTAGTTGTTTAGATGATTTTTTGATTAACAAACAAGAAGAGCGTGAATTACTTGAGCTTATTCTTGATCGCAAGTTGCCATTCCCGTTCAATGGCAAAAGTGGCATTTTGCTACACGGCACGTATGGCACGGGCAAAAGTACTTTAGGGTTTCTGTTGCCTAGCCTACTAGAAACTGCCTATGCAGGGAAATATCCACAAACAAGTCCCATTGGGCAAATGGTAGCGACAGAAGAGGCAATACCTGAAGTGTTTCGCTGTGGTGGTGGGTTAAGTAGCACAACGATTGTGAAAGAAATCAATATTTGTAATAGCAGGACGCCTATTCATCATTACGGGCAAACTGATTACTTTGTATTTGATGAAGTGGATAAGTTAACGGTGTCTGCTCAACAATCACTAAAGTCTGTAATGGACTTAAAGCGTTGTCAGTTTATTTTTACAACCAATTACATTGACAGAATTGACGATGGGATTATTAACCGTAGTCATTTAATTGAGATGAATCAGCATTCAAATGGTAATTCTTATGTAATTATTGGGCAAAGTATTCTCAAAAAGTTGTCTTTACCTTCTACCGCAATGCCCGTTTCTCACATTACGGCTATTGCTCAAAAGGCAAAAGGCTCTTTACGAACCTTTTCTAGCAATCTAATCGTGGATGCTATTAAGTTAGGCGGAGTTGTTCCTCCAACAACCTAGCGTCATTAATGTAGTGTCGTGTGTGACACGACACTACAACCCCACTATTACCAATCAGCTAATTCACTATTAGTCGCCAATAAACTGGCGACTTTTTTGCCAACTACAGCACGACAAGGTTTAGCTGTTAGTTTCCACGTATCCTGTATACCTGATTGAGCATCTATCACTGCCATTGTTATCTCATTTGTCTTTAAGTCATAAATGGCAAATCCAATGACATCATTCTTTTCTTTGGTGGATGGGTTGTATCTAACCAGCCAACTAGCCAATGTATCTTTACTGGCTAAGTCTGCTATTTCATTTAATACCATCATTTGCTCATCCGAAGTGGCGGAATGCTCCCACTTCTCATATTCATAGAAGTCCAATAAATATTTAACAGATGGATTCTTTATATCTGCTGAGCCATTAAAGATGGCGTGGCGATATTGGGATTTTCCGTAAGTTGTGCCGTATTTTGGATTGTCATATAGTCTTATTGCGATTTCGTTCAGCATTTATATCTCCTTTGGTTAGTTGCTGTGAGTGGCTGAAGAAGTCGCAGAGGACAAAAGAAAGTTTCGCGTTGCTTGGTTGCTTGTTTCGTTTTCCTAGTCGCTATTACTCATTTGTCTCAAACAGCAACTAACAAGCAACTTACTTCTAATAGCCACTCATTCGCAACTCACTTCGCCACTCACATTTATTTAGCTTCGCAAAAGAAAAACAAACGAAAAATACGGTGATATTTGGCGATTTTGGACAAATTGATATATAGGTTGTCCAAACCGAAAATCAGGTAATAAATTAAGTGTGCTTATCAACAAACAGGAGAAAACAATGAGCACATTAGACGCACTCAAGCTAACTACAGCAAAGAAACCAACACATATTCCATCTGTAATGATTCGCCGCAATAAGATGGCTTCAAAAGTATGGGAGCAAATCCAGCTAGCTAAAAGCCAAATTGACGGAACTACATTTATTGTTAAAAAGTTTCGGACTATTAAAGATAGAGAAACAGGTTTAAGAAAAAGCGTAGAAATTCCCAAACGCATACGCGAATGGTGGTTTAGGAATGAACAAGGTAAGGTTTGTGTTGCTATTAAATATGGCAATCAAGTAATTGAGCTTGCTAAAGGCAAACACAGCATTGAAGTTGGTAATGCCAACGACTTAGTTAAAACATTAGAGTTAGTAAAGCAAGCTGTAGAGGTTGGCGAGTTAGATACGCAGATTGCTACAGCGAGTGTGAGTTTGCGAAATGGATTTAATAAATAGCAAATAAAAAAAGCCACTAAGTGGCTTTTTTTATTTTGTATCAGCAGTTGGCATATTGGGAACAGGACAATTTTTATTCATCATTACGTTTGATAAATGAACTTTGCGATTTTCTGCCGCCGCAATTGCTTCGTTAGCATTCATATAAGTCCCAATGATTGATGGCCAAAATAACAATCTTGCCACATTGCCACCAGTCACACCCTTCTCACCTTCAGCTTCTTTTTTTAATTTCTCAACATCAGCAAATTCATTTTGTAGTTGGGCACAAGAAAGTCCTGTGTCGCCTGGTTTTGTACTTTGAACTACGGTAGGAGAGGCACAAGCAGATAGCAATGCTACAGAAGTAATATAAATAATTTTTTTCATTTTTGTTTTCCTTTAACGTCGTACCAGTATAACTCTTATGTTTTTCATAAACACAAATAAATACTTGTATGAACAAGTATCTAGTCCAAGTCCGCATTAAAGGACAAATCGTTAAAACTACTATTGAAGCTGATAGCGTTATCCACGCAAAGCTGTTAGGTGAGTGGCACTACGGAATTGGTAGCGTGGCAAACACTCCAACGCTATTAGCAGAGCAAGAGCGTGGGGCGTCTAACTTACGCTTAGACGCCTTAAAGAGACAAAAAGACAATGCTACACAAGCGTTAAAAGCGGAACGAAATAGACAGAAGATACAAAAAGCACAGCAACAAATCACAACAGCACAACAATCTTTGTTACTTAAGCCGTAGAGTAGAGAATTATGTTTGATTGTCTTAAGCAATTAGATGTATATTGATATTAGAACTAATATTTAATAAAAAAAGGGTGGTGTATGGCTCTTATCTCTTGTAAAGAATGCAGTAATCAAATCAGTGAAGCCGCAAAGGTTTGCCCACAATGCGGAGCAAAAAATAGCAAACCATTTTGGAAGCCTGTTCTTATTGGGTTGGCTGGAGTGTTTATTTTTATTAGTCTAGTTGATTCGTTTTACGATGGCAAAGCTCAAAAACGAGAGGAGACTAGATTGGCACAGATGACGCCTGAACAAAGACAAGCTGAAATTAAAAAGAAGGAAGAGGATAAGCGTAATAAAGAAAACAGAGCCGCAAATTCTGCTGTTGCCGTTGCTAGTTTAAAAAGTGCTCTCAGAGACCCAAGTTCATTAGAGCTTGATTGGGTTGGCGTAAATGAAAAGGGTACGGTGATTTGTATTGATTACCGTGCTAAAAATGGCTTTGGTGGCTACAGTAGTGAATACATAACTTATGTAAATGGCAAGGCTTCAAAATCAGCGGACAGTTGGAATGCTAATTGTGCTCATAAAGAGATGTACAACTATAAGCATATAGGTGCGTTAGTTAAATAATTGAAGAGCAGAGGCGTTTTAATCCCCAGCCTTTTTGTTTAATCATCTTGTAGCGACGGTTTATAAGCATCATATATGTTATATTTAATATATATAATTTTTTGATTAAATCCTACTTATAAAGGGGTTGCAAATGAAAAAGCTAATGCTAATAGCGTTAACAATGACAGCATTGTCGGGCTGTGGTGGCGGCGGTGGAGGTGGTGGAAGCCCATCACCAATATACTCAACTACTACATATAACGGAACATCTGTTAGCGTTGCTTACAGCGGCTCAAACATTGGTACTCCAACTACTATTTCTACTGGTGCAACATATTCGGAATCAGTAGATTCAAATAATATTATCAAGGCTGCAACATTTACAGCGGCAAATGGTAATACAGCTACCTTTAATGTTGCTAATGGGGATACCATTGTTCAGCCAACATCTGGTATCAATGGATTTGTGAATGCAGCTGGAACACAAATGGCATTAACAGGGTGGGCCCCATATTGGGGTTGGAGTTACCAATCTTTTGGTGTTTGGACAAATGGCAATACAACTGGACAGGTAAGTGCTGGAAGTGCAGGTACAGCAACTGTAGGAACATCAATCCCAACTACGGGTACAGGCACTTATACGGGAAAGGCAGCAGGTCTATTTGGAAATGCAACAACTACATATTTTGTAACGGCAGATATGGCTGCAACAGCTAACTTTGCAACTAGAAGTATTGCATTTTCAACAACAAACTCTGTATATAGCCCAACATTAACTGGAACATATTCAACAGCAGGCGGACTAAACCTAAGTAGCACAATGTCATATTCTGCAAATACCAATAGTTTTTCAGGAACAGCAAACAGCTCAGGTGCAACAGTTCTAACAGGTGCAATTGGAGGACAGTTTTATGGCCCAACAGCACAGGAAATTGGCGGAGTTTTTGCTGTTAAAAACGGTAATCTTGGGTATATCGGCGGATTTGGCGGAAAACGCTAATTTATAAGAGCAGTGATACTAGAGACCATAGCTGTATATAAACGCCTAGCTTTATTGCTAGGCGTTTTTTTCATCTACTTTCCAATAAATATTCACGCTCAAAATAATCAACAAAATGAGGCGGAAGTCGTAATAAACCAATCAAATTTTGAAATAGGGCTGCAAAAATTATTTAATAAAGAATATAAAGAAGCTAGCGAAATATTTGAAAATTTATATGTAAAAACAAAAAGTCCTCGCGTTAAGCTAGAGTGGGCAAGAGCCTTATATTTACAAGGTAATAGAAAGCAATCTGAAAAATTATTTAATGAGGTATTAGCTTTAGATCCGCCAATGATGGTGAGAGAAAAAATTGGAGGTTACTTAGAAGATATATCAGTTAGTACAGGAAAATTAGAAGCTAATGTGGGCTTTATTAAAGATACTAATCCACGATTTGTAACAAATAATCAAACTATAAATTTATTTGGACAGTCTTATAGCTATAACCCTGGTTTTGACACAAGTCCTAAATATGGAACAAGCTATTTTTTAAGCGGGGCAAAAGGTTTAGATGATAAAAATGAATGGGTATTAGGTTTTGGAGTTAATGGGGCTTCTTTTTCAGATAAATACTTTAATAGAACAGACATAGAAACATCTGCTAGCTATCGATTTCTTGATATACCCAAAATGTTTGTAAAACTATCATATGAAAATTATTTGTATGGAGATCGATTGCTATACAAACAACCTGCACTATCCATTAAGCATCAGCAAGAAGAATCTAGCGGCTCATATTGGACTAATGAATTAAAAATTGGACAATTATCCTATCCTGAATATAGCTACCTTAATGGTAATGGTAAAAGTTACAGCACTTCATTTGGCTTGCCTATAACTACAAATTTAACAAGTGGCTTAGAGTTAGGCATAGATAGAACAGAAGCTAAAGAAAACGCTTATACATTTACGACAAAATCAATTGGATGGGTTACTAATTTTTATCAACCTGAAATATTTATTAAAGGGCAGTTAAAGTTTGTAGAAAGTTTTAGGAAATATGGTGATTTAGACCCAATGTTTTATGAAATTCGAAAAGAAAGTAAGTCAGCCGTCTATCTAACAATTATTAAAACAGATTGGAAAGTATTGGGGGTTTCGCCGTCGCTAGACCTTGGGTTTGAAAAGAATAATTCAAATATAGGGCTATATTCTTATAAAAGATCTATTGTGAATTTATATTTCAAAAAAATTTACTAATTTTTTAGTAAACCTGTCGTGTCTAACACGACACTACAACAGTCCAGTAACTAGACGCTTATCACTCCCACCGTAAACAGGATTCAACATCCCCACTACCGTAGGATGCTTGTAGCATAAGAAGAGTCAGCTACGGTTAGCCGCATTTCGTAATTTAAAAAATATTTAGGAGTAGACTTAAGTCTAATGGGTTTAATTTTATTATTAATATAAGGTTAAACCTACTATTCTTATTTGGTCAAAGGGGAAGAGTGATGAAAAAATTCAAAAAAATTATTTTATTGCCCATTATTTGTAGTAGTTTATATCTTACAAATAGCTGGGCCGCTTGTGTAACGAATGGAACGACCATCACAAATTGTTTGGTACCCTTTGGAACAACTATATCTGATCAAATAGATGTCAGCGGAACGAATCCATCGGTAACTAATAATGGGATCGTAAATATAACAACTCCAGGCCTAGCCATTACTGTTAGTGGTTGGGGATTTAATCTAAATGGAAACGTTCACGTAACAGATTTTATTAATACAGGGACAATTACAAGCTCTAATTTAGATGCTTATGAAGCAGTATCGGTTGTTTATGGATCTAGCATTACCAATTTTTTTAATAGCGGAACAATTTCTAACCATACTGCTGTATCTCTGTATGGACCAGCATTTGGGTACGGAATTTCAACTATAGGAACTTTGACTAATATTGGCAATATGGGTTTGATCGCAAATGATACTTGGCAATTTGGTGGTGGAACCCTAACAACTTTGAATAATTTACAGGGGGCAAGTTCAACCCCTTTAAGCTATAGAGGGGTTTTACCAACAAATTACAATGTAATTATTAACAGTCCATCTAATTATGGTCAGCTAAATATTTCAAGCCCATCTGGAACAATGGCTTTTAATATATACGGCAACAATGGAACCACTTTGGTCAGCGGTGCTTCAGCTTCAATAGTAATATCTCATCGGTATTTAAATGTGCTAAGCGGGTTATCCAATTTAAATAACGTAACTGGCACAACAGGAACATATGGTGGGTTAACCTATAGCCTGGTTGCTGACTTAAATACTGCCAATTCTTGGGATTTGTTGTTTGGCCCATCAACAGCAGATACTCAATCATCACTAAAGTTAACTGCTAACTCATTAAAAGGTGTTTACTCGCTTCAAACATCATCAATTACTAATGGTCTAACTTATGACTGTAACGTGTTTGATAAAGAAGGTATTTGTGTGAGTGTTGGTGGTCGTTATGACCGTGTTAATACAGGTGATACACACGCAAGTAATAGTTTATTGATTGGTTCTTATAAAGTTGATGCCAATACTCGTGTAGGTGCTTGGGTTGACCAAAACTTATCAGCAAGCTCAGCTACAGGCGTTAATTTAAACAACGGCAATCCAATGTTTGGCGTATTTGGTGTGTGGAATGCCGACAAATCAGGTAATGGCTTTGAAGCAAGAGTATCCGCTGGCTATGGTGATAAAGACTTGACTGTTACTCGCCAAGTAGTTGGTTCTGGTGAGGCTGGCACAGGTAAAACTCGCCTAAATACACAAGGCGTTAGTGCGGTTATTTCTTATAACCTTCCAGTAGCTGCTGATTTAACAGTTAGCCCATACTTAGGTGCTCGTTATACAAGAGTGAACGCTAATGCTTATACAGAAGCTACATCATCTGCTGTAACAGCTCCTTTAACTTACAGTGCTTTGAAACAAGAAACAACAACGGCTTAGCTGGTTTGAAATTAGCCGCTCGTATGTCACCAGAGTGTGGTGTATTTGGTAGTGTAGGTGCTGAGTTAGATACAAGCAATAATGGTAATAACTACTCAGCTACAGGTGTTGATGGACTAACGCCAATTGCTTTCAATGCTGATGCTAAGAGGTTGCGTGGTGTAGCAAGCGTCGGCACTTATTACGACTTGGATAAAACTCAACGTATCAGCCTAAACGCTGTTTATAGAGAAGAAGCCTTCCAGAAAGTTAATACGCTATCAACGATGGCTACTTATACAGCTGGCTTCTAATCTAATTGAGATCAGCACAAGCCACCTTCGGGTGGTTTTTATTGCCTGTCGTGTTCAACACGACACTACAACAGCCCCTTAACTAGATACCGACATCTAAAATACCGTAAACAGGATTCAACATCCCCACTACCGTAGGATGCTTGTAGCATAAGAAGAGTCAGCTACAGTTCAACACATTTGCCCACTCTTTATCATATATAGTACAATCTCGATTCTTGGCCTGGTAGCTCAGTCGGTAGAGCAGAGGATTGAAAATCCTTGTGTCGGTGGTTCGATTCCGCCCCGGGCCACCAAGAATCTATAAACCACCTTCGGGTGGTTTTTTCATTCTTATCATCA
>Ga0228701_1001049_pt1 | contig 19818 bp, 20 predicted proteins | sample McNCre117_Aug_MG_2_FD_178017 | JGI IMG/M metagenome (GOLD analysis project Ga0228701, IMG submission 178017) | Freshwater microbial communities from McNutts Creek, Athens, Georgia, United States - 11-17_Aug_MG | ecosystem: Environmental > Aquatic > Freshwater > Creek | place: USA: Georgia...
TTTGTTGACATGATGGACCACGCAGGCGTGGAATGCATCGTCGCCCCACAGGAAGATTGACCGTGAAATACCTACTCGCCCTCGACCAAGGCACCTCCAGCTCACGCAGCATTGTGTTTGCCCCTGATGGCCACATCGTGGCCATGGCGCAACGTGAGTTCCGTCAGATCTACCCCAACCCCGGCTGGGTCGAGCACGACCCGCTGGAGATTTGGAGCAGCCAGCTCGCCACGATGCGCGAAGCGCTTCAAAACGCCAAACTGCAAACACAAGACATCGCCTGCGTGGGCATCACCAACCAGCGCGAGACCACGGTGGTCTGGAACCGCAAGACCGGGCAACCGATCTACAACGCCATCGTCTGGCAAGACCGCCGCGCCGAACCCGTGTGCGCCCGCTTACGCGAACAGGGCATGGCAGCCGCGGTGCAAGAAAAAACAGGTCTCATCATTGATGCGTATTTCTCAGGCACCAAGCTGCAATGGATTTTGGACAACGTGCCCGGCGCACGCGATATGGCAGCCAAGGGCGACTTGGCCTTTGGCACGGTGGACACCTGGCTGATTTGGCAGCTCACCCAAGGCCGCGTACATGCCACCGACGTCAGCAATGCCTCACGCACCATGCTGATGAATGTGCACACCAACCAATGGGACAGCACGCTGCTGGCCATGCTCGACATTCCGCACAGCCTGATGCCGCAGATCCACCCGTCATCGAGCGACTTTGGCCAGATGGACGCACAGTGGCTGGGCCATGCCTTGCCGATTGGCGGCGTGGCCGGTGACCAGCAAAGCGCCTTGTTTGGTCAAGCCTGTTGGACGGCGGGTCAAGCCAAAAACACCTATGGCACGGGCTGCTTCATGCTCATGCACACCGGGCATGAATTTCAGACCAGCCACAACGGGCTCATCACCACCAGCGCGGCCCAAGCCAGCACACGGCCCGAGTTTGCGTTGGAAGGCAGTGTGTTCATTGGCGGCGCCGTGGTGCAGTGGCTGCGTGATGGCCTGCATGCCTTCAAAAACAGCAGCGAGGTGCAAGCCTTGGCCAGCAGCGTGCCCGATGCAGGCGGCGTGGTCATGGTGCCCGCCTTCACGGGTTTGGGCGCGCCGTATTGGAATGCGGAGGCACGTGGCGCGATTGTGGGCATCACACGCGGCACGTCGATGGCGCATTTGGCACGCGCTGCGCTGGAGAGCATCGCGTTTCAAAGCACCGCCTTGCTCCAAGCCATGAGTCGCGACGCGGTGCAAAACGGCGGCCAAGCCGTGCATGAGTTGCGGGTCGATGGCGGTGCCTGCGTCAACGACTTGCTGATGCAAATCCAGGCCGACTTGCTGGGCATTCCCGTCGTGCGCCCCGCCGTCATTGAAACCACCGCCTTGGGCGCGGCGTATCTGGCGGGCTTGCACTGCGGCATGTACCAAAGCCAGCAGGACTTGGCTCAGCAATGGCGTGCGCAAGCCACGTTCGAGCCGCGCATCTCGCGCGACCAAGCGCAAGCGCAGATGGCACAGTGGGAGCACGCGGTACGACAAACCACAGCGGCTTGATCGACAATCAGGCCCCATGTCACATGCAACACACACCTCCTCCACCCTCGCGTTCATTGGCGGGGGCAATATGGCCAGCGCCATCATTGGCGGGCTGATCAAACAAGGCACACTGGCCCAACGCATTGTGGTGGTCGAGCCATTCGCGGCAGCGCGCGAACGTTTACACACCGAATTCAAGGTGCGCGCCCTGGAAGCCGCCGACGCCACGCTGCACGAGGCTGGCCTGGTGGTGTGGGCCGTCAAGCCCCAAACCTTCAAAGAAGCGGCCGAGCAAGTGCGCGCCCATTGCAGCCACGCCTTGCACCTGAGCGTGGCCGCCGGTATTCGCAGCGACAGCATTGCGCAATGGCTGGGCACCGAACGTGTGGTGCGCGCCATGCCCAACACACCAGCCCTGGTGGGTTTGGGGCAAACCGGTTTGTTTGCACGCCCAGCCGTCACCGCCGCCGACAAGCAGTGGATTGAGCAGGTCGTGGCCACCACCGGGCAGTACCTGTGGGTCAACGACGAGCCCTTGCTGGACGCCGTCACGGCCATTTCGGGCTCTGGTCCGGCCTATGTGTTTTTCTTCATCGAAGCCATGATCGATGCAGGTACCAAGATGGGGCTCACGCCTACGCAAGCGCATCAATTGGCCGTGGGCACCTTTGTCGGTGCCTCAGAGTTGGCACGCAGCGCCAGCGAACCGCCTTCGGTGCTGCGCGAACGCGTCACCTCCAAAGGCGGCACCACCTACGCGGCCATCACGTCCCTGCAAGACAGCGGCGTTGCCGCTTTGTTTGAAACCGCACTCAAAGCCGCTGAGCATCGTGCCAAAGAGCTGGGTGACGCCTTCGGCGCGTAAGGTTCAAGTCGCCCATGGTGCGACAATAGGGTCGTCGAGATTTCAAAAAACTTTTCACACATGAACAAACTACTTCTCTCTCTGGTGTCAGCAGCCGCATTGGCGCTGCCCTTCGCGACCACTGCTCAAACCGCTGCGCCCACTCTGCCAACAGCACCCGTGCCCGTCGCCCCCGCTGTTCAAGCTGCTCCCGCTGTGACTGACACAGCCACAGCCCCTGCATCGAACAAAGCAGACAAAAAAGCCAAGAAGAAAAAGCACAAAAAGAAAAAGCATAAAAAAGCCAAGGCCCATTGATCAGCCACGCTTCGTGCACAAAAAAAGCGCTTGAATTCAAGCGCTTTTTTTACGTCTTCACGCGCCACTCAGCGCAAGGCGTAACCCAGCACAACGCCCACAAACACGGTGGCACCTAACCAGTGGTTCAAGCGAAACGCCTTGAAGCACCCCTCACGGGTACGCCCCTTGATCAAGGAAAAATGCCACACCGCTTGCAAGGTGGCCACCACCAAAGCCAGCAACCAAGGCCAACCCAACTGGGCGTCACCCAGCAAGACCATCCAACCCTCAAGGTAGATCGCATAAAAAGCCATCACCCCCGCCACGTCGTAGCGGCCCAAAGTGATGGCTGAGGTCTTCATACCGATGCGCAAGTCGTCATCACGGTCCACCATGGCGTATTCGGTGTCATAGGCCAAGACCCAAAACAAATTGAACGCCAGCAAGCCCCAAGCTAACGGTGGCACCGCATCCCATAAAACCTGAACATTCAGAGTGCCCCATGTGATGTCGCCGCCGCGCACAGCGGTGAATGCCAGTGGAATGCCAAAACTAAACGCAATCCCCAGCACAGCCTGCGGCATCGACACATGACGTTTGGCGTAGGGGTAGACCAAGGTCACGGCCAAGGCAACGAACGACCACAGCACGGTGGCCAGGTTGGTGGTCAACACCACCATCACAAATGCCGCCAACGCCAACACGGCACCGACCAGCAACGCCTCGCGCACGGACACCGCGCCACGGGTCACCGGCCGTTGCGCGGTGCGTTTGACGTGGCGGTCAAAGTCGCGGTCGGCCACATCGTTCAAGCAGCAGCCTGCGCTGCGCATCAACACCGTCCCCACCACAAACACCACCACCAATTCCCAACCCGGCCAGCCATCGGCGGCCACCCACAAGGCAGACAACGAGGGCCACAACAGCAGCAGCCAACCTGCTGGGCGATTCCAGCGGATCAAATCTAAATACAAACCGAGTCGTTCACGCATCACCAAGCACTCACGAGAGGCGGTTCACGCCGGGCAGCTCGCAGGCGTAAATGGCGTTGCGCAAAGCGGCAATCGCCTCGTAACGCGTGAAGCTGCGGCGCCAAGCCAGCACCACGCGCCTCGTGGGGGGCGCACCGCCCGCTTCGTCAGCAATGGGCAAATAACGCACATAGGTTTCTTCGCTTTTCTTGCGCTTGGCTTGGGTGCCCAGGGCCTCTTTGGGCACGCTCAAGCGCGGCACCAAGGTGACGCCCATGCCGGCCGCCACCATGTGTTTGATGGTCTCCAAGGACGAACCCTCAAAGCTTTTTTGAATGCCTTCGGCATTGCTCGAAAAACGCGCGAATTCGGGACACACTTCCAGCACATGGTCACGGAAGCAATGGCCATTGCCCAGCAGCAACATGGTTTCGTTTTTCAGCGCGTCCGCCGTGACCGATGTTTGCGTGGCCAAGGGATGGGTACTGGGCACGGCCGCCATGAAGGGCTCGTCATACAGCGGCGCAGTGGCCAACCCAGTGTCGGGAAAAGGCTCGGCCATGATGGCGCAATCGATCTCCCCCGTGCGCAGCATTTCGAGCAACTTGACGGTGAAGTTTTCTTGCAGCATGAGCGGCATCTGCGGCGTCTTGGCAATCGCTTGACGCACCAAACTCGGTAGTAAATACGGGCCAATCGTGTAGATCACGCCCAGCTTCAGGGGGCCGGCCAGCGGGTCTTTGCCGCGCTTGGCAATTTCTTTGATGTTGGCCGCTTGCTCCAACACGCTTTGCGCTTGGCGCACGATTTCTTCGCCCAACGCCGTCACCGCCACTTCGTTGGCGCTGCGTTCAAAGAGCTTGACGTCCAACTCTTCTTCGAGTTTTTTGATCGCCACCGACAGCGTGGGTTGCGACACAAAGCACGCATCGGCCGCACGGCCAAAGTGTTTTTCACGGGCCACCGCGACGATGTATTTGAGTTCGGTCAGGGTCATGGGTCAGGCTTTCAAGAAATCGGATTTTCCACCCAACCAGCGCTCGATGTGGCGCTGTGCCATGTCGGGATAGTTGTCCAACATCTGCGGGGCCAAGTGACGCGCCCAGTCCAGCAGCGCCCCGTCTTCGGCCAGGTCGGCAAAACGCAGCAAGGCGGCACCCGATTGACGCGCGCCCAAGAATTCGCCCGGGCCCCGAATTTCTAAATCGCGACGGGCAATTTCAAACCCATCCGAGGTTTCCACCATCGCGCGCAAACGCTCGCGCGCGGTTTCGCTCACGCGTCCGCTCTCACCCGTGGCGTACATCAGCACACAGGCCGATGCAGCAGCGCCACGGCCCACGCGACCGCGCAGCTGGTGCAGCTGGCTCAGGCCAAAACGCTCGGCATGCTCAATCACCATCAGAGAGGCATTGGGCACGTCCACCCCCACCTCGATCACCGTGGTGCTGACCAGCACCCCCATGACGCCGCTTTCAAACTGAGCCATCACCGCTTTTTTGTCGGCCGGTGGCATGCGCGAATGCAGCAAACCCACCAGCACAGGCTTCATGTCGGGCGGGTTAAGTGCTTCGGTCAACAAGGCATGCGTTTCGGTGGCGTTGGTTAAATCGAGCGCTTCGCTTTCTTCAATCAGCGGGCAGACCCAATAGACCTGACGGCCTTCGTCCAACTGATGGCGGATGCGTTCAATCAGCTCATCGCGCCGCGCCTCTGACACCAGCTTGGTCACCACCGGCGTGCGACCGGGCGGCAGCTCGTCCAAGGTGGACACATCGAGGTCGGCGTAGTAGCTCATGGCCAAGGTGCGGGGGATGGGGGTGGCGCTCATCATGAGCATGTGGGGTTCTTGTTGTGTGCCAGCGGTGTGAGCGGCGTCAGAGGGCGGGGCAGTAGGCGATATGGCTCCTCGCTTCGCTCTTAATATCGCCACATCGCCTACCGCCCCGCCCTCTGACTCGTCTGTATGGTTCATCTTCTGACGCAAGGCCAAACGCTGGGCCACACCGAAGCGGTGTTGCTCGTCGATGATGGCGAGCGCTAAGTTTTTGAATTGCACTTGTTCTTGAATCACGGCATGCGTGCCGACCACCAAAGCGGCTTCGCCGCTGGCGATGAGAGCCAGCATTTCGGTGCGCTCTTTTTTCTTTTGACTGCCCGTGAGCCACGCCACGCGCTTGCCCAGCGGCGCCAGCAACGGTTCGAGCCAGCCAATGAGTTTGCGGAAATGCTGCTCCGCCAAAATTTCGGTGGGCGCCATCAGCGCACATTGCCAACCACCGTCCATGGCAATGGCAGCGGCCAAGGCAGCGACCACGGTTTTGCCCGAGCCCACATCGCCTTGCAACAAACGATGCATGGGCACTTGGCGCATCAGGTCTTTGGCTATTTCTTCGCCCACGCGGCGCTGTGCACCCGTGAGTCCAAACGGCAATACAGCCAGCAACTGTTCGTGCAGGCCGCCTTGCTTCAACACCAAGGCAGGCGCACGCAGTTCGTCGCGCGCGCGCTTGGACTGCAGTTGGGACAGCTGCTGCGCCAACAGTTCTTCTGCCTTGAGGCGTTGCCATGCGGGATGGGTGCGGTCTTCCAACTGGGTCAGCGACACATCGGGCGTGGGGTGGTGCAAAAAGTGCAGCGCCTGCTCCAAGCTCCAGGCTTTGGCATCAGCCCCCATCGCCGAACGCGGCAGCTGTTCAGGCGGAATGGTTTCGACAAACGCGCCCTTGCGTGCCGCATGCACCAAGCCACTGTGCACGGCCTTGCGCAAATACACCTGCGGCAAACCGGCCGAGGTGGGGTACACAGGTGTGAGAGCCTGGGGCAGCTCGCCGCCGGCCATATGAAAACTCGGGTGCATCATGGTGCGCCCCATGAAACCGCCTTTGACCTCACCACGCAAACGCAGGCGGTTGCCAACAGCCAGCGCTTTTTGCTGCGAAGGATAGAAACTGAAAAAGCGCAAGGTGCAGGTGTCCGAGCCATCGTCCACCACCACCAACAATTGGCGCCGTGGTTTGTAGGCCACCTCGCACGACACCACCGTGGCCTCGATTTGCGCCATGTCACCCTCGCGTGTGTCGACCAACCTCACGATCCGTGTTTCATCCTCGTAGCGCAGGGGCAAATGCAAGGCCAAATCAATGTCGCGGTCCAGCCCGAGTTTGCGCAACGCTTTTTGCGGTGCGGACAGGGGTTTGGTGTCCGTTTGAGCGGCGGTTTTGGGGGCGGGTGGCATGCCCTCTGATTGTGCCCGCGCCACGCAGCGACGCCTCAAGCATTACAATTGCATCACACGTTGTTTTGGAGGCTCACATGAAGACATCCACCCTGCCCGCATTGCGTGTCAAGCCCGAGTTGCGCGAAGCGGCTGAGCGCGCCTTGCGGCCCAACGAAACCTTGTCCAAGTTGATGGAATCTTCGTTGGAGAACTTCATTGCGCAGCGTGCGGCCGAAGATGAATTCATTGCGCGTGGCCTGCGCGCCGCCGAAAGCGCGCAAAAGAATAATTGCTACGTGAGCGCTGAAGCTGTGTTGGCACAACTCGACCAACGCATCGCCGCCGCCAAACGCACTTAAAGCGAACATGACCCGGTTTGAAGTTCGCTTCACCGAAGAAGCACAAGCCGACTTGCTTCGCTTGTTTGATTTTTTGCTTGAACACGACCTGCAGGTGGCGCTGCGCGCACGCCAAACCCTGGAAGACAGCTTCAAACTGTTAGAACAATTTCCCTTCACCTGCCGCAAAGCGGCCCAGGGCGCACACGGGCCCCGGCTTCGAGAACTCATCATTTCTTTTGGCGCGTCTGGCTATGTGGCCTTGTTCGAAATAGACAACGCCACCACTGTGACCGTGCTGGCCCTGCGGCACCAGCGCGAAGAAGACTTTCACTGATGCTTGCAGATGCACTCTGCACGGACGTTTTACTCAGGGACAATTCCAAGATCAACCCAAGGAGCACCTATGAAAGTCAAAAGTATCCTCTCCGACGTGCAACTGGTGATCGCCGACTTGGAGGTTCACCTCAACGGCGAACTGCGCAGCAGTCCGACCTTGTGTGCGCTCATCCCAGCCACCGAAGGCACACAAGAGCAGGTCATTCCACTCAACACGCCAGACGGACGCCCCATCTTCATGAATTTGGAAAACGCGATTCGTCCAGTCGACGCCTAAAATCACCGCTGTTTTTACTTGGAACGGGCCCGTCCGGCCCTCAAGCGCATGTCACACACTTACACGCTCAGCGATTTCGATTTTGAATTGCCTGAGTCCCTGATTGCCCAGCACCCCGCCTCTGAACGCAGCGCCTCGCGCTTGCTCGATGGCCGTGGCCCTGCATTCGAAGACCGCACCTTCAAAGACCTGCCCGCCTTGCTCAAAGCCGGCGACTTGCTGGTGTTCAACGACACCCAAGTGGTGAAGGCCCGTTTGTTTGGTGAAAAGCCCACCGGCGGCAAGCTCGAACTCTTGGTCGAACGTGTGCTGACCCACCACGAAGTGGTGGCCCACATGAAGGTGAGCAAAAAGCCCCCCGTGGGCACCGAACTCTGGATGAACGGTGGCCCCCAAAAAGGCGGCTTCACAGCCACGCTCTTGGGCCGCTGGCCCAACGAGGACGGCCAACTGTTTCGCTTCAAATTCAGCGACGAGCCGCACACGCTGATGCAACAGCACGGCCACATGCCGCTGCCTCCCTACATCGAACGACACCAAAACACGGCTGACGCGCAGCACGAAACCGCAGCAGACAAAGCCGAGGACGAGCGCCGTTACCAAACCGTGTTCGCCAAGCACCCAGGTGCGGCGGCTGCGCCCACCGCCGCGCTGCACTTTGACGAAGGCGTCTTGCAAGGGCTGGAGGCCCAAGGCGTGTCGCGCGCCAGCGTCACGTTGCATGTGGGTGCGGGCACGTTTCAGCCAGTGAAGACCGAGAACTTGGCCGAGCACCGCATGCACAGCGAGTGGTACAACATCCCAGCCGAAACGATTCAAGCCATTGCCGATTGCCGCGCACGCGGTGGCCGTGTGGTGGCGGTCGGCACCACCAGCGTGCGCACGCTGGAGAGCTGGGCACAAAGTGGGTTGGCCTGCGGCGACACGCAGATTTTCATCACACCGGGTTTTGCGTTCAAGGTGGTCGATGTGCTGATCACCAACTTTCATTTGCCCAAAAGCACCTTGCTCATGCTGGTCAGCGCGTTTGCAGGCTTTGACCACATGCACGCGCTGTACCGCCACGCGATTGCCAACCACTACCGTTTTTTCAGCTACGGCGATGCCATGCTGCTAGAAAAAACCACCGCATCAAGAACCGCTTGAAAGACCAACCATGTTGAAATTTGACGTTCTCACCAAAGACACACCTGCCGCCGACGGCAGCTACGCGGGCAGCCACGCCCGTCGCGGCACGCTCACGCTCAACCATGGCGTGGTGCAAACCCCCATCTTCATGCCTGTGGGCACCTACGGCACGGTCAAGGGTGTGATGCCGCGCAGCTTGGAAGAAATGGGCGCGCAAATCATTTTGGGCAACACCTTCCATTTGTGGATGCGGCCCGGTCTGGACGTGATGCAAAGTTTTGGCGGCCTGCACGACTTTGAGCGTTGGAACAAACCCATCCTCACCGACAGCGGCGGTTTCCAAGTGTGGTCGCTGGGTGCCATGCGCAAGATCACCGAAGAGGGGGTGACCTTTGCCTCACCCGTGAACGGCGACAAGCTGTTCATGTCGCCTGAAGTGAGCATGCAAATTCAAACCACGCTCAACAGCGACATCGTGATGCAGCTCGACGAGTGCACGCCTTACGAAACCAAAGGCCACCTCACCACCGAGGCCGAAGCCCGCAAGAGCATGGAAATGAGCCGTCGCTGGGCCGTACGCAGCAAGGATGAGTTTGCGCGTTTAGAAAACCCCAATGCACTGTTTGGCATCGTGCAAGGCGGCATGTTCACCAACCTGCGCCAAGAATCTCTTGAGGCCTTGGTCGAGATGAACTTTCCCGGCTACGCGGTGGGCGGTGTGAGTGTGGGCGAGCCTAAAGAGCAGATGCTGGAGATCATGGCGCACACACCGCATCGTTTGCCCGAGCACAAGCCACGCTACCTGATGGGCGTAGGCACACCGGAAGACCTGGTGCAAGGCGTGGCCGATGGGGTAGACATGTTTGACTGCGTCATGCCCACCCGCAATGCACGCAACGGCACGATCTTCACCCGCTATGGCGATTTGAAGTTGCGCAATGCACGCCACAAGTCAGACCACGGCCCGCTCGACAGCACCTGCACCTGTTACACCTGCGCGGGCCACACGCGGCCCGACGGCAGCACCAGCGGCGGCTTTAGCCGTGCCTACTTGCATCACCTTGACCGTTGCGGGGAGATGTTAGGGCCCATGCTGACCACAGTGCACAACCTGCATTACTACTTGAACCTCATGCGCGAGGTGCGCGAGGCGTTGGAGGTGGGTCAGTTCGGCGCGTTTCGCGCCAAGTTCAAAGCGGACCGCGCGCGCGGGGTATGACGCGCTCATGTAGTGGAAAACCACATTCAAAATAAGAAGATTGAACGTTAGATTGTGAAGGTCTAACAAAGAGATCTTCTATGACACACGCAGCAGCCAAAAAACCTATTTACCAATCGCTCTATGTCCAGGTGTTGTTCGCCGTAACCCTGGGCGTTTTATTGGGTCACTTCTATCCGCAAGTGGGCTCAGACATGAAGCCCTTGGGTGACGGTTTCATCAAACTCATCAAGATGATCATTGCGCCCATCATCTTTTGTACCGTGGTGGTGGGCATCGCGGGTATGGAAGATATGAAGAAAGTCGGTAAAACGGGCGGCCTGGCTTTGCTGTACTTCGAAGTGGTCAGCACCATCGCGCTCATTGTGGGCTTGGTCATCGTCAACTTTGTGCAACCGGGTGTGGGCATGAATGTGGATGCATCCACACTCGACACCAAGGGCATTGCGGCCTACACAGCCCCCGGCAAGATGCAGGGTACGGTGGACTTCTTGCTCAATGTCATTCCCACTTCGGTGGTGGATGCGTTTGCCAAAGGCGAAATCTTGCAAGTGTTGTTGTTCTCTGTGTTGTTTGGTTTTGCCTTGCACAAGTTTGGCGGACGCGGCACGCTGGTGTTTGACTTCATTGAGAAGTTGTCGCACGTGCTGTTTGACATCGTGGGCATCATCATGAAAGTCGCGCCCATTGGCGCGTTTGGCGCAATGGCTTTCACAATTGGCAAGTACGGTGTGGACTCGCTGTTCTCGCTCGGCAAATTGATGGGCACGTTCTATTTGACCTGCTTGATTTTTGTGTTCGTGGTGTTGGGACTCATCAGCAGGCTGCATGGTTTCAGCATTTGGAAGTTTGTGAAATACATCAAAGAGGAATTGCTCATTGTGTTGGGCACGTCTTCTTCTGAATCGGTCTTGCCACGGATGATGGAGAAGCTGGAAAACCTGGGTGCACGCAAATCCGTGGTGGGTTTGGTCATTCCAACGGGCTACTCGTTCAATTTAGACGGCACCTCCATCTACCTCACCATGGCGGCTGTGTTCATTGCACAAGCCACTGACACGCCCATGAGCCTAACTCAACAACTCACCTTGTTGGCTGTGTTGTTGCTGACCTCCAAGGGTGCAGCAGGTATCACGGGCAGCGGCTTCATTGTGTTGGCCGCCACGCTGTCAGCTGTGGGAGGCGTACCCGTGGCGGGCTTGGCGCTCATTTTGGGCATTGACCGTTTCATGTCAGAGGCGCGCGCCTTGACCAATTTGGTGGGCAACGGCGTGGCCACTTTGGTGGTTGCCAAATGGACGGGCGATTTGGACATGCAACGCTTGCATGAGGGCTTGAACAACCCCAGCGGCGAATCAAACGCCAAGGCTTAAATTTTTCAAGCCTCGGTGGTGAACACGGTCAACACGCCGGTGTAGCCGTACAGCTCTTGGTGGGCGATTTCGCCCCCGGCGAAAAACCCCACCAAAGGCACATCTCCCAGCGCGCGGCGCACGATTTGCAGTTCGGCACTGGCTGCGCCAAAGTGCGGCCCGCCGCGCCCGGCACAGCTGACGTAAATCGCGCCGGCCATGCGGCGTGCAGGGTGTGGATTAATTTGCGTGTCGGCACTCAAAGCGCCAGCCAACTCGGCCGTCATTTCTTCGGGCTCTAAGGCTTCGCGTATTTCGGCACCAATGCGCATCAAGTCAGCGCGTGCCGCCGCTGCATTGCGTTGGCAAAACGTGAAGTGCATGCCCACCTCCACCGGCTGCGCAATCGCCACCGCTTCGCGGGCTGGGTCTAAGCCAATGATGTGACGCACCAAGACCGCATCGTCAAACTCGCCGGTGCGTTTGATGGTTGCGTCATGCGCAGGCGCCAAGCCCACCAAGGTGGCGCGCACTTTGGCAATGGCGGGTTGAGCATCGGTCAAGCTAACGTGCAAATCGCGCTCCAGCACATGCAGCGCGGGTTCATTGTCTAAGGTCAGCACCACATGGCCATCAGCGCTAGTGATGGTGTGCACGGGCGAAATAGGCAAACAGCCTTGGGTGACGCGCGACATCATGGCCACCTGGGCGTCAAAGGCCACGCCACTCAAACCACCATGGAACACACCCGTGGCCTTGCCTTGCCCGGCCACATTGCCGTCGCCCTTGACGGCAAATTGCACCACCTCGGTTCGACTTGCCGCCAAACCACCAAACACATACCCACTGGCGGTGCGTTGGGCCAGCTCGGCAATCAGCTCGGGTACATCGGGCGTGGCCGCATCGGCATGCAAGAGCGCGGTATGCGGCACAAACGCGCTGCCCGTGGTGCCGGCTTGCATCAAGGGCGCGACGCCGCTGAACACGCGGTAATGCTCGGGCGAGATGTCGCACAACATCACACTCAAAGCGGGCTCGTCAAAGTACTCCACGTTGTTGGCTGCAATGCCCACACCCACGGTGCCCACCCAGTCGGTCACCTCGGGCAACTCATCGCGAAGGAAATCCAAAATCGCTTGTGCCTCAGTCGCGTAGTGGTCGGTGATGTAGATCAGCCCCAAATGTGGCGCACTGGCGTAGTCGGGCAAGGCCATGTGCGCACGCAACTGCGCCAGCACCAAGCCCGCAGCCATGCGCCATTGCGGGTGGGTGGCATGACCGTAGGGGAAGAGTTGCATGGGCGCGGACTGTGGTGAAGGTGTCAGCGCGATGTTTTGCTTGTCGCTTTGCGTGCCACTGGACGTGCCGTTTTACGGGCTGTTTTTTTGGCAGCAGGTTTGGCCTTGGCGTTTGACGCTTTGCCACTGGCAGTCGATGCTGCGCCCGCATGCGAATTGGCACTGTGCGCCATGTCTTGCATGGCTTTGTGGGCGATGTGCTGGAACTGATCGGTCAACGCACCCCACCATTGCGAAGGATCGATGCCAGCCGCCGCGCCTTTGGCCTTGCTGGACTTGCCTGCTGATTTGGCCGCTGGTTTGGCAGCCTTGGGGGTGGGCGCCTCGGCTTGTGGTGCAGCGGCTTCAGGTGCAGTGCTCGCAAATGGGGCCGCCGAAGCCTGAGCGTTCACCTTGAGCGACTCGGCCAGCTCATGAAAACTCAGGTTCATACCCTTCAAGGTAGAGAGTGTCATGCGCTGCACTTCCAGCGCTTGAATCGTGGCCGCCACGGCCTTGGTGTTTTGCTCCAGCCAAAAGTGCACGGTCTTGAGCTCTTGGATGCGCTTTTCCAATTCTTCGGGGTCTAGCGTAGGTGCGACCCAACCCGGCGCAGGCGCGCCGCCGCTGCCAGCAGCGGGCGTGAGGTTTTTCAAGAAATCAAAGCCGGGCACGAACTTGGTGAAATCAAAACCGCTGGACTGGGTCATGGCTGTCTCCTGTGAATGGGTAATCTGCATTAAACCAAAACCCAGCCCTCAGCAAACTGACAGATCAGTGCTTGTGTTCACCATGTTGGTGTTCGCTGTGATTGTGTGTGCCGTGGTCGTGGCTGGGCATGGCGGGCGCTTGCATGCCCACCAACACCTTCAACTCCAGGGTGGACTTGACGCCTTTGGCGTCTTGCAAGGTCAGGGTCAGAGGCACAGCGCTGTCTTTGGCCAAAGGGGCTTTGAGGTCCATCAACATCACGTGGTAACCACCGGGCTTGAGCTCGACCGCCTTGCCAGCGGGCAGCTCCAGGCCGTTGGGCAAGGCGGCCATCTTCATAACGTCTTTGTCCATTTTCATTTCATGAATTTCAGCCACACCTGCGACGGGGCTGCTGACCGCGATCAACTTGGTGCTGTTTTTGGCCGTGATCTTCATGAACGCACCGGTGGCCTTTTGGCCGGGTACGGTGGCACGGGCCCACGCATCGGTGACTGTGACGGTGGCGTTTTGTGCCAAGGCGCTCACGGCGCAGACAGCGCCAAGCGCCAGAGTGATGAGATGTTTACTGAATGTCATGTGGACTCCTGAAAGTTAATGGTGGTGTTCGTGTTCGTGTGCGGGTGCAGGCTGCACGTCAAGCAAAGCAGCAGGCAGCTTCAAGCCTTTGGTGGATGTGCCACGGGCAGGAATTTCCGACCAGTCATTTTGGCCACTGTCGCAGATCTGCAAAACCTTCACCCACACAGGACCGGGCTGATCGGGCAAACGGCCCATGAAGGCAAAGTCGTCAAACTGCTCGTCCGGCAGTGCGGCCTCTTTGCTGGCCGCCGTCCAACGCACTTCCACCACATCGTCTGTCACGGTTTTGCCATGGCTGGTGTAGGGCTTGGCGAGTTGAGCTTTGCGTATGGCGACTGTCCAACCGGGTTTGGGTTGAGGCTTGGCGCCTTGAAAATCTGCCGGCACCTGCACGGCCAGCGCCGTGGTGGCTGAGCCATTGCAACCGTGCCCCACACGCAAGCTGGCCTTGTGGTAGCTGCCCGCCACGGCCTGAGATTCCACCAACACGATGTGGGCATGGACAGTGGCACTGCACAGCCACAAGGCCGCCGATGCGGCCATGATTTGTTTCAACATAAAGACACTCACTTTCAAAAAATCAAAGGTCGTACTTGAGCTCACCAAAGAAGGTGCGCATGGGGTACATGTGGTAATTCCAATACCTGTAGTTGTTCAGGTTGTCGATGCCCGCTGCAACTGTCCATTGCTTGTCGACTTTGTAGCGCACACGTGTGTCGACCACAAAAAACTTGCTCACCCCCGTCATGGCGTAGCCGTTGACATCGGCATTGTTCAAGGTGCCGAACTGGTGGCCGCTGTAACGCGCGCCCAAGGAGGTGCTGAGCTTGTCGTTCCAGTGGAAGTTGACCAACACATGGCCACGCCAAGTGGGCACACGCGGCTGGTATTTGTTGAGGGTATCGCCCGCCAACGCTACTTGGCCGTCGTTTTCTTTGATGCGTGAATCGACATAAGTCACACTGCCCGAGAGGTCCAAACCACGCGTGATCACATCGTTGCCGAAGTAGGCCATCTCCAGGCCGGAGCTTTCGATGCGTTGGATGTTTTGCACAAAGGCGCGGCTGGTGCCGTCCGAGAAAGTGTTGGTTTGTGAATAAATGGCATCCCGTGTGTTTTCAAAAAAAGCCGTCAAGCGCAACCAGCCTGTACCCAGATCTTTTTCGGCCGTGAGCTCACTGGTCCAAGAACGTTCGGGGCGCAAATTGGGGTCGTTCAAGAACGTGGTGCTCGCGCCCGACAACGACGTGTTACCAAACATTTCTTGCGCCGTGGGCATGCGCACCGAGCGTCCGGTGGAGGCCTTGAGCAACCAATCCGGTGACCACTGGTGCGACAGCGCCGCCTTGGGCGAGAGGTGGGTTTCATGCCGTGAGGCATAGGCGTTGGTATTGATCGGCGTGGTGGCCACATAGCCATTGCGGGCTGTCCAATCTTCTGCACGCAGGCCCAGCACGGTTTTCCAGCGCGGCGCCAAACGCCACGCGTCTTGCACGTACAGACTTTGCATCTGCGTGTTACCACCGGCCATGCTGGCCAAGGTGGTGGGCGCGGCAGCCTCCCAATTCACACCCGTGTTTTGGGTGATGGTTTTGAGCGTGTAGTGGTCTTGTTGGTAACCGAAATCCACAATGTGCGGGCCCGCCATGCCGTCGGGTCGCCACGTGCCTTTGAGTGCCAGGTTGCGCCAACCCGACCCTTTTTGGTCGGTGAGCTTGCCAGCGTTGGCGTAGCTGGTGTCGCTGCTTTGGGTGCCTGAAGCACGGTTCAGATCCGTGGCGTAGTCGTACAGGCTGGCGTTGACTTCCCAATCGAACACCTCTTGCGTGCGAGTCTTGAGCGACAACCCATGCATGGTATGCGTCAAAGCCTCTTGCGATGCCGTGAACGCTGGCACCGCATAGGTGTTGACGCCGTTGTTGACCGACCCGGTGTACACCGCAGCGCCTGTGGTGGCATGGCTCAGATACGACGATGGGTTGCCATCGCTGCGGTTTTGCCAATAACCGAAGATATAGCTGGCACGCAGGGTCGACGACAGGTCATACGCCAGCTTGAGCTTGGCGTGGTCTTGCACCGTGTGGTACTGGGTGGTGGTGCCCAGCACATCGGCCGCCGATACACCATTGGTACCGACCGCGCTGGCCACACCGTTCACCCGCGTGCTGCCTGCCACCACGCCTGCACGCTGGTTGGTGTCGCGCAAGAACATCATGGGTTGGCCGCTGCTGTCCAGGCGGTTGACGTTGAACCCATACGACCAGTCGCCCACCCGGCTGCCCAGGCTGGCACTGGCGTTGGTCCCGCCGAAATGGCGGTCGGTGTTGTAGGCGTCAAAGCGCTGGTTGAAGGCACTGACTTTCATGTGCGCTTCAAAGGCTTGCGGCATGCGCGTGGCATAGTCGACCACCGCACCCACCGAGTTGCCCGGATAGGCGGCAGAAAACGGCCCGTACATCACATCCACCCGCTCAATTTCTTCGGGTGTCACCAAGCCCCAGCGGGGCGCATTCGTCGCCGCATTGCCGAGGTAGTTGGACAACAGCACGCCATCGGCATACACCGCACTGCGGGCCGGGTTGTTGGCGCCCGAAGCGCGGCTGGCCAACACGGCGTGGTTGTAGTCGCCCATGTAGCGCTTGCGCACCGACAAGCTGGGCAGGTACTTCAACGCGTCTTCACTGTCGGTGGCGTTGACCGTTTCCGTCAGTTGCTGCGCCGTCACCGACTCCAGGGTGGTGGGAATTTGCGTAGGCAGGGACGAGGGCTGGCCCGAGGTCACCAGCACCACGCCCAGCTCCTTGGTCTGTGCAGTTTGTTGCGCCAGGGCGGCACCAGACACCATCCCCACCACAACAGCCCACAAGGGGGTCAGGCACCACGCGTTCGCGCGTGGTTTGCATCGGTCATGCATGAACATTTCTCCAAACATCTCAACGGCAAGCACCTGCGCGAGGCCGCGCAAGATGCCCACAAAGGTTCAAAGCAAAGGCTTCAAACCCGGGTCAAAGATCAAAGGAGATGTGCAGGCGGTCCGCGCGAGGGCAGCGGCGGCGCAGTGACAGACGCGATGTACGCGACGACCTCGGGCCGTAACGCATGCGCCAATGGAGAAACGTAGGAGAGCTGTGTGTTCAACGCCACAGGTGGGGCCACCAGCGATGCGCACAAAGGACAGTCCAGCGTGTGGCTAGATGCGGTGCTGTCGTCCTCACCTTGCACCACCAGCTTCATGCTGCCGGTGCTGGTACACACCAAATCCATGGCCTGGGGGTTGACCATGGGCGATGCAATGGCCACACCCACCGACAACGCAAACCACACCAGCACAAGGCGGGTGAGGTGAAGGGCGTGGCGCAGGTGTTCCATGGCGCAAATTCTAAAGGCCATCGAAAGACCACTTTCAGTGCGTCTGCAATACCCGCACACGGTTGACATCAAACTCGGTCACCGTGGGCGCGCGATTGCCCCACTGCTGTCGGATGTGTGTCAACACATCGGCCATGTCGCGGTCGCTGAGCGTGAGCACAAAAGGCGGCATGCCATAGGGCTGCGGTTGAGTCTGGGTAACGGGCGAAAAGCCACCATAGGTGAGGGTCTGCACGAGGTTGGTGATGTCGGACATCTGCACCGCACGGTTGCCTGCCAAGGCGGGATAGACCTCGGTTTTGCCTTGGCCCTGATCGCCGTGACACTGTGCGCAGTGGTCTTTGTAAACGGCTGCACCGTTGGCCACACTGCGCGCGCTCGGTTTGCGCGACGGCGCAGTGGCGGTGGGATCAGGCTGATCATGCAGGGCCTGCTGCGCGCGCGACTGCAAGTAAGTGACCATGGCGCGCAAATCGTCCTCTCGCAAATACTGCGTGCTGTTTTGCACCACCTCGCCCATGGGGCCGCTCACCCAAGCATGCGAGGACTGGCCTGTTTTAAGCAATCGCACGATCTCGGCTGGCGGCGTGTGGACCAGATCGGTTTCTGGCACGCTCAGCAAAGACGGCGCATACCAATTGACACCGGGCATGACGCCGCCGCTCAAATCGTCCAAAGCGCCACTGGCGCCCAAGGCGTCGCGCGCGCTGTGGCAGGCGGCGCAATGGCCCAGGCCTTGCACCAAATAAGCGCCCCGATTCCACTCAGGCGATTGCTGGGCGTCCGCATGGAAAGTCGCGGGCTTGAAATACAGGCTGCGCCACACAGCGAATGCAGCTTGTGTACCAAACGGCCAGCGCAGTTCGTGCGCTGGTGTGGCGCGCGCCACAGGTGCCAGGCTTTGGAAGAAGGCAAACAAGGCGTCCGAATCGGCCCGGGTGATCAGGCTGGTGTGGTTGTAGGGGAACACGGGCGCCAGCAAGCGCCCGTCTTTGGAGCGGCCATGGTGCAAGGCACGCCAAAAGTGCTGCGCGTTCCAGGTGCCCAAGCCCGTGTCGGCGTCAGAGGTGAGATTGCTGGCATAGACGGTGCCAAACGGTGTGGCCAACGCACGCCCACCCGCATAAGACGCTTCACCCGGGGCGGTGTGGCACGACACGCAATTGCCTGCGCGCGCGAGGTAGGCGCCTTGGGCCACCCGCTCGGCACTTGCTGGCTCCGACATCACCGCTACGTTGGTGTCCAGACCGTCAGCAAAGTTGTCATAGCCGACCCACATGGCAATCGCCAACAAGGCAGCGCACAGCGCGAAAAATACGCGCTTCATGGCAGCACCCCCACCACGCCGGGGGCGCTGCCGCAGGTCCATGTCGTTGCGACAGGCGTTGCACCCATGGTGCGACTCGGCATTGCACCTGTTCGCGCATCGGTCGCAACTTGCTGCTTCGTCGACGCTGGGTTGCTGGCCCGCAAGACACCCAAACTCACCGGCGATGTGTTGGCCGGCAAGGGTTGACGTGCCAGGTATTGGGCCACGGCCATCAAGTCGTCTGACGCCAAGCGTTTGACCACTTGCGCCATGCAATCGGGTGCATGAGCACGGCGTTGGCCCGATTGCCAGGCACCGAGCTGGCCATTGAGGTAATCCAGCGGCAAGCCCAGCAAGCCCGGTACGTCGGGGGCCACACCGGTCAGCTGTGCGCCGTGGCAAGACACGCACGCAGGCACGCCACGTGACGCGTCACCATTCAAGGTAAGTGCTTTGCCACGCGCCAGCACGTCCGCAGGCACACCCGAGGCATTCAAGGCGGGGGCAGGATAAGGCACGTGGAGGCTGGAAAAATACTGCGCCATGTCGCGCAAATACGCATCGGGCAGGGGCTCGATCAAACGCGCCATCAGGTCGTAATGACGACGCCCCTGCTGAAAGTTTTGCAGCTGATGGAACAAATAGCCCGCGGGCTTGCCCGCCAAACGCGGGTAATAGCCATCCGGCCCGGCCTTGCCCTGTTCGCCATGGCAGTGGGTGCACGCACGGGTGCGTTCGGCCATGGAGGTGTCCACGGCATGGGCCGATGTACCCAAGAGCAGCCATGCGGCTAACGTCCAAATCAGTTTCATGGCCCTATTCTTTCAGAACACAACGCATGTGTTGACTTCGATCAATAAAGGACGGTGTGATTCGGCGCACCATGGAGGCAAGAAAAGAAAGGAACGCGGATGAAAACCACCACCCAAGCATTCAAAGCCCAGCTGTTAGACATGCGCGAGCGCTTGCTGGCCCAGATTGCCGAGCAACGCGGCGGCGCCAAAAGCCGCGCCGAAGTGGCCGCCGAGCACTTTGCGCACAGCG
>Ga0228701_1001051_pt1 | contig 19789 bp, 26 predicted proteins | sample McNCre117_Aug_MG_2_FD_178017 | JGI IMG/M metagenome (GOLD analysis project Ga0228701, IMG submission 178017) | Freshwater microbial communities from McNutts Creek, Athens, Georgia, United States - 11-17_Aug_MG | ecosystem: Environmental > Aquatic > Freshwater > Creek | place: USA: Georgia...
TTTTCAATACGCCGAGAAAAAGGGCTACTCGGGCGTGGGCATCTACACGCGCCACGAACCCAGCGATGTGATCGTGGGTTTTGATGGCGGCGAGTTCGATGCCGAAGGCCGCTACGTGGAGCTGCGGTTTGACACGCCCACGCGCAAGCTCTCGATCATCAGCAGCTACTTCCCCAGCGGCTCATCAGGCCCTGAGCGCCAAGAAGCCAAGTACCGTTTTTTGGATGCCATGTACCCGCATCTGCAAGCCCTCAAAGCAGAGCGCGAGTTTGTGCTGTGCGGCGACATCAACATCGCGCACAAAGAAGCGGACTTGAAGAACTGGAAAGGCAACCAAAAGAACAGCGGCTTCTTGCCCGAAGAGCGCGCGTGGATGACCCAGCTCACCACCGAAGGCGGCGTGGTGGATGTGTATCGCCAGCTCGAACCCGACACCACCGACGCTTGCTACACCTGGTGGAGCAACCGCGGCCAAGCCTATGCCAACAACGTGGGCTGGCGTTTGGACTACCACTTGGCCACGCCCGCCGTGGCAGCCCAAGCGCGCAGCACAGACACCTTCAAAGACATCAAGTTCAGTGACCATGCGCCGCACACCATCACGTATGAAAGCTTAGTTTGAAATCCATGAAACACATCGCCATCATCGGCGCAGGCCCTGCTGGCCTCATGGCCGCTGAAGTACTCAGCGCCGCAGGCGTAGCCGTGCACGTGTACGACGCCATGCCCTCTGTCGGTCGCAAGTTTTTGCTCGCGGGCTTGGGCGGGCTCAACCTCACGCATGCCGAACCGTTTGAACATTTCGTCACCCGCTACGCCGAGCGCCAAGACGCCTGCGCTGCATGGCTGAAAGGCTTTGATGCCGATGCCATTCGCGCGTGGGTAAAGAGCTTGGGGCTGGACACCTTTGTGGGCACCTCGCAACGCGTGTTCCCCACCGACATGAAAGCCGCGCCACTGCTGCGCGCATGGCTGCACCGCTTGCGCCATCCCGCCCAAGGCGTGCCTGTGACGTTTCACATGCGCCACCGTTGGAACGGTGCGCTGCAACACAGCGATCACACCTTCACCTTGAACTTTGACACCCCGCAAGGCCCGCACACCGCACAGGCAAGTGCTGTGCTGTTGGCACTGGGCGGCGGTAGCTGGGCCAAGTTGGGTTCTGACGGCGCGTGGCAACCATGGGTGAGTGCACTAGGTGTTGACGTGTCGCCACTGCGCCCTGCCAACTGCGGCTTTGACGTACGCGGGCGTGATGGCGGCACAGGTTGGAGCGCACATCTGTCGAGCCAATTTGCAGGTACACCTCTCAAGTCCGTGGCCTTGTCGTTCACCGACAGCGTGGGCCACAGCTTCAACCGTCGCGGCGAGTTTGTGGTGACGGCCTCGGGCGTCGAAGGCAGCTTGGTCTACGCCGCATCGGCCTTGTTGCGCGACGAAATCGCACGCAACGGCAGCGCCACCTTGCACCTCGACCTCAAACCCGACTTCACGGCAGAGCGCGTGTTGGCCGAGGTTTCGCACCCGCGCGGCACCCGTTCACTCAGCAGCCATTTGAAAAGCCGCCTCAACCTCACGGCCTTGCATTTGGCGCTCTTACACGAAGTGCTGAGCAAAGACGCCATGAACACGCCCACGCAATTGGCAGCGGCCCTGAAACACTTGCCCATCACACTGACTGCCGCGCGCCCGCTGGACGAAGCCATCAGCAGCGCTGGCGGCGTACGTCTTGAAACACTGAACGCACACCTCATGTCGACGCAACAACCCGGCTTATTTATTGCGGGCGAGATGCTGGATTGGGAAGCGCCGACCGGAGGCTACTTGCTCAGCGCCTGCCTCGCGAGTGGTCGAGTCGCAGGGCTAGGCGTGGCGCAGTTTTTAGCGCACTGAATGGGCCACTATGATGACGACTTGCTCAGTTTGAAATAGTTTTAGCCATGTTCCGCACGCTCCTGAAATCGAAAATCCACCGCGTTACCACAACCCAGTGCGAATTGCATTACGAAGGCTCCTGCGCCATCGATGAAAACCTGCTCGACGCCGCCAACATTTGCGAAAACGAGCAAGTGCACATTTGGAACATCAACAACGGCGAACGCTTCATCACCTACGCCATCAAAGGCGAGCGTGGCTCCGGCATGATTTCAGTCAACGGCTCTGCCGCGCGTCGCGCCAGCGTGGGCGACTTGCTCATCATCGCTTCGTTCGCGCAAGTGCATGAGACCGAAGTGGCCAAGCATGAACCGCAGTTGGTGTTTGTGGATGAGCACAATAAGCAGGTGGGCTTGCGCCACCATGTGCCGACGCAAGCTGCGCCCGGACACAGCACGGATGAGTGCTGATTTAACGTGGCCTCACGATCAACCCGCTCCTGGTGAGCGGGTTTTGTTTTGGGTCTACCAAATGGCTACCTATGTCACGTTCAACGTGATTGACGATGCGGCGATGTTGGCGTTTGTGTTTTCGTAATCACCGCCTTGCACCTTCACCAGCCTACATTCGCGTGGGCTTTTTATTGCTAAAAAAAATAGGTCAAAAGGCCGTATTTCATCCAATAAGTACCTGCAGCAACAAAAATGATACCGTTTAGGCTTTTAATTTCTACCAAATTGGTGTAATATTTCAACCAGCGCAGCAACAGAACTGTGCAAGAGTTGACAAAGATGTCTATGAAAAATCACCTAGGAGTTCTGCAATGTCACTAACCGTTTTTGGAAAGGCCGTGAGAAGCGCACGCATTCAAACAGACTCAACACTGCAACAAATGGCTGAAGCACTGGGCACAAGTCCAGCCTTTCTCAGCGCCATTGAAACTGGACGCAAAAAAATACCAGCGCAGTGGGTTGAAAAAATTGATGCGTTCTTCACAGACAAAGGAACACATGTACCCAACCTTAATGACTTGGCAACAGTTGCCAATGGCCAAGTGGCTATTGATGGCTTATCACCAGCACAGCAAATGATGGTCGCTGGATTTGCAAGAACAAATTTGGACGCAGAGCAACTCAAAAAATTTGAGGTGTTATTGCGTGATGCTATGAAAGAGTAAAAACTATGGACGGCCTACAAACAGGTTTTCGTGTTGCACCTCAGTCAACCGAAAAAATTCGGCAAATTGCCCTGAACACTCGACAGGCGCTTGAGTTGCCTGATGGCCGTCTTGATCTTCCAAAGTTTTTGGAACGTCTTCACACCTTTGGCATCGTCGTTGATATTTTCGATGCCGAAAGTGCCCCAGTTGATCAAAGCATTGAAGCGTGCTGGGTACCCGAGCAAGCCACGTTGTACCTACGTGACCATGTTTACGCTGACGCATGCAAAGGTGGCACTCGGGCAACCTTCACCATATCGCATGAGCTTGGTCATATTGTGCTTGCACACAAACGCACCATCAATCGCGAGCACGCGACCAGCATCCCCATATTTCAAAACTCAGAGTGGCAAGCGAATACCTTCGCCAGCGAGTTTTCTATGCCAATCACAAGCATTCAAAGTCTTGGACTAACAACACCACAACAAGTCTCAAATTTCTTTGGTGTGTCTATGCAAGCTGCTGAAATCAGGCTTGAAAAAATTGAGAAAAGTAAACATGCAAAAAAATAAGGCGGTCAGGAAATTCGAGCTTCCTGCCGCCTTGATACCGAATACGGGTGAGGTATCGGCTGCCTTAATCGGGCCATGGAAGTGTACTTCCAAAAATGGTTTGGCAGTTAAGGGCAACCCCTTGCAACCATTTTGTAAGGAGGTCTTCTATGAAGTCCAACGACACAAACGAAAACGGCCGCTGGGTTTACTGCCGTTATATTCGCCGTAACGGAAAGATCATTTACCCAAAAAATGCTCAATTTTTCCGTTTCTGGGTCTCTAACGACAAGTAAGTAGCATCTGCTTACTAGTTCTGCAGCGGCCATATGCTGCTGAATTACCAGCATGAGTAAATCTCATGCCGCTTATGCAGTCAAACAAACTGCTACCAGACGCACGATCTAAACCATCGTGCGTTTTCCTTTGTCTGTTCTGTAAAAGCTAGTTTGCAAACTATTTTTGGCTGGCGTTGGGCGTGAGTGTCGATTTAATTTGCGCTGCCCTTGCTGACTACGTGACAGGACGCCCTCTTGAGCGTTAGTCCAGTAATAGTGGCGCAACCTCAAGTTAATGTTGGGTGCACTCAACAGCCATAGAATGATCAAAATGAGTTGCATTTGCCAACCAATAGTATCGACACACGACCTGCTGCACTGACTAAATTTGGAGATGTGAATGCCAGTTGATAGAACTCTATTTGACGAACCATTAACTGAATCGCGTGCCCCTAACTGGCGCTGCCCAAGATGTAACGGGGGGCACCTTCGACTGGCGCCCGAGACTTTGCATAAAAAATTTAGTGGAGACACTACTCATGCATCAAAAGATGAAGGCTTTGACTTTGACTGGGTTGTAACAAGATTCGTGGCACTTGTTAAGTGTGATAACAACCTATGCCAAGAAACCGCCGTAGTTGCAGGCTATGGGAAAGTCATAGAAGTACCAAATTGGGAAGCGCAGGAAATCGAGTACGAAGATCGTTTCTTTCCAACTTATGTAAATCCATCTCCACCAATCATTCAAATTCCAAAAAAATGTCCAGAGTCTGTGACGGATGAGCTTAAAACAGCAGCTGTCTCCCTCTGGGGGGATGCACCATCTACGGCAAACCACCTACGAACTGCTGTAGAGCGTCTCCTTGATGAACGGAAAGTTCCTAAGACAACAAAAGGAAAAAAGAAACGTGTACGTTTGTACCTACACGAACGCATCGTCCTTTTTGAGAAAACACATCCAACTCAAGCTAATGCACTAAAAGCTGCTAAGTGGCTTGGAAATGCAGGCTCACATACGAACACACTAGATAGAAAAGATGTGTTTGATATGTTTGACATACTTGAAAGAGTACTTGAGGATTTGTATGCCAATCACACAAAAAATTTGGCAAAACTAATCAACGCAGTTAACAAAGCAAAAGGTCCTGTCTAGTTGAATGAGAATTTATGTATGGTTGCTATAAACGTAGTTCAATCGACATTTGCAATCTCGACCGTTACCATGGCAACGTTTATGGGTCAAAGAGAAAGAATTATTGGAAATGAGAAAACAACTCAAACAATTGCTTGCCTTGCTTGCGCTTTGTAACTCCGTTGCCTTTGCATCCACTTGGGAATGCGGCGACCTGAACTCTGACAGCGCCCAGTTCAAATCTATCGATCACAAAGTTAACGTAAATTTTTTCGAAGCTGCACCACTTAACTTGATGACTGTCGATAAGCGCCCTACAAAAAATGAACTGCAGCATATCGAGGCTTTGGCTAGTGGATTTAATTGCACCTTCAACAACATAGCTACAGTTGCACCAATTGCAGACATTAGAAGTCTCGTCAAAAGTTACAAAGCTAACGTGAACGTTCTGTTTGCAAAACTTTTAACGCAAAAAATTACTTATGGCGAATTCAATCAGCAAATGGAAATTGAACGAGTTCAGTACAACAAGGAGTTGCAATCAATTATTCGAATAGATCAAGCCCAACGAATTGCGGCAGATCGAGCTGCACAGGCAGCCGAGCAGGACAGGCTTATTCAGCAACTACAGATACAGCAGTTACAAGACTCTAGAAGTCAGCAAGAAGGTCAACTGATGATGAGGATGGGTAGTCAATTTCTTGACCAGAATCAAGCCCCCCCAAAACCCTTAAATTGCACATCTTTCCGTGAAGGTGCTACTGTTCGCACCGTTTGCAATTAATTAACTTCTAAACTTCCACATCCGGTATACCCATCGTGCGTTTTTGCTTTGTGAGCAAACACACGCCTAATAAACTAGTTTGCAAACTATTTTTAAATGCGTTTATCTGACTTTAACTACTTTTACCTTTTACCTTTTACCAACCCTATCAAAGTCTGCAAAAAAAGAACGAGCTCATTGATGTCGACATAGAGATAGCTAGTTTTTGGTATGAGCTAGTCACATACAAACTCCCCAATGAGGCTTGAAGTTCACTAGTAGTTACTTCAAGCCAGGTGCCTATGAAGTCTTCTTTACCAGCATAGTAAGCAGGATAGTTTTTTGCCCCTTCCAATATCTGATCCATTGCTATCTTTATTTTGTATGTTTTGGACAAATAATTACCGTCATGATTAATAACAACTACAAGATATAACGATTTATTTGCTGCAAGCTCATTTATTTTTTTCGTATTCAGTTTTTTGCCAAATTTTGCAAAAAAACAAGTGTCATATTTCGCCAAAACTTTATCCACTTCTACGATTGGATCCTGAGTTATGTAAGCTTTACGCGATAAGTCATAAACCTTTCCTACCCTAATAACCAGAAATGAATGTAAAGCTGTCATTGAATGATTTAGTTAAGTTTGCAAATTTTGTGAGTAATGGCGGCTACTGCCTCAATTGATAGGGCATTCTTCGTGGTAATCTCATCGTTTTGAGTCCATTTGTATGCCGCACAAGTTTCTTACCAGCGTTAGCGATCCACAAAGCATTATCACGGCCATTGATGCGTCCATTCGTTTCCCTGAGATCCTGACTGCTTGTAAGACAAAGTACGCAGCTGACATAGCCAACTTCAAGATGCTGGTACAGAGCTCATCAAGCAGCGCGGAGTTGTTAACGTCAATTAGAAGCACCAACTTCACTGCTGTAGAGCGCATGTCTCTTCTCAAAATGTTTCGTCGATCTGTCTCACCAGTGATGGACACCGAAATGGCTAAGAAGATTAGTGTGCCTTCTGCAAATTTGATTGCTGCATTGGGACACACATTCAAGCCAATTGAACTACTGAAGCAACAGTTTGCTTCGCTAACTCCAGATCAAGAATCCGCTTTAGCCGCTCTTATCGGTGAATATGACACACGCGGGCAACTTGGGTACATACTTACAAACCAATTTTTTGATTGGTTTGAAGCTAAATTTCGTGGTGTCTTCACTATCGAAGGGCCTCGCGGGGCTGGACGCGATGTCGAGCTTTCATCTATTTTCCCCACATTCAAGGGAAACTATCCATGCGACTTTGTAATCCGTTCCGCTACTGACTCATCAAAAGTCTTCGCGGTAGGTTTCGCACGTTATGACTCAACGCGAGGTGGCGCCCAATCCGACGATCGCACTGGTGGGAACGCAGATAAAGTCACTAAAGCAAAAGAGTTTTTTACTGCAACAGGAACCAAATTTCGCATCCTGTTTCTTAGTGATGGCCCTGGCATGGCCCATAAAGATACTTGGGCTGAGGCATGTGCATTGGATGGCAGTTGGGATGGCAATGTTCGTGTCAGCACATTAAAAACTGCTGGCGAACGTATCACCCAAGAATGGCTATCGACTTAAGCTAGCAAAGATTCCAATTCTGAGACCTCATTCGGAAATAATTTACTAACTTCGCTGTCTACGTAAACAGAGAATTTGGCATTCATAACCTCGTGTTTGGTTTTGGCTTTAGATGAAAGACCACCACTTTCATTTTTGCCAATGTAATCACCCATCGGCTTCCGCCCTTCAATCATCCTGGTGACAGATGTCTTGGCCGCGACATATGATTGATCGATTCCGATCCACTTTCGACCAAGAAGTTGGGCGGCATGAACTGTAGAGCCAGAACCTGAAAATGGATCAACAACAAGATCCCCAGGATTACTGCTTGCCGCCACGATCATTTTCATCATTTCAAAATTTTTTTCTGTCGGATATCCTGTTATCAGGATGCTCTGATGGTGTGCGTCTCGGTACTGATCCCAGTAATCTGTAAGAGGTAATGCTTTGTCTGACGACAAATACACTTTTCGTCGCGGATTTCCATTTTTTGACCAATGGATCTCCCCTCGTTTGTCGTATTCATCCAACTTACTTGGTATGTATTGCCAATGTTTGCCTGGAGGCGGCATCATTCCACGCCACTCATTACCTGTTTCGCCCCGCCGCACCCCAGGGGCATGTATAGGAACAAGCTTGTACTGCCCTCGTTCATCAACTTTGTTGTACTCTTTGGCTACCCATGTTGGATCTGGCGCCATTGTTGGCTGATTCCAAATATATCTTTCGGTTTTGCTGTAAAAGAGTAGATAGTCAACAAGGTTTGAATATTGATTTTTAGTGAAATTTTTGCTACTACACTTTCGACGAGTAATTAAGTTTCGAAAGTTACTAGCCCCAAAAACCTCATCAAGTACGATCTTCAATTCGGCCACCATTTGATGCCCAATATGAACATATATAGATCCTGTGTCGTCTAAGAGTTCTCGTATCAATATGAACTTGCGACGCATAGATTCAATATATGCTGCATTATTTAAAGAATCGTTATATGCATGTTCTTGACTACGCGATTCAAATTCAAGTCCTGTGGCATATGGAGGATCAAGATAGACCAATTGAGCTTTCTTGCCCGACTCAAGCAAAGAGTGAAGACCAAACCAGTTATCAGCCCAAATGATACTGTTTGCATTTATTTGCTTTGCAGATACCGTTTTGATTTTGCCTATTTGGCGATATTTCGACTCTACTGGCTTCAAAACCTCCAACTCTGGAAGTTTTCCTGGGTAATTTATTGTGGCTTTAGCATTATTAGACGGTAATGGCGGTATTTTATGCGTCGAACGACTCGCCAGAACACTGCTTTTACCTGCAACTTCATTCTTGTTTAAGCCAACTGACATATGTATATAAATTTGGTATCCTGGATACCAAAATTTTACAACAGTTAAGTAAGCACAAAATGACCGCAAGCCGTAACGCTAAGTCAGACCAATATGCAACAGCTCGCATCATGCAGTTAGTTGCCAGTGGACAGAAGGGTGAACTCGATGTGACGCCCAATTGGTTAGGACACACACGCGGAAGCGCCAGACTGGACAGAGCTCTCATCACAGGTGCCACAATGAACGAGCTTAAAGCAATTCGTGGCGCGATCCATGAGCACTTTATCCATCTCCGCATCGAACATGGCTTGGACATCCACAAAGATGGTGATGTTTACCACTTGACCGTTCCAAAAAGCTAGTTTGCAAACTAGCTTTCTAATTTCGCTTTGCAGACAGCATTCAAGTACTTATAAAGCGTGTCACGGCTAATGCCGTGCTTGGCTGCGATACGTGATTTGTTTGCACCCACAGCCGTAGCCTCTGCAACGATCTGGGCAATTCGATCGGTATCTTGCAAACGCTTGGGTCTGCCACGGTAAACGCCGCGCTCTTTAGCCTTGGCAATTCCCTCGCGTTGACGTTCACGAATTAACGTGCGTTCGTACTCGGCAAAAGCCCCAAGCAGCGAAAGCATCAGCTTGTCCATTGGGTCGCTGGCCTCGCCACCACGGAACATCTTGCCTTCTTTGACGAATTGAACATTGATGCCGCGCTGCGTGACTTGTTCAACGATGTGCAGCAGGTCTGTAAGGCTCCGCGCCAGCCTGTCCATGCTGTGTACTACGACAGTGCTGCCCTCAGGCCAGTTACCCGCCAGCATTGCTTGAAGTTGTGGACGGTCTGCGTTTTTGCCGCTGGCTTTATCGGTAAAAACTACCGTCAATTGCTCGCCATCTAGTTGACGATTAGTGTTTTGCTCAGCAGTGCTTACGCGGATGTAGCCGATGCGGATTGGGTGTTGTGTGTGCATGATGCGATCAAGTAGTTTTTGTCAGCATCGAGTCTGGACTCTACCTTGCATCGTGTCGATCAATTCATTTACCAATCCTGTGCTTACATATTGCAGACGTCTTGTTTGGGTACACCCGAGGCCGACACTTAGTCGGGGTGTTTAAGGGCTTGCACTTGCAGTGCAACCCAACTCATTGCACTTTTCACTCACTGTCGTTCGTTCAAACTGCATTTCGTAATTTTTTTACTTGAACTGATTTGAAGTATTTTTCTTATTTCTCATTACAAGGAAGCACAGGCCATGCCCTGCTACGGGCATGACCTTAAGTGCCTCATTACTGAGGTCACAGTTAGTGACACACAACTTGCTAGTGCAAGATTCGGCGGGTTTTGCGATCTTCCTTTTACGTGCGAGCCTTTTACGCTGGATACCCCGCACTTCACTAATAGTTGCAGGGGACATGTGGGGTTGTTTCAATGGCGTTCCCACTCACTTCAGCCTAAACAATTTATTGTTTGTAGCCTACGCCATGCCTGTTATGCATGACCAACCGTTACGGCATCGCAAACGTTAATGCCCAATGGGGCTTCGTTTAAGGCGTCCTGTTAAGGATAGTGCGATGAAGCGAATGGCAAGTTATTCGTTTACTGGAGCCCCATCACGTAGTGGGCAACACAGCAGCACTATTGCGTTCGGCGTGCCAACCTTTATTCCTTGCTGATTTCTAACAAAATTATTTATGTCTTGCTGAAAACGTGCTTAGCAAATCTGGTTTTTTACAAGATCGTTGTTTTCATGTGCCTGATCAATGCCTTTTTAGATCGACTTCGCACAAAGCCATGTTCAGACTTGCGACTGTCGTTTACACATAAAGGAGTTCACAAATGACAGTACTCAGCGCACTAAAACTCGTTACAGCTGCTCGTGTGCATGTAACCAATCCCGTATCAATTCGCCGTGAAAAGTTGTTGAAAAAACTCAGCGACCAATTGCTGCTTGTGCAAGCTCGTCAAGCTGGTCGCAACTACATCGCCACACGTTTGAAGAACGTGACAGACATGGACACTGGCGAACGCAAAACTATTGAAGTGTCCAAGAAGGTGCGTGAATGGTTTTGGATGAACGAAGCTGGAAAGTACATGCTGCAAATCAAGTACGGTCAAAACGTGTTGTCACTCAACAGCAAGAACGCCACTGCCATTGAAGTTGGCAGCATGGATGAGTTGGCGAGTGTGTTGAAGAGCTTGCAAACTGCTGTCGCCGAGGGTGAGCTGGATAAGGCCATTGAGGCAGCCAGTTCAAAAGTCCGTGACAGCTTTGCCAAGTAATGGCGAAGGGGTTGGTGTTCAAAGCATCAACCCTGTTTTGTTTGGAGAACACAAATGCACACATATTCAGCCTACGTTCGCGCAAATGGTCTTGTAATTCAAACCCACGTATGCGCCACCAACGTTAATGACGCTATCAACTTGCTCAAAGGCATGTACGGCACTGACAACCTTGTTCACTTGCCGCAATTGGTGAACTAATCATGAGCAAGTTCGACCCCTCCCAACTCAGCAACTTTATTGGCACTGAGTATTACCACCGCATCAATCCCAACACTGTTTTGACTGATGGCACCAAGTATTTGGCTGAAGCGGCTGGTGCGTTTTGGTTGATGGATGCGATTGCAAGCTACTTGCCTCAGTTCACTGGCAAAGAGGATTTCATCGTTGCCAAACTGGTGCGTACAGGTATCAGCGCACAGTTAACACTGGATGATGGCAATGGACGAGTGCTTGACCAACAGCACATCCCCTTCACCGACTTTCCTATGCAGTCATTCCAAATGTACGCTTGTTGGGGGGGCGATTTTTGGGTCATCATGCTTTGTAGCGAATACTGAATGCTAGGGATGCCCTCTGTGTAAATACATGGAGGAGATACCCAATGCGAATTAATGAGATTTTTAGTGATGAAGAGTGGCAACGACTTGAACAGCTGATTTATGCGAGTGCGTACAAGGCGTTGATCGCTTACCAACAGCAACGTGCAACCCAGCAGCACATTACAAGCAAACCAGCTGCAACGCTCAAATCCCAAGTTGCTAAAAAAGCAAAGTCGTTGGCACGTAAAGCCAAGCGCATACCCCACGCAGCTGCACCCAAGCCATTACCTAAGCCCAACCCACTACCCCAAGCCAAGGCTGAGGTTAACCCTGCGTATCGCCCTGTTAAAACTACTACCCCACTGCCACCGAGCACTCGTATGGCAGTGGCAAACATGAAACCTGCTGCAACCCCGAAGCCTGCACCCACCAAGTCAGCACCGGCCTCAGTTACTGATCCAAACCACATTGACCAAGCAACACGCCGATGGTTGCCCAAAGACAAGCAGGGCATGAACACAATTGACCTTTTGTCGCTCGACGAACGGGGCTAGAAGCGCGGCAGAGCGGTGTTCTTCAAGGCCGTGTCCGTGTCGATAAACGGGGCTGTCGACACTGCAGAGGCTATGCGAAATGAGATACAGAAACTAGTTTGCGAACTAGTTTTCCTCACTATTCATAGGTGGCAGAGGCGCATAAAGCCGTCGATATTTCAAGAAGTTTTCATGAGCATCTTGCATCAATGTTTGGTGCTCATCTGCAATTTCTCTCTCTCGCTTTCTGTTAATTCCAGCGTCGCGCATCAAAAATTCATTCGCATATTGGTGCTGCATTCCCCGTTCCTCCAGCTGACGGGCCAAATAGCTTGTATGTCGCCGCAACATTTCCACATCAAACGCCACCTCGATCTTTTCTCCACGAAATTTGCGATCAGCTTCATCATTTAGTGGAAACTTGCCTCGCGCTGCGTTTTCGGCAATCAGGTATGCATACCGCCTGTATCGCCGCAGGACTGTGTGGATGCTCATGTCGTAATTGGGCTCATCCCCGTAATCTTCCTTTTCTACTCCTTGAGCCTTTTCTGCTTCACGTAACTTAATGGCGATCACGCTTTTGCTACATACGCCCAAGCATTCAGCCAGCTGCCATTCGGCAAATTCAGGGTTTTGAGCTTCAATTAAGACAAGGTTGTACGACTTTTCTAGGGCATCCATTCGCACCTTCTCAGTTGTCATGTGCAAATAATCCAGCTTCGGGGGCACAGTTTGCACATCTTTGAGCAAATGTTCATGCTGCTCTAACGCCTGTTTTAAGAACGAAAACAGATTTATTTTTTTTGTTTTTAGTGGCACTGACACGACAAGCGTTGGCTCATGCCCTGACTGCGCCCAAGTCACTTCTAGGAAATTAAGAAATTCCTCTGCAATCTGCCCCTTTTTTTCACTTTTTTTGGGGCTGAGTATTGACACGATTTCTGGTGAGTTTGGACTTTTAAGTCGATCGCCAATTTCATAGCTATTCGCTGTCAACCAGTCCAAGGGATTTTTTTTCCAAACATTCCCAAAATTTTCATACGTAGGTAGTACTTCTTCAAGGTCAGGCAGCAATTTAATGGCCGCCCTATGCGTAAGCCGCCCCTCTTTATATGCAGTTGCTATTGCGTATGACCTGCTCAAGCGCAAAAACGCATACCAATAGGTCAATTTCGCAGTTTTTGCTTCAAACCCTCGTAGCGACTTTGCCATAGCTACACCCCATCAAATAGCAGTTAATGTTTTCAGAATTTTAGCAAAGTGACCGTTAGTGTTTTCTTCTATTTAATACACCTCATCGCAGCAATCGTGCTGTGTCAGCAAAGCAGCCCTCTGCAATGCACGTTCATTAACAACTTAATTTGTTAGTAACCACTTCGCTATGCCACTGCCATCGCAGTGTGCCATGCGAAATCTTTATGTATTCATTTTTAACCCTACAGGAGTCCCTATGGAAATCGCAAACAACTTTGAAAACTTCACTTCTTCAACTGCTGACACAGGAGCAAATATGCAAACAGCAAACACTACCCCCGCTACAACACAACCCCGCACAATCGTGGAGCAAATTCAAGATGCAAATCTTGAACTTGTTAATCTGGCGATCTGCGAGCTGGACACCGAACAGCGTCTTATTACTGGTTTGGGAGCTTGCTATGACATCTGCGAGTTCTTGGGAAGTGGGCGTGACACTACCGCGCTTTATACGTTTGAGGCTTATTACAAAGAAACGGGATACAAAAACACTAGCAAAGTGTCCCTTGTTTCTAAAGTGCTCAATTGCACGTTCGAAGACCTCAATGTCAGCAAGCGTTCTGCTTACAAAGCAGTTATTCAGTTTGCAATTGATCAGGGCGTTGCAAACGGTGAGTTTGTTAATTTCGTTAACAAATACGGTGGTCTGCAAAACACCCGCCTTGCAAAGTACGCCGTAGCCCGCGCAAAAAGCACCGCTCCTAATTACGGGACACGCTTGCAACAAACGCAAAGCTATTTCACACAACAGCAAATTGCCAAAGTGCCTGAACTGGTGCTGGAAGGTGTTGTTCCTACAAATCAAGTTGGCGAACAGTTTGTGCTTATTGCTCAACGCACCGCTGACGGCAATGTTGTGTTCAACGTAGCAACCGCAGAAAGCAAAGCTGTTAACGCCGTACTCAACATCATGTACAGCGGCAACAAGCAGCAAATCGCTGATGCAGCAAAAAATAGTTTGCAAACTACTTTTCCGCCAACTGGCACGACGCCTGTTCCCCCCGACAGCTTTGCCGCCGGTTCCTACAGCACTGACGCTTTGAGCAATGCAGAGATTGTTAACAACATCCTGCAACAAGTTGCACAGGAATGCGCAGAAGTTTCCTTTGTCTAACTAATACGTGCGGGGGTAACGCCCCGCACAAATAAATCATCAACTAATCGGAGAAATACAAATGGTTAATTTTTCAAACTTTCCCACCATCGCAGCACCACAAACAATCGCAGATATTGCATTCGAAAACACCAACGATCAGCAACTCATGCACTCGCTTATTAGTGGCACTTATGGTTTTCCAGGAAGCGGCATGAACGGCATCATTCTTCATGGCAAATATGGTGCAGGAAAAAGCACCGCTTCAATGCTCATTCCTGACGCAATGGAGAACACGAACATTGGAATGAACTGCCCATGGCGCCATATGTTTCGTGTAATGAGCAACAACAATGGCGTTGGACTTTTGACGCAAATTGACAATCTGTGCAAGCCGCTCAACCTGAATGGCAAATACGTTTATATCGTCCTTGATGAGGTTGACAACCTTTCGCCAACAGCGATGCCACAACTTAAATCGGTAATGGACGCCAACATGGATCGCGCAGTGTTCATCATGACCACCAATCACCGCTCAAAGGTAGACCCTGCCGTTGCAAACCGTTCACATGTATTCGGCTTCAACAAAGTGCCTCCGGATGCGTGGTTGCCTTCTATGCAACGTGTGCTTGCTGCTTATGGCATTACTAACATGTCAAACAATCAGTTGCTTTCAGCTGCTGCTGCCATCAACGGTAGCGGACGTCAGTTTGCAACTTGCGTTAAACAGCTCATCGACGGTTACTACCAAATGTTTCCGCACCTTGTGCCACCTCATCTTCAGCTTGCCAATCACAACACTGCGCCAATTGCAGCTGCACAAGCTTTGCCTGTGCTGCCGGTAATGCCATCTGTATTGCAGGTAAACACTGTCTCTACAACTGCACCAAGCTCTTCTCAACCAACACCTTAAACAACAAAGCTAGTTTGCAAACTGGTTTTCACACCACCCTTCGGGGTGGTTTTTCTTTCCCAATTAACTCTCGAAAGCATTCACATCATGGAACAAGTACTTTTACAGAAATTGAAAGAAATTTCACTTGCCGTCATCTGGGATATTGTTGGTGACACAAAGGACATCTTTTCAATCACTGACCGTCTGCATAGCGCGGCTTTCCAGAAGCGAATTGTGGAAGTCGTTCAGCTTATTGGTTTGAAAGAGAAAGATGACGCCCCATACTCTTATGAATTAATTTTTAAGTTTTACGATAAGTACGGTATCAGTCGTGACTTCATGGGGGTTGCTAGTGACAACATAATTTGGAAAGTGACCACTACCCCATATGTACTTTCTCAATACGATCCAAATCTTCGCAAACTAGTCGGCGAGGATGAAGACATTTTTGATTGGTACTCACGATTTACCGTTGAACTATATGACCTAGTCCATAGTGAGCAAGACACATTCGAAAAGATGATGGATTATTATTTTCCTGATCTCTAGCCCATAAATTTCTAGTTTTAAACTAGTTACTAAGCCACCTTCGGGTGGCTTTTTTTGCTCAAAATTTCACATTAAATATCTCATCTCATCCTTAAACAACTCTTCAAAATCGGGGTCAGCATCTGCAGGCAATGGGGCTGCATACCAATATTGCCCCTGCAATGTCACACCTTCAGTCGCAATTCTTTTAAACCTATTAACGCGACTCTTAACCCACTGCTCTTTGTCAAAACTGTCTCGCACAAGACTTAGCCACTGCTGGGCAACTTCTCGCTGCGCCTCATCTTTTCCTGCCAATTCACACTCAATCTTTTTCAAATACTCATCCAAGCGCATTAGCTCCTCATTGCGCTGCGCTTCTTTCAACGCAATCTCAAACTGCTGTTTTCTTGCCGCTGCAAGGAATTCGTTGTACTTCCTGACCTTCTCACGCCGCTCACTTTCTTTGCGCTCAATTTTTGACCTGATGGTTCTTTCAATTGCGTACTCCAACCTTGTTTCAAGGTACTCAACCATGCTGTCTAGCTGCGCTTCCAGCTTTGCCTTTGCATCACTAAATGTCTTACCGCTATACGATCCACCCAAGATAAACGTCAAAATGCCTCTGGGGATTTCCATGACATCCCGCCATGGCTCATACCCAGTTGCGATCTTTTCCAGTTTCTTTAGCTCCTTTGTTGCACTACCTTTTGTCCACGGCTCGCGGATTTCGATTTGAATTTTTTCCCCTTGCTTGGTTGCGTACATTTCCCATCGCTGTCGCCGCTCGTACTCAACCAGTTCAATCTCAATGCCAAGTTCTCCCAGTCTTTCAATCAACTGATCCGTTAGACACACCGCCCGCAGTGCGTTTTTTGTTGTTGCACGTATTGGGATTTGCTCTTTGCCAGAATAAAAATATTTGTACGTGAATACGTTGCTAGGCGGCCACTTTGGGGGCTGATCTTTTACCTTGTCATAACTCTGCTGACTGCGCTTTTCCAATTCAGCAATGTGTTTGCCTATCGCTTCAGCTGTACGGACAGAACGAAGGTCTTTCAAATCTGCAACGTCCCTGATCTCATAGTTCTGCAAGGACTTTATTAACTGCTCTCGCTCTTTACGCTTTATTTCCTTGACCTCTTCATCTACGGGCGCACAAAACTCAATTACGGGATTGAAGTCTGGGTGCTCCAACTTTGGTTTCGCATCAGCCTTGCCCATTTGCTTACGCATCCAATAGCCACTTGGTGTCAATGGAATGCCATATTTGATGCAGATTTTTCTCAAGCCCACATCACTCAGTCCCAACTGCTTACTGAGGTGAATCATCGGCACTTCCCAAACCAAATCGAATAGCTCGCGTCTTGTCTTGTCCATCGCTACCTCCTGTTGGTTGTCCAATGCCTCAATTTGGCCACTTAGGCATCAACACTCAAGCAACAACAGAGCCAGCAAAGTTCTAGTTTGCAAACTACTTTTTGGATGACTTACGAAAACAGCCGACAGCGCATGACCACCCCGACCAACTACCCCAGCACCCAAGCAACACAGACAAACGCGGGTCGGCTGTTCTCGTATGGTGAAGCAAGGACTTATTTAAGGCCTCTGCGTTCGATCTTCAATTACTCGAAAAGTTCTGAGTGCCATGCCTGCCTTCATTACCTTAATTGGTAACTCATAGTGTTGTACAAGTTTTCTTATTCGTTCAATTGACAAGCTGCACTTAACCCCCAAAATTATTTCTTTAAGTTGGAGCTGATCACTGAAATCTAAAAAAATATTTCCCGCTTCTTCGTATCCTTCTGTTAATTCAATAAACATTCGCTGCTCTTGTTCGTACGCCCAATCTTTATACTTCGTGCTCACGAGCTGTTGGACTACACGTTTTCCATCCTTAACTTTTCTTGTCTTTTCGTCAAACGTGATCTTTGCTCTATTGGTCGTGTAGTTCACTTTGAACAACCGATCATCTGGTACATCAAATCCCAATGCCATGCCTTTGTGGCTATCAGCATAGTGCCCCCAGAGTAAAGGACTATGCCAATCTTCACTAAAACAAATCAGTCCATTTGTTGTGTCCAACTTGTCTTTCATTTTCTGCACTGCCTCTCTGTGACGAGGATCAAGCAGGTCAGCAGCAAGGAGTTCAAATGGATCGTTTAACTTGTTAATCCTTGAAACTTTTAATCTTTTCAACGACAAGTTACTAACGCCATAAGCCGAGCTAACAAGGTTATATAAACGCATTTAGACCTCCACATTTTTTTTACAATATACGTTAACGAGTCACTTGCTTCGTTTGCCTTGCAGCAACCCAATGTTCATTTCCGCTTCCAAGTTGCTGCTGTAGTAGGTCTCAATCATTTCAACGCTAGTACGGGCGTTTCGTGCCAAGGTCAGCAAATCAATATTGCCGCCGTACAACAAGCGTAGGGTGATGGCAGTGTGACGCAGGCTGTACAAGGTGCGCTTCATGCCGTTGCTCTTGTTCACTCCCACTCCAGCAACCTCTTGAACACGCTGTAGCTGGTAGCCATAGCGCATGATCATCACCAGCCTGTCCCAAAGCTCTGGCATAAACACGTAGTCTTCTGGCTTGCCATAGCCCCTAGCCTTGTCCCGTTCAAGCAATCTCTCATACGCACGTACAGCTGGGCGCATGGTCACAATGGGCTTGTCGTGCTTCTTACTCTCGGGCAAGTTCAAGCGCAAATACACATGCTCACCGCGAACAATGGTCACATGCTCGTGCTTCATGTTTTTTAGGTCACTGGGACGGATGAAGCTGTTGACCATGAACACGATCATGTACTGCAAGTCCTCTCGGATGTACTCGTAGCGACCAATGCGACTTGGGCCGTACTTGCTGCGCTGTGTGGCATGAATGGGGATAACGTCACCCACCAAACGCCTTGCATACGTGACCAACAATCTGTATTCCTGCAAGCTAAAACTGCCACGGGGTTTGCTTTTGATGGTGATGTTGGGTAACTTGGGCACCACTTTGATGTAACCCGTGGCCATGGCGTGGGTGAGCACCTTGCGTATTGCCACAAGGTACTGCTGGATGGTCACGCTGCTATTGCCCTTGGCGCTAAGCCTTTGCATGAAGTCAGCACCATGCTGGTAGCCAAAATCTTGAATGGGCACTTGGCCTAAGACTGGCACCACATAGCGTTGCAAGCGATTTCGCAGCATCCGCAAACTGTTTTGTGTGAACTCGCCACGGTCAACACGGCCTTGATGCATGGCAAGCGTTGGGTCTACTAGGTCTGCGAACACAACCTCACGCTCTGTTGTCAGTTGCACTGCCACACCATACAGCTCAGCCACTTTGCTGTGAAAAAAGTCTCGTGCTTTGACAAACGCTGTACGTTTGGACTTTGTTTCAGTCGTCTTGGTGTACGTCTTGCCCTTGAAGTGGCAGCGCACTTGCCAGAATGGGGAAGCTGCAATTTTGTAGATGCGTAGCTTGGCGGGATAGTCTGGGACGTGCGTCATGGTCTCAGGGATTGGCACACTGCGATGACGAGCAGCACGATAGAACTCGTCATTTGCAGTTGCGAACACAGGTTGAATGTCAGGGGTGGTGTTAGGCATGCGGTCAGTCTGTTGTCGCAAACCCGTCTTGTCGATCTGCCCTGCTAAAAAATATTTTTCAGCAACCGTCTTGACTTCACCCTCGGCCATCGTGTGCTGCACCGTGATCTAGCCCATGACCGCGCTGTTGTTTTTTACGCTGGGTCAGCTAATTTTTGTCGCGACGCTGATGACCTGCGACTGTGACAAAAAAGTCGTGGAAACTTTGCTGGTACAGTGTCGAAATGATGATGACAAGTTCACAAATTAGCGTCAGACCCCAGTGCGAATTGCATTACGAAGGCTCCTGCGCCATCGATGAAAACCTGCTCGACGCCGCCAACATTTGTGAGAACGAACAAGTCCACATCTGGAACATCAACAACGGCGAACGCTTC
>Ga0228701_1001054_pt1 | contig 19744 bp, 13 predicted proteins | sample McNCre117_Aug_MG_2_FD_178017 | JGI IMG/M metagenome (GOLD analysis project Ga0228701, IMG submission 178017) | Freshwater microbial communities from McNutts Creek, Athens, Georgia, United States - 11-17_Aug_MG | ecosystem: Environmental > Aquatic > Freshwater > Creek | place: USA: Georgia...
GACATTATTGGTATTCCCTATTATATTTTGGATTTTTAATAGAGAAAAGAAAGAAGTATTAAATTAATTTATAGTTTGATGATGCGTAAAAAAAATATTCTTTCAATAGGCCTGGTTTTACTAGGCCTATTTTTCGTAGACAGTATTCAAGCACAATCAGTGCAGGGCACCATTGTTGATAAAACTGATAAAAAGCCATTGCATGGGGTTACGATTACAATGAGTAACAACAAGTTGGGGACATTGACAGATTCCTTGGGCGTTTTTTCAATAAAAAAAATTGCCACTGGTACTTTGAAAATGTCTATTCATTATACAGGGTATGAAAATATAGACACGCTCATTCAAATACAAGGAATGGGAGTTCAGTTATTGCACTTTGAACTAGCACCCGTTGAAAAAGAATTAGAAGAAGTGATTATTGTCGCTTCATCAAGAACTAACTCAAGGATCGAAGACTTACCTACTAAAGTAGAAGTTTTGGGATCAGAAGAAGTGCACGAAGAGAATGGCATCAAGCCTGGTAATATTGCCAGTTTATTAGGAGATATTGCTGGTATACAGATCCAACAAACGAATGCAGCTACTGGTAATGCGGATATGCGCATACAAGGTTTGCAAGGAAAGTACACACAAATATTAAGAGATGGCATGCCATTATTTGGTGGTTATGCTGGCAGCTTTAGCATCTTACAAATACCGCCATTAGATTTACAACAAATAGAATTAGTAAAAGGAGCCAGTTCTACCTTATATGGTGGGGGTGCTATTGCAGGCATGTTGAATTTGATCTCAAAAAAACCAAAATTAAACAAGCCAGAGACGAGTGTAACTTTAAATGCCTCTTCTACCAATGAACAAAACATCAATGTGTTTTCTTCAAGAAGAACAAAACAATTTGGTTATACTATTTTTGCTGGTAATACTACACAAAAAGCCGCTGATTTAAATAAAGACGGATACTCTGATTTTCCCAATTTAAAATCTGTATTCGTACATCCTAGATTGTTTTTTTATGGGAAAGATCAATCCACACTAGCTTTCGGATACATGTTAACTTCGGAAGATAGAAAAGGCGGAGATATAAAATTATTAGAAGGACTAAACGATCCGAATCGACAATTTTTTATTCAAAATAAAATGTTGCGAAATAGTTTTGATGTTAGTTGGGAGAAACCTATTGGAGAAGCAGGACAACTCAATTTTAAATCTAATTATTCTGCATTTAACAGAGATATTGCAACCACTCTATTTGGAATGCAAGGAAAGCAAAAGAGTTGGTTTAGTGAATTAGCCTACTCAAAAAAAAGCAATAAGCATCATTATGTTTTGGGTATTAATTTTAATGGAGAGCAGTTTACTAAGAATGGCATGGATAGTGCTCTATTGCAAAATTTAGCCTATACAACCTTAGGGGCCTTTGCACAAGATGATTGGAAATTTGCAGAAAAATGGACTTTGCAATCTGGCTTACGTTTAGATCACAATAACAGCTATGGCGACTTTCTTTTACCAAGAATCTCAATGATGTATAAAATGAACAATCGCATTACCATGCGTTTGGGTTCAGGATTAGGATACAAACAACCTGGCATTTTCAATGCCGAAATGGATGAGAGAGATTATAAGTATTATCTGGGCTTAGTAAAAGGAACAGTTTCAGAGCGCTCTTTAGGTATTAATTATGATGTTAATTTTAAGCAGAGAATTAATGGCTGGGACCTTACTTTAAATCAAACTTTTTTTTATAACAAAATCGAGCACCCATTAGTATTAACAAATATCAATTCCACTTCTTATTCTACTATCATTAATAATCATACTCTATATGCTTATTATAACGAAACTAAAAACTTAGAATCTGCAGGTTTTGAAACTTATGTACAAGCTATCAAAGCGCCTATTGAATTATATGCTGGCTATGTATATACCGATGCTAAACGAAATTATAACACCCTGTACCCCCATTTGCCTTTAATTGCTAAACATAAAATTGCAACTGTTGTGGCTTATGAATTTAATGAAGATTTTAGAATTGGCTTAGAGTCTTCTTTCACAGGCGCTCAACACTTAGAAGATGGTACCATGACCAAATCATATTTATTAGCTGCTGCCATGTTGAGATATAATATAGGAAAATGTGCTTTCGTATTAAATTGTGAAAACCTATTTAATGTTAAGCAAACAAATTATGCGCCTATTGTTACTGGTACTAGTAATAATCCTATTTTTTCTGAGTTATGGGCTCCAGTGGAAGGCAGGGTAGCTAATTTCTCCATATATTTAAAACTATAATGCAACTAACAATAAAAAAAGGAGCTTCATTGAAGCTCCTTTTTTTATAACTACTAACTATTGATTAATCTTCATCTTTGTCCCCATTAGCTTTAAAAAATGCAGCACGTTTTGGAGCAGGCACAATGGCATCTAATCCCTTAATAGCTTTCCAAATTACTTCGGTAAATTGACGATCTGGTATTGCATCTTCTTTGGCAAAATTGAATGTCTCACTTTTTTGTTGCCAAGCACTTTTTACAGTATTTTTTTCTGTGATATCATAAAGAGGCGCCTTGGATCTAAACGTAAAATTATTAGGGGTTGACTGAAAGCATCTCCACATACTTGTAGCTGCTGCATCATATTGACTCATCGGAGGTATGCCTAAAATCAATTCAATTGTTTTTAGCATAGAACTAGTTGAGTACATGGTATGATCAATAAAATTATTTTTTACTAAGCCACCAGCAATATAAGCAGTTGTTCTATGTGCATCAATATGATCAGGACCATCTTGAGCGTCGTCTTCCACAATAAAAATGGCTGTCTGATTCCAAATAGGACTATTGCTTAAATATTCTACAAACATACCTACAGCTAAGTCATTGTCAGCTACATGAGCATTTGGGCTTGGCTTGCCTAATCTTAAACCTTCTGTATGATCGTTGATTAATCTCAATGTATTTAATTGTGGTAATGCGCCAGCAGCGTACAAAGAGTCAAAATCTCTCTTCCATTGACCTACTCGAGTAGTGTCTCTAACTGATTGATCCCAGCTTGTATAGTAAGTGCAAAAGTGATTTTCTAGTACAGGAATATTGGCTTTATAGTCATCTGCAAATTCTCCATAAGTGCGATAGCTTACTCCAGCTCGCTTAGCATGATCCCAAATAAATCCTTTTTTACTATTGGCGATATCTCTTGTGCCTTCTGCATCATAACCGCCACCTCTACCGCCATAGCTAGTTACCCAATTTTTTTCAAGATAATCAGTTGCATAAGCACCTAGGGTCCAATTGTGCCCATCTGCACTTACTTCACCATCCACATAAAAATTATCAAGTAACACAAAATCTTTTGCTATAGCATGTTGATTGGGTGTGATATTTTGTCCAAACAAACAAAGTGCAGGATCGCCATTGCCTTCTTTTACATCTCCTAGTACTTGATCGTAGGTTCTATTTTCTTTTACTATATAAAATACATATTTAATAGGGGAAGCATCGCCTATTTTTTGTGGTATTGGTGAGCCACTTATAGCGTCCGAACTTAATTCTTTCTTTTTGTTGTAAGGCGTATTATCATAAACAGCTTTGGAATAGATCGCTAATTGTGCATCGGTAGGCTTTTTGATAATACTTAAGCTCCCTTTCATAAGACCTCCAATGTATTGAACAGATTTAGCATCTTTTAAAACGCCCATTTGAAAACCCAGCTGTCCTCTTTTTTTATAAGGATCAGGCCCAAAAGGATTAGCAAATGAACTATACCCCTTTCCATTACAAACAAAAATATGATTGCCTATTGATTTCACGGCTGTGGGGTACCAACCTACTGGGATAAAACCTTTAGAAATACTATTCCCTTTTTCTGACACATTAAATACCGCCAAGCAGTTATTGTCAGCATTGGCAATATATAATGTTTTATCATCTTCACTTAATGCAACAGCATTGGTTGTAGAGCCTGTTGGTGCATCGGCGAATAAAGCAGTATTAAGCGTTTCAGAAATTTTATTTTTTTGCAAATCAATTATACTTACACTATTGTCATTTGCATTGGCAACAAATAATCGAGTTCCTTTTTTGTCCAACACCATATCGTTGGGGTGACTACCTACTATATACTGTTTTTTTATTTTTTTTGTTTTTGTATCTACTACCACTACGGCATCTCCGCCCCAAATGGAAATATATAACTGTTGATTATCTGGCGACAATAAACAAGTATAAGCTTCTGCAGGCAAGCTTAATTGATACAGTATTTTTTTGGTATTTAAATTAATGCAGTATAAGCTATTATTATCCTTTGTTACAACATATAAATTGTTGGAACTATAATTGATACAGATACCTGCAGGAGAAATTTTATTTGGCCATTTGTCTCCTAACTTGATAGAGTCTTGTAAATGCAATTTGCCTTTTTGAATACTATATTCTACAATCCAATTGTCATTACCTCCAGAAGCGTATAATTTTTTTTCATCCTTACTAAATGCAATACCTAACCATGATTTCGCAATATCAATACTATCCAGCATAACTTGTTTGTTAATGTCAATCAGTTGTATACTTTGTGTACTTTGTCCATTATTGGTAATAGCCATTAACTTTTTGCTTGGTGATACTGCTATGTTTAAAGGAAGGTCACCTAAAGATAAACTACTACCTACTGGCGAAAGACTCCATCCGTTAGGAAGTTTAATTCTTGAGGCATTGAGTTGTGTTGCATTTTGTGCAATACTTGGAAAAAGACTCATGCTAAATAGTGCGGCAATAATATATTTTTTCATAACACTAATGTAATAAAAAACCCTCCAAGTAGGAGGGTTCCAAAGTTGTTATATTGTTATTATTTAGCAGGAGTAATGATAATGTTTCTAAATTCAATAGGTCCATGATCCCCTTGTATAAATAAAGGGCCTGGCTCTGATTCGTTACAATCTAAAGCGCCACCAGTGATGCCCGGGATTTCTTGGTTTTGAATGACTGTAACACCGTTTGCTACCACAGTAACCATTCTGCCAATTAAAGTAATATCATAAGATTGCCATTCACCTGGATCTTTTGCCATCATTTCTGAAGGGGGTAAAAATCCATATACACCTCCTAAATAAGTACTTAATGGTTCTTTTCCTTTATTGTCTTCGATCTGTACTTCATATCTACCTCTTAGATATACACCACTATTACTTCCTTTAGGATATCTAAATTCGATATGCAATTTAAAGTCATTGAATTTTTGATCAGTTACCAAATTAGAACCAGATTTTGGGCTTTTTAAAATTCCATTTTCAACTACCCATTGATTGTTGCCTAAAGCGTGCCATCCAGTTAAGTCAGTTCCAATTAATTTAATAGCAGGCCCCCAGATAGGCGCAGTCGTTCTTTTTAATTTCGGAGCCCTCACTGCTGTCCAATTATATTGCTTGCCATCGGTATACACCATCGTGCCTGTTAATTTGTCATTACCATCTAAGCTAAATTCAAAATCTTGATAACGCTTTCCTGGCTCCCATTGTGGAGGAATAGAAAAACTGAATTTGCCATTTTCATATTTAACATGCGCAACAGGTCTTGCACTTCCAAATTCATATACAAATCTTCCAATTAAAGTTTCTCTACCAGAATGTCTTACTTCAAGCCAAGAGGGAATAGACTTGCCTTCTTTTGACATAGTAATATCCCATCTTCCTTCTACTTGTGTGGGATAAGCTTCTTGTGATTGAGCACTAGCTGGGCTAAAAGCAAGTGCAGTAGCAATGAATGCTAAGGAGCATAATTTTTTCATAGGTAATTTTTTAAGCAATTAATTGTATAGCAATATAAATTATTTATTCAATAAATATTGGAATATTACACCAACTAGAGAGGGCAAACACATAAGCCCGTCTAAAATCAGATAAAACCAATAATCAGATTGGCTTTTTTTTGAAATGGACATGGTTAATAAAAGAAACAAGTATGAAAACAAAAGCCCTAAGCTATAATAAAGTTGATGTGTATTTGCATAAAAACAAAACAATGCAAAATGAAACACTAGAGATATTACTATTAAAATAATGTCAAAGTGTTTGATTGTGTTTAACAATACATAATTTAGTTTGTCTTTTTGCTGATCTCTATAATCAAATAACAAACAAATTATATAAACAAAGCAGAATTGACATATTAGATACCACCAAGCACTTGCATGCATTTTTTGATTGGCACATTCAAAAGGAAGTAGTACGGTTACATACACCCAAATAGCAGACAAATAAATTGTTTTTCCTAAAGCCTTTCCTTCCAATTTATTAAAAGCGGGTATCTTTGGCGCAGTATAAAAAAGCGTAGCAATTGCCGCAGGTAAAATATAGGTAAAGGAAATGGGATAGCTACGCAATAAAAAAATTAATGCAAAGGACCCCAGTAAGAAAAATATAAATAGAATAGGTTTTAATTGTTGATTCTTTAAGGCTCTAAATTGCCCTGGTAAAATTTCGGAAATGGTATCGTAAATATCGTTGGTAAAAAACCAATGTAGAGAATAGCTGGTCAATGTTGCTAAAAAAACGAACCAATAATAAGCAGGATTTAGACTAAGCTGAAATAATTGAACGGTCGCTATAAACATAGTTAGTGCGACCAAGCTTATATATAAGTTGGAAGCAATCCACCATTCTATGATTTTTTTAGTTTTGATTTAATCTCCCTTTGAATTTGTGTTTTTTGGGATGCATCACTCTTGATCTTTTTGCAAAGTCTTCACTAATCACACTAATATTGCCATCTACTTCCAACATGGCAAGATCCACGTGTTGAATATCTCTAGACCCATGCTCCCTTACTGCTGCTTCTAACTCATCAATGGTGATTTCAGATTTTTTACAATTCTCCATATTGGGTACGCCCTTATAAATAAGAATCATAGCTTCACCTTGAATCATTTTGTTGATATCCCTGTTCTTATATAAAACCAATTTTAGAGTATAATTGGCTGCAAAAAGCGCCCCTGCAGCAATTAATCCCCCCGATAAACTTGTATCAGGTCCAATCATGGCATTTTGCACAGCGTTGCTAATCAATAAGATAAATACTAAATCAATGACAGATAGCTGCGCCAGTTCCTTTTTCCCGAATACTCTTATAGCAACTATCATAAAAAGATACACTCCTAAGGCCCTACCTATAATATTAATCGGCCCCGTTTCAAGTAGACTTAGATTGATAACCAGTGGAAAGTGCATAGAAACTAGCATATAATCATTTTAGGATACTAAATTAAGTAAAAGCTATTTGTAAAATTTGCATTGAATACATTTTTTATCTATAAATAATTGATATTCAATATATTTTAGAAAATCTAGTTTTTTAAAATAATGATTGTTAGTATATAATAATGTATCGAATATGGAAAATGTTAAAGAAATACTAAAAAAAACCTTAGAATCTGACCTATTATAGCCATTTTTCAAATATATTTGGACTCACGAAAGCTTGTAATAGACTCTAATTACTTAGTGTCAGGTTACAGGTTTTTTCGTTTTTAAGTATAAAAACAATTACAAAACAACAAAACATGAGTAAAAAAATCCTTGTGAGTGTTTGTGCTTTTCTGATGACTATTATGGTCGGCTTTTCACAAACAGTTACAGTAACCGGTAAGGTTATCGACGAGAAAAATGTTCCTGTTGCCTCTGCAAGTATTCTTGACAAAGGTTCAAAAAAGGGCATTAGTGCAGGTACTGATGGAACTTTCACTATTTCAGTTAAAAAAGGTGCTATTTTGGTAGTATCTGCTTTAGGTTATGAAAGCAAAGAAGTAGCTGCTGCAAGCAACGTAACAGTTCAATTAGTTTCTGACGTGAAAGCGTTAGCTGATGTGGTTGTAACTGGTGTGGGTGCTGCAACTTCAAAAAAGAAATTGGGTGTGGCAGTAGAATCAGTTTCTCTTGCTAACCAAGTAAAGGTAGCCACTGGCGATGTGGGTCAACAATTAGTTGGTCAAGTAGCTGGTGCGCAAATTGCTAGTACAAACGGTACTCCAGGTCGTCCTTTACAAATCTTATTACGTGGTATTAACACTGTACAAGGTGGTACTTCTCCAATGATCTTGATTGATGGTATCGAAGCTCGTGCAACAAGTTTAAACTCTATCGACGTAAATATCATTGAAAGAGTAGAGGTGGTACAAGGTGCTGCTGCTGCTTCTTTATATGGTGCTCAAGGTGCAAATGGTGTTATCCAATTGTTTACTAAAAAAGGCAAGCAAGGTAAAATGTCAATAGATGTAAGTACTAGTTCTACTTACAATGAGTTGATCAATGCTGGTGGTTTAGCAAAAGCGAAATACCATGCTTTCACTACCGATGCTGCTAACAATGTAATTATTGTAGGTGGTGCTGCTATGAAATTAGATCCTGCTACATTAGTATATAATGGAGACGTACAGTACAACTCTTTAGGTGTAACTAGTATCCAAAACAAGCCATATGATGCTAACTTGAAGTATTATGATCATTACAAAATGTTCTTACAACCAGGTTATGCAACTAACACATCTGTAACTATTTCAGGTGGTGCTAATAAAGTAGATTATTTATTTTCTGCTTCAACTAATAAGCAAAATTCAAACTTTGTAAACAATGGTGATTACCAACGTTCTAACTTAACATCTAAAATTGGTGTTGAATTAGCTAAAGGTTTGAAATTTACTTCTACAACTCAATTAGTTTACACTAAGAATACTTTGAATGACCAAACTGGTCGTAACGTATTCTTTGCTGTAAACAACGCGCGTCCATTTGCTAATTTTGCTCAGAAAGATTTAGATGGTAACTATGGTCCTTATTTTGGTGCGGCTGTAGGTGTGAACCACTCAAATCCTTTCTTTACAAACCAATACTCTAGCACTTTAATTGCTAAAGTGGACGTGATCCAAAACTTTAACTTAAACTATCGTTTACCTAAGTTCTTGGAATTGGATGCTAAATATGCATTGAACTATTCTAATAGTAATACTACTTATAGATACGAAGATCAATCAGCAAATGCTGGTGCGGTTTTACAATCTAGATATACAAGTAACTACAACCCTAACGCTTCTCCTAGTACTACTGGTGAGATCGATAACTATGTAGGTCGTACTACTTTCCAAAACTTTATCGGTACTGCTACATTCCGTACAGACTTCCAAAAGGATTTCAATATCAATATTCCTTTGAAGACTACTACTACTGCAGCTTTTGACTACCGTAAGAATTTATATAAGCAATTTGCTGCTTATGGTTATGATGCTCCTGGATATTCTCCTTGGAATGCAACTCAAGCTGGTACTTATAAAGTAATCTCTGATTATGTGGAGCCATTTGTTACTTATGGTATCTTAGCTAACCAACGTTTCGAGTGGTCTGATTGGGCTGGTTTCTCAGTAGGTGTAAGAAGTGACTATTCTTCTGCATTCGGTTCTGGTGCTACTGCTCAAACCTTCCCTAGAGGTGATGCTTTCTTAGCAGTACATAAATTAAAACAATTTGAAGAATTACATATCGACAAAGTTGTTAACGAATTTAAGTTAAGAGCTGGTTATGGTGAAGCAGGTATTCAACCAGGTGCGTTCCAACGTTTCCCTGTATTGAGTGCGGCTAACTTAGGTTCTAATAGCGTATTCGTTGCTCCTATTACTACTCCTAACAAAAACTTACAAGTTGAGTTATCTAAAGAGACTGAAATTGGTGCTGACTTAGGCTTAAACTTATTAGGCGGCAAGTGGTTCAAAACAGCAAATGTTTCTGCTACTTATTGGAAAAGAGAAACAACAAATGCTATCTATAGTGTAGACGCTGCTCCTTCAACAGGTGTGGGTGGTACATTGGATAATGCATTTGGATTGGGTTCTCATGGTATCCAAGCGTCTTTAAACTTGAATGTATATTCTGGTAAAGATTTAACTTGGGATTTCATGACTAACTATTCTAACCAAACTTCAGAAATTACTTATGTAAAAGGACCTCCAGTGGTAATCACTTCAGGTGCTGGTAGCGTAGGTATCACATTGAAGCAAGGCTACAAAATTGGTCAATTCTTTGGTTACAGAATGATGAAGTCTTTAGACGAAATCAATCCAGTAACTGGTCAACCAATGATTGCTGCAGCTAACCGTGGTGACTACGAAGTAGTACACACTAAAGTGGGTGGTGATTGGGTTGTAAATAAAGCAACTAAACAAGCGGTGGCATTACCAGGTCAATATAGCCTAGGCGATCCTAACCCTAAGTTCAACATGAGCTTTATTAATAACTTAAACTACAAAGGTTGGTTAACATTTAACATGCAATGGGATTGGGTTGCTGGTGCACATATCTACAACCAAACAAAACAATGGATGTATCGTGATGGTATCCACCATGACTATGATAATCCAGTTACTATTGCTGGTCAAACATTTGCTTACACTGCGTTTTACCGTAGTATGTATGCTGGTGGTGCTGCAAACGGTACTAAAAACTATTTCTATGAAGATGCTTCTTTTGTTAGATTAAGAAACGTTTCAGTAGGTGTTGATTTAGCTAAGTTTGTAAAAATGAAAGCGTTTAATCGTTTACAATTAGTATTGTCTGGTCGTAACTTGTTTACTTTCACTCCGTATACTGGTATGGATCCTGAAGCAAACTATTCTACTAACTCTGCATTTGATCGTGGATTAGATCACAATACAATTCCAAACACTAAACAATACACTATTGGTTTGAATGTTGGATTTTAAACCTTAACAAAATAAATTATCAGATATGAAGAATAATAAAATTTTGGTTGGGATATTAGGTATGGCTTTGAGCTTAACGGCTTGTAAGAAAGACCTTGATATTTCAAATACCAACTTGCCAACGCCTGAGAGCGCGCAAAACGAACCAGGTGTGATTTCTTTGGCACAAGGTTCTATTTACAGAAACGGCTTCTACGACTTAAAATACTCTGATGGTGTATATGGTCGTTACTGGGCTGGTACAATGGGTTTTCAAGAATTAATGGGTGATATCATTGGTGCTGAAGCTGCGAATGCTTACATGAACCAAATTGGTTGTCCAAACTCTGTAACCTTAGATAATGGAACTGTGGTATTAAACCCAGCATCTATTAAAACACAATATGAATTATGTCGTTATGCTAATCAAAATGCACAAGGTGTAAGTAATACTACTAACTACCAATGGGCGTATAGCTACAATATGATTACTGCAGCAAATACTGTATTAGATATTGCTGATAAAGTAACTTTCACAGGCGCAGGTGCTGCTACTAAAAAAGCAACATTACAAGCTTGGGCATATTGGTGGAAAGGTTTCGCTTATGGACAAATCGGTTCTATGTATTATGCTGGTTTGATTCAAAACGAAACAACTGCTGCTGCTAAAACTAATGGCAATTATGTAACGAAGGAAGCCATCATTGCAGAATCAAATGCAAACTATGATAAAGCAATTACTGCTCTAGGTGGAGCTACTTCTGCTTCAGATTATACAGCTACAATGACTAAATTGGTACCTACATTCTTACAAAAAGGAAAGGGTGGTGCTTTGTCTATTGCTGAGTGGACTCGCTCTATCAACACAATGAAAGCACGCAACATTTTAGTAAACACTACTAAAGCTGCAATGACTTCTGCTCAATGGGCACAAGTATTAGCTTTAACACAAGCTGGTGTAAGATCTACAGATTTAATCTTCACAGCACGTACAGATGCGAACGGCTCTTTCATTGAAAGTACTGTTGCTGATAAAACATCTCAAACTGCTGCAACTGGTTCTACTAATACTTACAAATTAAGTGAGCGTTGGGTACAAGAATTCAGAACTGGCGATAAGAGAAAAGATAATAACGTATTGACTTTGGCTTCTGTTGGTTTGTTCAATACAGACCGTGGTAATGCTTTCAACACACGTTATACTTTAAAGAATGGTGGTAACAGCTTGGCTGGTGTTATTACTTATTCTAATACAACTGCTGGTGCTAATGAAATTACTATCGCAGCTTCTTATGAAGAGAACGAATTGATGAAAGCAGAAGCTTTGATCATGACTGGTCAAATCGACTTAGGCGTTGCTTCTATTGATGCAGTAAGAACTTACCAAGGTGCTGGTTTAGCAGCTATTGGTACAGGTAAAACACAAGCACAAGCTTACGAAGAGTTAAGATCAGAAAGAAGAATTGCTTTAGCATTTAAAGGTTTATCTTTCTATGATGCTCGTCGTTGGGAAATCATTGCTCCAGACAAATCTCGTACTGGTGCTGTAGTAATTTCTTCTACAGGTGCGGTGAACACTAATGCTAAGATCGTTTACGGATACTTAGACTATTGGGACGTTCCAGATAATGAGTTAGCATATAACCCAGCATCTGCAACTGCTGCTCCAACAAAGAATCCTAAGTAATCGTTAAATCACTTAGATTTATAAAAAACAAGACCCTTCGGGGTCTTGTTTTGTTTTAGGGATGTTTATCTTTAGCTATAAATTCACCGACATGAGAAAGTATATCATTATAGCAAGTTTATTATGCAGTAGCATCATAGTACAAGCACAAACCAATGCCATTGCTACCACTGGCAAATGGGGTACACAAATATTTTTAGGTGATGTTAATGGGCGTGCTTTTGAAAATAGATATGCTGATGTAAATGGAAGTGCTTATTTGTTCCCCAGTTTTAAATTTGCCAATATTACATTAACAGATGGCAGAAAATATGCCAATGTAAAAGCAAGATTGAATTTAGTAGAGCACGAAGTAAATTTTATAGCATCTAATGGCGATGAAGGATATATTGGAAAGGGACTTGTGAGTGTGATTGCTATGAACGATACCACAAAACAAGGCATAAAGGCATATGTATTTCAGTCAGGTTTTCCTAAGATTGACAATCAAACTATTATTCATTTTTACCAAGTGTTGGCAACAGGGAAACTTAGCTTATTAAAATCTATTAATAAAAATATTGAGGAGCGCCTAAATGAAATGTCGGGCGAAAAATCAAAGGAATTTGCAGTACGTGAAAACCTATATGTGTTCATAAACGGTGAAATGAAGCGCGTTAAAAAAGAAAAAAGCTTCTTTTTAGAGCTGTTGGCAGACCAAAAAGGGACTATCACTACTTATATAGATGCTAATAAGCTTAATTTCAAGAATGAAGAGCAGTTGCAGAAATTGATCGAATATTATAATTCACTGTAAATCAAATTCTTAAAAAAATTCTATTTCTTAACAATTTGGTAATATACCCTAGTCCATAATTTGTTGCTATTAAGAGAACTTTGTCTCGTTCCAATTTATCAACAAAACAAATTTTATGGACTTAAATTCAATTTTCAAAATCTTCTTACCTAAGGATCGTGTATTTTTTCAATTATTTGAAGAAGTAGCAACACATGTTTCAGACATGGGTGTTAAATTAAAAGAGATGGTAAGCGAGCCAGATGCAGATAAGAGAGCAGGCTTGTTGGCTCAAATTGAAAATCTAGAACACAGAAACGACGAGTTAACACATAATATATTTACAGAATTAGGTCGCAATTTTATCACTCCTTTTGATCGAGAGGACATCCACTATCTAGCGACTTCTTTGGATGATATCGCAGACTATATTTATGCTTCTGCTAAAAAGATTAATTTTTACAAAATTAATCCTAATGACACAGGCATTCATAAATTAACGGAATTGATATTACAAGGCACACTCGAGACTAAAACAGCGGTTTTAGGTTTGCGTAATATGAAAAACATTAAGGCTATGACTGATGCCATGATTAAAGTAAATAGCATCGAAAATCAAGCGGATGATGTTTTTGATATGAGTATCGAAAAATTATTCGAGCAAGAAAATGATTTTAAAGTAATCATTAAGAAAAGAGAAATCTACCAAGTACTTGAAATAGCTACTGATAAAATCGAAGATGTTTCAAATGTTATCGAATCTATCATTATCAAGTACGCATAATTAAATTACAATGACTTTACTTATCATTATTATAGCGTTAGCGCTGATATTTGACTATATCAATGGTTTTCATGATGCTGCCAACTCGATTGCGACGGTAGTATCAACGAAAGTATTAACGCCTTTCCAAGCGGTACTTTGGGCAGCCTTGTTTAACTGTGTGGCATTTTTTATTTTTAAGGATCATGCTGTTGCAAATTCAATCAGCAAAACAGTATATAAGGATTTTATTACCTTACCTGTTATTTTTTCAGGATTGCTGGCCGCTATTTTTTGGAATTTATTGACGTGGTGGTATGGCATACCTTCATCTAGCTCACACACTTTAATTGGTGGTTTTGCCGGTGCCGCAATTGCACATGCGTTAATGGTAAAGGGATGGGATTTTCCTTGGTCCAAAATTGTTGACTCGGCTACCATTTTTAAAACAGTAATGTTTATTTTCTTAGCTCCTATTATCGGCTTCGTAATTTCAGTATTTATTACTGTGGTAACGATCATGCGAAATATATGGTGGAGATTACTTATTATTTCTTTAACCACTTTTGCAACTGTATTAATGTTTGGTCAATTTGAACATAGCAAAATGACAGAGAACGTGCAAAAGTTTTATGGTGTAGACAAATATTCAAAAGAAGTAAGCACGATTACTGCAGATTTATTGGAGAAAAAAGGAGACACTGTTTTGTTAGCCAAATTAGCATTGAACAAAGAAAAGTTGGCAAAAGCAACAGAACATGTAAATCATATTGCACCATATCTAAATCAATATGATGTTTTAGGTGCAGATGCAATTGCTAAAACTGCTCAAGATAGTGGCTGGTTGAAAACGGCGGCTGCAAGTAAATTAAAAGACGCGGTAAGAAACGCCAATGACTTCTTAGTTTTAGAAGCAAAAGCCCCAGAAAATAAATCGGATAAGGCAATTTATGATATTGCAAAAGAAAAAACGGAAGGGTACAAAGAGCCATTAAAATTATTTATGGCTGGTACTATTTCGATGGATTCTGCTTTGGTAGCAATGAATACCATTTATCCAATCCAAGCAAAAAACGTAGATAAGGTAAAAGCAAAGATGGTGAAATTTGATATTCAAAAAAGCTTTGCTAGTGAGTTGGATAAAGCAGACAATTCTGTTATTGTATATGGCATTATTGGATCGGCAATATTTTTCATGTTAATATATGTGTATGTAGAGAAAGTAAAAACACCAACTGCTTATACAGTAGCTAACATGTTTAAGAAATTACAATTATTTAGTTCTGCTGCATTTAGCATTGGCCACGGAGGTAGTGATGCTCAAAAGGTAATGGGTATTATTGGTGCGGCTTTAATTGCCAATGGCGCAATCCAAGATTTTGGATCATTACCAGCATGGGTGCCAGTAGCTTGTTATTTATCAATTGGATTGGGTACATTAAGTGGAGGCTGGAAAATTGTAAAAACGATGGGTTCAAAAATTACCAAAGTGACTCCTTTGGAAGGGGTGGCTGCAGAGACTGCGGGTGCATTCACCTTGTTCTTTACAGGTCAAATGGGTATTCCGGTATCGACAACGCATACTATTACAGGATCTATTATTGGAGTAGGAGCGACTAAACGTTTAAGTGCTGTAAGATGGGGTGTGACCACCAATTTACTTTGGGCGTGGGTACTTACCATTCCTGTAAGTGCTAGTTTGGCTGCTATTACCTATTATATAGTTCATTTGATTATGAAGTAATCAATACAAATATTACATAGCAATAAAAAACCCATTCAATTTTGAATGGGTTTTTTATTGGAGATGATTCTTTTATCCTAACATGCTTTGTGCATAGTTCAAACATTTTTTTGTTTCTTGCACAGCATCAGATCCAACCGGTATATCGTATTCTAATTCGATGGTTGCTGGAATAGCGTATTTTTTATCCCTTAATAATACTAAAATCTCTTTTAGTGGTGTGTCTCCTTGCCCCCAAGGCATATTTTTTCCACCATGTGCTGCATTTAATCTGTCTTTAATATGCATGCTAGTGATACGGTCGTGGTGTTTATTAATAAATGCTAAAAGAGTTTCTTTCGTATTGTTGCCTCCTGCAGCAATATAATGACCGCAATCTAAGTTGATAGAATTATATGGTGATTGACTTAATGCCAAATCCCATTCTGTATCAGTTGCTTGTGTATGAGCGTGGTATCCAACATATACTTTATGCTTAAGAGCAAAAGCGCCTAATCTTTGTGAATGTGCTGGATCTTCAGGTAACTCAATAGTTACCGATCTTGCACCTAAGGCTTTTGCTGCACGCATAGCGAAGTCAATTTCGGCATCGGTACTTTTCATGCTCATTGCACTATCTGGCTTATAGGCATAAATCGTTATACCCGCATCGTTGAACATTTTTCTTAATTCAATAAACTTGTCCATAGAAGCTGTTTCTCTCCAGGTTCTTGCTTTGGCATTTCTTTCTTCCATCATTTTCAAAAATTCTGGAGGAATTTTAAATGCGGGAGCTGCTGCTGGAGCGCCAGGGGCTGCGGGTGCAACCGGTGGTGTAGGTTTAGGTGCAGGGAAAGCGCTCATATCTAAAAGACCTGCAGGGCTTCCAGCAAATGCTTCTGCAGGATCTCCCATTAATTCAATGGCAGTAATGCCAGCAGTTTTGCAATACTGTAAAATTTGTTGGGCTGATCCAGGCATGGATCTAAACGAATAGGTAATCACACCAATTTGCACTCCTTTATACGGTGCAAGATGATTAAAGAAAGAAACCGCATTTGAAGCAATCCCGGTTTTACTAGCCAATAAAAGGCCTAGGCCAGCAAAGCTAGATTCTTGTAAAAAAGCACGTCTGTTTTTCATAGCAAGCATTTTAAGTTGATAAATCGTTACTTAAATATACTTGATAAATAATATTAAAAAACAGTTTAGTGAGGAACGGCAACTAAGGCAATTGAATCAATTTGGCTTGTTCGGGGAAAAGTAGCTTCAACCCTAATTTGTTCTCCTTATTTAATTCTTTCTGAATAGTATAAGCGCAATCTATACAGGGTTTGATATGTGTTATATATATGGGAACAGATTTTAAGTTGTCATTAGAAAAACTGTGCAATTGCTGCATCTCTTTCATCAGCCAATCAGGAGTAAGATGGCCAAACAACGCCTTATCCGGCACTTTATTAGCAAAAGACACTTCAATAAAAATGGCCTTGAGTTTACCCGCCTTTATGAATGGAGCAATGCTTTTCCATACTAATTCAAGATTATTAGCATGCTCAACTTCGTCAGGGCCAGTATCGCCAAAGTATAAAATATATTCTTCCTCATGGCGAACTAAAAAAGCAGTGCTTTCATAAGGTTTTGCATGACTTAAAACAAAGGGGGTGACATACAAGCCAGTTAATGGCACTTCTATTTCTTGACCAGGAACCAAGTATTGATAACTGTATTTTCCTATAATGGGCAAGTCGCCTTCGTTCCCAAAATTAGACCATGACTTTGATCCAAATAAACTGCTTTTAAATACATCAATCACCGAGGGCAGCGCGTAGATATTTTTTTTATTATCGTTAGGCGAGTTTAATACGAGTCCCGCAGTATGATCTAGATGTCCGTGAGAAATAAAATAGCTATTGATAATTTCTTTTTGTAAAGCATTGACATCTTGCTGCTTAAAAAGATGCTGGTCTATTGCTTTTTGAAGGCCAGTGCGAATAGTGCCAGCATCAAAACAAATAAATTGGTTACTATCTTTCGCTGCCACTAGATAGGCAGACAAATTAGATTCATTAAGTCCTCCTTGCACACCCAATGGAATAATTTTAAATCCTCCTTTTTTGACTTGCGCCATCGCACCAAGTGTTGCTAATAAAAGAAAAACGATCCCGCTTATTTTAATATATTTCATAAGGTATACTTCAATTGTAAAATTAATAGATTTACCTTTATATCAATGAAATCCATTCAAAAACAAATAGGCCTTGTTGTAATCATATTGCTAGCAGGCTTTGATTTGGCAAATGCTCAAAATTTGGGAGCTGCTTATGCATGGACAAAATATCCTAATAAGATTCAGGAGCTGGATCAATTAATTCAACAAAGCAATCAGTATGCCTTAGAGCCATCAGATTACAACCGCCATTATTTAAAAAGTTTTTTAGAAGCTGGTTTGTATTTAAAAAATGCCACTGATTCAGCCACTGCCGATTCTATTATTCATAAAACTGCTTTGCATTTTTTTGGCGAGTTAGCCTATGGCAACCATCCACCGCAGCTACAATATGAAGGGGTCAACTTTAAAATGGATAAAGCAAGTGTGGATGCAAAGGTTAAACAATACGCGTCTACAAAATCATTATCGGCCTTGGTTGTATTTTACAACACTCAATCACCCGAACTAATTAGTATTCTAAAAAAATTATATCAATTACAAGACTCTCTACCACAGAGTAAAAACAAAGTCATCATTTTAAAGAGAGCCGCCAATGAATATAGATGGTTAAGAGAGATAAGTAAAAATCAAAAAATCATATTGGTCAATATCCCTTCAACACAATTGCATGTTTATGATGGAACAAAAAATCCGATTAACATGAAAGTGATTGTAGGCAAAACAAAAACACCTACCAATACATTATCAAGTACTTTGGCTCAGGTTATTATTAATCCCTATTGGACTGTTCCCAAAAGCATTGCCACCAAAGAAATGTTGCCCATACTCAAAAAGGACAGATCTTATATCGACCGCACACATTTACAAGTATTAAATGAAAACTATCGTGTGGTGAGTCCCAATAATATCAATTGGCAAAACTATGATGTAGATAATTTCCCGTTTACCATTAGACAAAGTACTGGCTGCGACAATAGCTTGGGAGTATTAAAATTAGATTTCGACAGTCCCTTCGGTATTTATTTACATGACACACCAGAAAAAGCATTATTTGAAAACAGTAGTCGATTTTACAGTCATGGATGTATGAGAATGGAGAGACCTATTGAAATGGGAAAATGGGTTTTGCAAAATAACAGAGCCGCATTAGATACGATTGATTTAAGTAAATGTTATAAGAATCCCACACCCATCAATATACCTGTCTCGCAAAAAATTCATGTCATTGTTTGGTATAGCTTACTTGACTTTGACAATAATGGTCGATTGCATTTTTTTAAAGATATTTACCATAAATTCTCATATTAAATAAAAATTGGCTATTACAAAATCTTAACTGATTCTCAGTCAATTATAATTTAGTTAAAACAGTTTTAACAGGATGGGTTTGTATAGCCAAAATGCCTGTTGTACCTTTGCATCTTCAAAAGGATGAAAAGACTAGTACTAATCATATTATGTAGTTTGATGGGCGTATTGCCCTCGTTGAGTAATCGCCGCTCTGAGACCTTGTCGGTTTTAGAGGGGAGGGTGAACTATATTTCAAACACATTCAATATCAATAGTAAGGCTGTTCAAATGGCATTGGTGGGCTACGAAAAATTAAAACAGTTGGGTAAATTATCCAATGCAAGGTATTTATCCATCGCTGATTTTAGTAAGCCTAGCAGTGAAGAGCGTTTATTTGTGATAGATATGCAAATGATGCAATTGGTGATGAAAACCTTGGTGGCACATGGTCGTAATTCTGGTACTAAGTTTGCTGAAAAATTCTCCAATACTATTTCATCTTATCAAAGCAGTTTAGGTTTTTATGTAACTGGGTTGCCTTATAATGGAAAGCATGGTAATTCATTAGAGTTAAATGGGGTGGAACAAGGTATTAATGATAAGGCAAAACA